>Ga0257120_1001158_pt1 | contig 17915 bp, 10 predicted proteins | sample SI106_10metaG_FD_190153 | JGI IMG/M metagenome (GOLD analysis project Ga0257120, IMG submission 190153) | Marine microbial communities from Saanich Inlet, British Columbia, Canada - SI106_10 | ecosystem: Environmental > Aquatic > Marine > Inlet | place: Canada: British Columbia | collected... | reverse complement strand
ATAAAACCTAATCTAAACTTCAATGTAAATCTCATAATAATTAATTTTATGGTATAAATATAACAATAATTTTTTTTGTTCACCTTTTCTTTTAAAATTTTAAACAAAAGGAAATAGTCAAGAGAAGATTCAACCTTGCTAATTGTGAACAAATCTTATTTATACTCAAATTACTAAAAAAAACATAAATCAGTATTTATACGTATAAAAAAGATATAAAGTTGGGTAAATTGACTAAAATTTAATATTCCATTTGTCTTTAAAATCACATTTTTTGAAAATATCATTTATTTCAATAAAAGTATTTTTGGCTGACTTATTAACCCAGTCATCCATTTCATTAATTTGTTTTTCGTTTAAAGCGAACTTTTGAATATACTCGTAATCATCATCTAAATTTGCTTTATGTGGAGTTGTTCTGTCTTCAAGTTTTAGAATTCTATAACCAATATTCCCTTTACTATCTTGATAATATAACGGTTCAGAATATTCTCCAATTTCAATATTGTTGATTCCAACAAATAATGATTTATCAATATTTTCCATATCCCAATACATATCACCAGTAGACTCGTTAAAAATAATACCATTTGCAGAGTTGTTTTCTAGTGTAGAGTGTATTTTTATTGCATTTACCCATGTAATTTTATCAGCTCTTAATTCGTCAAAAATGGAATTACACCTTTCTTTTAAAATTTTTAGATCTTCTTCATTTATTTCATTCTTTACAAGAATATGTGATCCGTAATATTGTTCACCACGTCGTTTTTCAATTTTAAGTATGTGAAATCCGAATGGACTTTCAAAAACATCTGAAACTGTATTTAAAGGAATTGTATATGCAATTGCATCAAATTCTGGAACAAAATCACCTCTACTTACCCAACCAAAGTTTCCTCCATTGGCTTTAGATCCTGGATCGTTGGAGTAAAACTCAGCTGCAACAGAAAAAGATATTTCGTTGGAGTAAATTCTATTTTTAATTTTTTGAAGTTTTTTCTTAGTTGCTTCTTTTTGTCCGTATGTAATTTCTGGTGCAATAACCAACTGAGAAACTTTAACTTTACTATTTATAAAAGGAACACTGTCAAACGGTATTTTATAAAAAAAACTTCTCACTTCACTAGGTGAAACTGATATATTCCCAGTAACTTCTTGTTGCATTTTTTGGGCTTTCATTTTATCTTCAATCTGCTCAAAAAATTCTTCTTTTATTTCTTCAATAGATTGACCATAAAATTCTTCTAATGCTTCAGTGCCGCCAACTTGGGCTGAGAAATATTGAATTCTTTGGTCAAGTTCAACTTTCACCATTTCTTCAGTAACTTCTAAACTATCTATTTCTGCTTGGTGGATTAACAGCTGTTGAGTCATAAATTCATCTATTAAATAGCAATCAATATTACCATCTAATTCTCCACCTTGTTGGAGTATCTGTAATTTTTGTCCTTGAATTTCAGAATAGAGAATGGGGTTTTCACCAACAATTGCAACTACTTGATCGATTACTTCTTGTGAAATTCCTATTTGTATTAATGAGTTAAAAAAAAGACACCATATTATTTTACTCATAATCTATATTTTTCAATGTAACTATTTTTGATACCATCATCATACAAATCTAGTCTAAGTTTTTTTCTTAAATCTTTAGATCTTTGGTTTAGAATTATACTTTTAATTTTATTAACCTCAAAACTAAGAGGAGAAGTTCCATTTTTAATGATGTAATCATAAATATTTACGAAATATATGAAATCATTATATTCTAAAATAGTTTTCTTTTTTCTTTTGATAAATTGGATTTTAGAATAGTTTTCTAAAATTGGTATCTCTTTTAAAAGATCGTCAAAGAATATCCATTCTTCAGGATTGTAATATAGCGTAGTAGACTCATTTTGACCAAGTTTTATCATTTGATCTACCATTTCTTCTGTTTTAATAAGGTAGTTCTTTTTTATTTCCCTTATAAGTTTTGATTTTTTTGGTGCCTTAATGTAAATACATTTCACAACATAATCGTTTAAAACAAAGTCGTCTAAATGGTTTATATAGTACTCATTGATTTCAAAATTACTGATATTGGTATCTAATCTTTTATTGATATAAAATTGTTCGAATTCATAAGAAATTAAAGAAAGTTTGTGCCTGTTTATTTTTTTATTAACTCTATTAACCTCAAATGGAATCATTTCTTCTGATTTCTCCATAATCATTTGGTCAACTAGCCACTTATGAATGTAGTTGTCAACAAAAATAGAGCTGTCTTTTTTGTTTAAAGAAAGAGGAATTTCATTATAAAGTTCTGACTGGTATAGGAAAACATTTTTAAATCTAGCTAGTTTAACCTCTTTAGTTTCGCTTTCACAACTGATTAATGCAACTAAAAAAATTAGTACTATTCGTTTGGTAAACAGCTTGTTCAATGGCTATGGTTTATCTTTTATACTTTCTAAAATATCATAGTTTATTTCGACAGTATATTTTTCTTTTAAATCCTTTAGCCAAGCATTTTCTAAGAAGTTTTGATAACTAGAAACTATAATCCCTTCGGCTTCGTTAAATTCTTTAGTTCGTTTGTCAAGTTTCTCATCTATTACAAGTAAAAACCACTTATTATTAAGATTCGTAGGTTGATTTACACCTTTAATTAGGTTGTTAAAAGTTGTATTGTAATTTTTAAATTCTTCAATAACTTTATTTTTGTATGAAATATTTAGTGGATCTTCTTTGTTAAGAAGCGATAATAAGGAATCATTAGATAAATTACGTTTAGCCTTTAATTTATAGGCCTTCATTATAGTTTTCTTAGATTCTGAAGAAAAGACTGTTCCATTTGCTCGATTAGGGAATTTCCACAAGGTTCTATTTTTAGTAAAATGTTTTTTTAATCCAGATGTATCCTGTATTGCTTTAGACCAGATTTTCTGATCTGAAATTTCAAAAAGTAAAATTCCATCTCTATACTCTTTCATTAATGCTTTAAAATCAGGATGTTTTCTTTCTAGCTGAGTTTTTTCAAATGCTATTAATTTTTGATCTATAAATTTATTGTATTGAATTTTCATTAAGTCTAAACTTTCTTTGCTTTTTGTAAACGTATTTCCTTTAACTAAAAAGTTGATAAAATCATTGTTGGAATAGCTTAAACTTGAAAAATATAATACTCTTTCTTCCAAGTACTTGAATTTTGTAAATTCTTTATAATTTTCTTGAGTTATCTTTCTTTTTGCAATGAAATTTTTCAATTCTTTAGCATTAAACTTGTCTTCTAAATTGTATTCAACTTTTAGATTTTTTATAAAAGAAGCTCTTGTTTTTTGAGCTCTTGAATCTTTTTGAATTTTATTTTTAAGCTCATATCTCAAACTACTTAAGTCAGCAACTGGCTCGAATTCTAAACGTTTCACAATATGCCATCCATTTGGAGTTTTAAATGGCTTGGAATATTCACCGTCATTTTTCAATGAAAATACCTTTTCTTCAAATTCTGGATAGAAATTACCCGCTGAAGAAACCCATCCTATTTCACCTCCTTTTTTTGCTGATTTTCTATCCTCTGAATATTCATTGGCTAGCTCTTCAAAGGTTTTATTTTTTGATTGTAGTTCATAATAAATAGAGTTTATTTTATCTAATACTGGTTTTTCGTCTTTAGTTTTTGGGTTTACGGTTATCATTATATGACTGGTTCGCATCTTTCCTTTAGCTTTTCTAAGCTCATTTGGCTTAACGATATGATACCCATATTTGGTTCTTACAATATTAGATGTTTTTCCAATTGGGGTTTGGTATGCTGCGCATTCAAAAGAATACAACATTTTAAATGCATTAAAGAATCCAAGATTTCCTTTATTGAATTTTGCTGAAGGGTCTTCAGATACTTCTTGGGCTAACTCTTCGAAACTTGACAATCCTGAATTTATGTTAGATCGTAATTTTTTTATTCTATTGAAGGCTAATAATGTGTCTTTTGGAGTTGGATTAGGTCCTAACTTTACCATAATATGACTTGCATTTATTTCATTAACTGTTCTATAATATGCTTCATTAATTAGATCTTCGTTAATGGAAGTATCTATTAAATAGGGTTTTTCCAACTGGTAACGATAACCAGATAACTCATCTTTAAATTTCTTAGTTGTATCTAGTCCAATTGCTTCTGCAGCCTTAACTTTAAGTTTAAAATTTACAAAAAGTTTAATGTAATCGTTTAAATCCTCTTTTGTTGCAATCTTTTCTTTTTTATTCTTCCAATATATTTGTTCGAATTCAGACTTAAAAACTTCATCGTTATCTACAATTAATATAGGTTTTTCTTGTCCGAAAAAATTGTTAAAACCAAGTAGGAATATAATTAGTTGAATTTGTTTCATGAATTAATTTAAATTTATCTTAAATTGTAATTAGGAGATTCTCTAGTAATAGTAACATCGTGAGGATGACTTTCTATCATGCCAGAGTGAGTTATTTTTATGAATTTGGCATCTAATAAATTAGCAATATTTTTTGCTCCACAATATCCCATTCCCGCTCTAAGCCCACCAATCAGTTGGTGCATTACTTCTTTCAATGTTCCTTTAAAGGGAACTCTTGCTGAAATTCCCTCAGGCACTAATTTTTTAATATCGTTTTCATCTTCTTGAAAATACCTGTCTTTAGATCCGTGTTGCATTGCTTCAATAGAACCCATTCCTCTGTAAGACTTAAATTTCCTTCCCTCGTATATAATGGTTTCTCCAGGAGATTCTTGCGTTCCAGCAAACATAGAGCCCATCATAACACTTGAAGCTCCAGCTGCGAGAGCTTTGGGAATATCCCCTGTAAATCTTATTCCTCCATCGGCAATAATTGGAACATCAGAGTCTTTAATAGCATCATAGACATTCATAATAGCTGATAATTGTGGATATCCCACTCCGGCTATAACTCTGGTGGTGCAAATCGAACCTGGACCAATACCTACTTTAACAGCATCTGCACCAGCTCTAACTAAATCTAGAGCGGCTTCTCCTGTTGCAATATTTCCAACAACCACATCTAATTCTGGATATTGTTTTTTTACTTTTTTTAATAATGTTATGACTCCCTTGGAATGTCCATGTGCAGTGTCAATTACAATTGCATCCACTCCACATTTAACTAATGCTTTTATTCTATCGAAAGTATCTTTAGAAACACCAACAGCAGCGGCTACTCGTAGTCTTCCAAATTGATCTTTACAGCTGTTTGGATGTTGCTTTACTTTAATTATATCCTTGAAAGTTATTAAACCTACCAGTGTATTGTTTTTATCAATTACAGGGAGTTTTTCAATTTTATGATTTTGTAAAATATTTTCAGCCTTCACAAGATCCACATCCTCATTAGCAGTAACTAATTTTTCAGTGGTCATTACCTCAGATATCTTTTTGCTTAATTCTTTTTCAAATCTTAGGTCTCGATTGGTGACAATGCCTTTTAATTTCCTTTCATTATTTACGACTGGAATTCCACCAATTTTATTTTCTGCCATTAGCCTTAATGCATCTCCAATTAAGGAATTTTCATCTAAAGTTATGGGATCTAAAATCATACCGCTTTCAGATCTTTTAACTTTTCGTACTTCAATGGCTTGTCTTTCAATTGACATATTTTTATGAATAACACCGATTCCTCCTTGTTGTGCAATTGAAATAGCTAATTCGTGTTCTGTCACCGTGTCCATTGCAGCTGAAATTATTGGAGTTTTAATCGAAATATTCCTTGTGAACTTGGAAAATAAGTTTACCTCGTTGGGTAAATGTTCAGAGTATGAAGGTACTAAAAGCACATCATCATAAGTAAGGCCTTCTACTAAAAATTTTTCTTTATTATTCAACATATAAACATGAAAGTTTTGCAAATTTAGAAAAATACTTTTATTAGATGTAATTGTAGTAGGTATTTAATATATGTTTAACATTTACTTTTCGGATTCAATTACTAAAAACTACACTACCATCTACAATGGTGTAGATTACTTTTGTGTTAAGAATTGATGCTTCTTTTTCCTTTAGAATGTCATTGTCTAGAACTACAAAATCAGCACATTTACCAATCTCCATAGTGCCTTTTTCATTTTCTTCAAAATTTGCTAATGCCGCCCAGATAGTCATGCCTTTAATTGCATTCAATCTACTTAAAGCCTCTGAATTTTGGAATCCATTTAAGGGAGAACCTTTTTTATTTTTACGAAAAACTGCTGCATAAAATGTGTTTATTGGATTAATTTCTTCAACAGGAAAATCTGTTCCTAGAGCGATAATATTATTTTCTTCAAATAAGGATTGGTATCGGTAACAATTTAATAATCTATTTTTTCCTAACCTCAATAGTGCCCATTTGAAATCAGAAGTTGCATGAGTAGGCTGCACAGATGGGATAATATTGTAATCTCTAAATCGACCTAAATCTTTTTGGTCTATACATTGTACGTGTTCAATTCTCCATCTTAAGTCATTGGATTTTTTTAATATTTCTGCATAAGAATTTAATACAGTTCTATTCGTCGAGTCTCCAATGGCGTGAGTACATGCTTGAAAACCATATTCCTTTAATTTTATTAGTTTTTGTCTGTAGGAATTTTCTTCTTGTAGTAGCATTCCAAACGATTTTTTTTTATCAGAATAACTTTTCAGTAAGCAAGCTCCTCTTGAACCGAGTGAACCGTCTGCAAAGAACTTAAATGATCTTACATTGAGCTTTTCTGTTTTTAAAGGGGTACCTACGCTATCAATAAAGTAATCGAAATTTTCTTGATTATCACTTAACATGGCATATACTTTAATTTTTAATTCTTTGGTCTTTTGAAGTCGATCAATTAAATCAACATCTTCTTTATTAAGCCCTGCAATATCAACTGTAGTTAGCCCTAAAGAAAAACAATCTTCTTGCGCTTTGATCAAAGCTCTTTTTTTTGAAATATCATTCGGTTTTGGAATATTTTCTACAAGTAAATCCATCGCATTGTCTATGAATATTCCTGTAAATTCATTATTGATTTTTTCAATATACCCTCCTTCAATAATTGTATCAAAATTAATTTTTGAATTTTTAATTGCAGCTCTGTTAGCCATTAAAGCATGTCCATCTATTCTATATATAACAACATTGGTATTACTAAAATTCACATTCAATAATTTATTATTTGGCCACTCTTTTTCCTTCCATTGGTTTTGATCCCATCCGTATCCAATAAGCCATTTTTCCCTTTCTGTTTTGTCAAATTTTTTTAAGATTTTAATGATTTCGTTAAATGATTTTGCTGATGATAAGTCTACCATTTCAGTTTGGAGACCGTAAGCTAAAAAATGGCAATGGGCATCTATAAATCCAGGATACATAGCTTTTCCTTTTAAATCAATCTTTTTAATTGACTGGAACTTGTTTAAAATTTGATTATTTTTTCCAGTAGCTATAATCTTGTTATTTTTTATTGCAATTGCTTCGTGAATATTATTGTTGTCGTCCAGAGAGTACAAAATACCATTATGTATAATTAAGTCAACTTCAGTTTTGTAGTTGCAGGAAATCAAAAAAAGAAAGGTTAATAATATTAGCTTATTCGGCAATATTTTTTTTAAATGAATCATATAAAAGGTTTAAAGAAATTAAAATAAATATAAGCCCTGGTATTTTATACCTTACTAAAGCTCCTATGACAGGAGTTCCTATTCCGATAAGGGTATATATCAATAAAATGAAGAATGAGCAATGCCATATTAAATTCTTGTAGTTTTTCTTTAGTTGTATTTTATTTTGGCTAATCTTAAACAATGTCAAAAATAAGCCCAAGAAAATGAAGATGTTTTCAATTAATGGCAATAAGTGAATTGTTTCATGAATATCATTGGGTAAAGGTCTAAAAAAACTATTTATTATACCAGCAGGAATTGCAGATAATAAGGACCTTAAATTAGGCTCTAAAGGAGTCATGTTAATTGAGCTGCCTGCATCAAAAATTTTAGCTAACCTAATGAAGTCATTTTGTTTACTTGCTAATATTTTAATCGGATTTAATGTTGAATTAAATTGTGTAAAAACTACCATCAAAATTGCTAAAATAAGAGAAGATGAGGCAATTGTAAAAAATGGTTTTAATTTATATTTATGACTTATAATGTAGGAAGCTAATGCTGGGAAAAAACATATAAAAACATAAAATTTGATTTTAAAAATAATATAAAGCCCTAAAAGTAAGGAGGAGAAGTTAAACCACTTTTTTTTTCTATCACTTACTAGAAAGTGAATAACTAATCCGAATGAAAAAATCAGTAAAGGCTCCTTTAAGATGCCTGAGGTCCAAATTAAAAGAGAAGGCATTAAAACGAAGCTCCAAAATAAAAATTTTGGATATTTTAGTTTAAATTTTTTCAATAAACTTTTCACTATTAAGATTTTTCCGAGGTAACCAATTAAAACAAATGAAAGCATATTAAAAACATAGCTTTTAAACCCTATTATATTCAGAAGAGCGTTTATTTTTATAATTAACCTTGACTCATTCATTACTGAACTTTTATAGCTTGAATCCCAATGATTCATTTCTATTAAAGGATTGGTTAGTAGTTGGTTATTTGATATGTCGAAACCAATTAAAATCTTTATAAAATCTAATGGCTTATCAAAAAATAATTGATGTAAAACCAGACTGTCATCATAAAATTTAAAAATATCAGCAGTGTATCGCTCCATGTAATATTGTGTGTATACTATGTACAGTAAATAACTTGCAAAAAATTGAATACATACACCAAAAATAATCTCTGCTTTACTGATTCCTTTAAGTTTAAAGAATCTTAGATTTTTAATAAGAAAAAAAATTAAAATAATGTATAAAAACGAAATCAAAATGCTTTAAAATTTTATTCATTGTTAAAATAATTTAAATACTTTACTTATTGTTAGTAAATCAATAAAACTTTAATTACATAATTTACATCTTTAGTTATTTTTACACTCTATTTAGATTTATATGTCAAATAAACAAACAAATAATACAGCTACTTTAGATCAAGCTTTAGAACTGGGCTTAAAAAAAGAAGAATTTATTGAAATTTGTGAAATTCTAGGAAGAATTCCAAACTTCACAGAAGTAAGTATCTATTCTGTAATGTGGTCCGAACATTGTTCTTACAAGAACTCAATACACTGGTTGAAAAAACTTCCTAAAGATGGTCCGCATATGTTGGTTAAGGCTGGCGAAGAGAATGCAGGGTTAGTAGATATTGGAGATGGATTGGCCTGTGCCTTTAAAATAGAATCTCACAACCACCCCAGCGCTCTTGAGCCGTACCAAGGAGCAGCCACTGGTGTAGGTGGGATAAATAGAGATATTTTCACTATGGGAGCAAGACCAATTGCTCAAATGAATTCCTTAAGGTTTGGGAACTATGAAAATCCAAGAACTAAGTGGCTTCTTAAAGGGGTTGTTAAAGGTATAGGTAATTACGGTAACTCCTTCGGTATTCCAGTTCTTTCAGGAGAAGTTTTTTTTGATGAGAGTTACGATCAAAACCCCTTGGTAAACGCTTTTTCTGCTGGTTTAATGAATGTAGATGATTTAATATCTGCAACAGCATCAGGTCCTGGAAATCCTGTTTTTATTGTCGGATCTTCAACTGGAAAAGACGGTATTCACGGTGCTGCTTTTGCTTCAAAAGATATCACAGAAGATTCTATGGATGATTTGCCAGCAGTTCAGGTAGGAGATCCTTTCCAAGAAAAATTATTACTAGAAGCTTCTTTAGAATTAGCAAAAACAGATGCAGTTGTTGGAATGCAAGATATGGGTGCAGCAGGTATTACTTGTTCAACTTCTGAGATGAGTGCAGCTGGAAATGTTGGTATGAAAATAGATTTGGATAAAGTCCCAACAAGACAGTCAGATATGAAAGACTGGGAAATTTTACTTTCTGAATCGCAAGAGAGAATGCTGGTAGTTGTTGAAAAAGGGAAGGAATCCGAAGTAAAAAAAATATTTGATAAGTGGGATCTAAATTGTGAATTAATTGGTGAAGTGACAAATGGGGATACACTTGAGTTTTTTCAAAATGGGCAATGTGTAGCTAGCCTTCCTCCTTCTTCATTAGTTTTAGGTGGAGGAGCTCCTATATATCAAAGAGAATATAAGGAACCAGCTTATTTTAAAAAGTATAAAGAATTTAATATCAACAAAATATCTATTCCAGAAAATTTAGTTGAAGTTGGTCGTTTCTTATTTAATCAGCCAAACATCGCATCTAAAAGGTGGGTCTATGAACAATACGACAGTATGGTTGGCACAAATAACGTCTCAACTAACAACCCTTCAGATGCTGGAGTTGCATTAGTTAAAGGAACTTATAAAGGGATTGCAATGTCTGTAGATTGTAATTCTAGATATGTGCACGCAGATCCAGAAGTGGGAACTGCTATTGCAGTTTCAGAAGCGGCAAGAAATATAGTCGTATCTGGTGGTGTTCCATCTGCTATTACCAATTGTTTAAACTTTGGAAACCCCTATCACCCAGAGTCTTACTGGCAGTTCGTTGGAGCTATCAAAGGAATGTCTAAAGCATGTGAAAAATTCTCAACTCCAGTAACAGGTGGAAATGTTAGTTTTTACAACCAATCAATTGTAGGCGGCAAGGAAGTTCCTGTTTTCCCAACTCCAACCATTGGAATGATTGGTCTACTTGAAGATGTAAGAAACATAATGAGTCTTAATTTTAAATCTGAGAACGATTATATTTTTCTAATAGGCAAAATTGTAAACGACATTTCTTCTTCGGAATATCTAGTAAAATACCATGAAGTTTTGGAGTCACCAGCACCATACTTTGATATAGACGAAGAATTCGAACTGCATCAAAATATTAAAAATTTCATTGATAAAAAGTTAATCAACGCCGCTCACGACTGTGCTGACGGAGGACTATTTGTTTCATTAGTAGAAATGGCCATGAGTTCAAACTTAGGTTGTGAAATAAATACCGTAAATGAAATTAGAAAAGATTCTTTCCTATTTGGTGAGTCACAAGGTAGAGTAATTGTTACTGTATCCAGTGATCAGATAGATTCTTTCAAAAACGAAATAAAAACCAATGGTATAAATTCTCTTTATTTAGGGAAGGTTTCTAAAGAATCACAAATAAATATAGATTCTACAAATTATGGAATGGTAGAAGACTTTAAAGAGATTTCTAATAATGTAATCAATTTATAATTCTTTGATTTATTTTTTTCTGTGTATATTTAGATTATGATTTATTTTAACTTTTTACTTTGCACAATAGCTATATTTCTTTTACTAAAGTCTATAATGATTATCCCAGAAAGACAATCTTGGGTAATACAAAGGCTAGGTAAGTTTAATAGAATATCTCTTCCGGGATTAAAATTCAAGATTCCTTTTATAGAAACCATTGCTTCTAAAGAGAATTTAAGGATTCAGCAACTTGATGTAGATGTAGAAACAAAGACACTTGACGATGTATTTGTTATTTTGAAAATATCTGTTCAGTATAGAATAATATCGGAAAAAGTATTTGAAGCCTTTTATGAATTAGACGATCCGCACGGTCAAATTGCCTCCTATATTTTTGATGAGGTTAGGGCAGAAGTTCCAAAATTAGGTTTAGATGACGTTTTTGGTAAAAAAGACGATGTAGCAATGGCTGTAAAAGAAAATATTTCTCAACAAATGGAGCAATATGGATATAAAATTGTAAAAACCTTAATCACTGACATTAATCCAGATGAATTAGTGAAAGCATCAATGAATAAAATTAATGCTGCAACAAGAGACAAGGAAGCTGCATTTCAAGAGGCAGAAGGTGAGAAAATTAGAATTGTAAAAAGAGCAGAAGCAGAAGCGGACTCTAAAAGACTCTCTGGTGAAGGGATAGCTGCTCAGCGATTAGAAATTGTTAGAGGCTTTAAAGAATCTGTTGAGGATTTCCAAAAGGCTCTTCAAGACGTTGATCCTCAGGAAATAATGCAATTTGTTCTGATGACTCAGTATTTTGATACTTTGACAGCTATTGGTGCAAATGAAAATAATAATACCGTTATGGTTCCTCACACACCTGGAGGAATGAAAGATTTTCAACAGCAAATAATTGAAGGTACATTTGTCGGTAAAGAATTAGCGAAACATCAAAAAAAATCAAATAAATAAATTTCTGTTTTTTCTTATTTCGAAATCATTTTTACTTATTACAATAGGCAATACCCAACTTTTTTCTAAATTTCACGTTATTTATATAGTAGTTATGAATTTCTTCACTAATCTTAAGATTTTTTTGGTAACTATCAGAATTGTTGATTAATAGGAAAATATGAAAAAGGTTAATTTGAGTTTAATCTACATTATTGGATGGATTGATGTAATAAAATCAAAGGTTTTATCAGTTCTGTCCTATATTAATAGTCTTGTCATTGGATTTATCCAAAGTTATTTTTCAGTCAATTCTCATCTGTTGTTTAAATTTTCATTAAATTTAGGAATTGCTAAATAATTTTAAATACTTAATTTTTGTCTTCTTACTATCTTTTAATGTAGTTAGAATAAGTGCATCTCATGTCCCAGGTGGTAATATTACTTATGAGTGTATTGGCCCAAACACTTACGTAGTTACTCTTACTGTTTTTGAAGATTGTGGTACCGCTTTTATTGGTAACATGGCTGAATCTATCAGTGTAACGAATACTTGTGGTCTCACATTTTCTACCAACATAAATTTACCAATAGTTACCTACCAACAAGAAATTTCTCAATTATGTCTACCTATGATTGGTCAAAGTGAATGTAATGGTGGAGGTTTCCCAGGGGTTTACATGCATATTTGGAGAGATACCATTACACTACCAGGACCCTGCGATAGCTGGATCTTCTCTTATGACGATTGTTGTAGAAATGCATCTCAAAACTTACAGGGAACAGGAAATGATTATTATTTTGAAACTATATTAAATAGTAACACAGCTTCTTGCAATAGTTCACCAATCATAACTGCTTCTCCTATTCCTTACAACTGCTTAAACCAACCAGTAGTTTATAATTTTGGAGTTTATGAGCCAGATGGTGATTCACTTGTATATTCTTTAGTAAGTGCGTTAGATGATCCAGGCCTTCCAGTTCCTTATCAAGGAGGATATTCAGGAGCAAGCCCTATCAATGGTATAAATATTAATCCAAGTACTGGAGAAATTACTTTTACTCCTACCATTCAAGGAAACTTTGTAGTGGTAGTATTAATAGAAGAGTTTGATTCTAACGGAAATTTAGTAGGAAGCGTAATGCAAGATTTTCAATTTGAAATAATAGTTTGTACGAATATTTCTCCATCTGCTCCTACCGCTGGATTAGTTAATTTTACGGGAACTGCAATTCAAACGGGTCCTTTTGATATACAATCTTGTGAAGGAGATAGTGTTTGTTTCGAATTAGAATTTTTAGATAATAATCCTACTGATTCTATTTACATAAATTCTAATATAGCACAACTTTTTCCAGGGGCAACTGTTGTTCAAAACAGCTTTTTTTCACCAGCCACAGCAACATTTTGTTTTGTAGTTTTACCAGGTTCTAATCCCTTTAGTACGATAAGTGTAAACGTTAATGACAATGCTTGTCCAATAATGGGTACTACTTCAGCAGCAATAGGAGTTACGGTGATTTCTAGTACTTATGCAGGACAAGATATTTCAATGTGTCAGGGAGAACCATCACAATTGTCTGCCTCAGGAGGAAATGTTTTTGTTTGGTCAATTATTAGTGGAGATCCTATTAGCGTGGGTAATAATTTTTCATGTAATAATTGTGCAAATCCTATTGCAAATCCAGCATTTTCTACCGTTTACAAGGTCGTGAGTAATTTATCTGGTGGTTGCTCAAATGTTGATACCATAGATGTTAACGTTGCACCCAACTTTAACTATGATTTATTCCAATCCGATACGGTTACTTGTTTAAATTCTCCATTGGATTTTAGCGCAACACCATTGTCTAGTGGGAGTTACACTTACCAGTGGAATCCTATTTCATATTTAAGTAATCCCAACGTAGCAGATCCAATATTTAGCTCATCAATGCCTGGACTTTTCACTTACGAAATAACTATCGAAAGTAGTTTAGGTTGTGAAAAGAAAGATTCAATTTCTGTTGATGTTTACCCAGCTTATGCCCCTCAAATAAATCTAACAGCGAGCGATACCAATGTAAATTGTAGTGATTCTGTTTTTCTAAACGTAGATTTATTGGGTGGAAATCCAGCGATGTGTTCTCCAAGTGGTTCGACATCTTGTTCTTCACAATCATCTTTCCAAACTGTTGGTAATGTAAATGGTAATAATGGACAATATGCTTTCCCAGCTCCGTTTGGTCACTATTATAAAAATGCGAAGCAACAATATCTATATAAAGCATCAGAATTACAGGCTGCTGGCTTCACGGGAGGTAAAATTACAGAACTATCTTGGGAAACTACTGCACAGAACGGTGCTACTAATAATTTTCATGGTTTTACAATAAGGATGGGTTGTACCAATCAAAATGCTATTAACTCATGGCAAGCAGGACTTTCAACTGTCTTCACCCCTCAAACTGTAAACGTGACTTTAGGTTGGAATGCATTTCCTTTAACTACTGCTTATGAGTGGGACGGTATTTCTAATTTAATTGTAGAGATTTGTTTTAATAATTTAAATAATGGACCCTATACTTTTAATTGGTCTACTCCTTACAAAATTACTCCCTTTAATTCAGCCATCTATTATAGAAGCGATATTACTCAGGCTTGTTCTTTCAGTGGAACACCTACAGGTGTTGAAAATAAAAGACCAGTTACAAAATTTAAAACTTGTCCAATGATTCCAGACCCAAGTTTTTTCACTTTTCAATGGATTCCTCCTACCTTTTTGTCATCTGTAACAGATCAAAATCCATTTTCTATACCTATGATCAGTACAAATTATACTGTTATAGCAACTGATGTTAATGGTGGATGTACAGACACAGCAAGTATTTTTATCAATGCTTTGTGTGACACTTGTGACGCTGCTATTCCAACTGTAGATGGACTTACATGTTATGGAGGAAACGATGCTGCTATTTCTGGAGTCCCTGGTGGTAACGATGGTCCACCTTGGATAGTCCAACTTATGGATGGATCTAGTATTAATATTTTAGCAGTAGATAGTAATGTAGTCAGTTCATTTTTATTTGACAGCTTAAGTTCTGGAACATATGTAATACGAACTTTAGATACAGCAGGTTGTTATGCAGATACAGTGGTCGTCGTTCCCGATGGAGTACCCATGGTAGTTTCCATGAGTAATGATACGATAGTTTGTATAGGTGGGACAGCAACGATTGCCGTTAATGCCACTGGTGGTACTGCACCGTATACATACAATTGGGTAGGTCTTAGTGGTAATGGCCCCCACAATGTAACCCCTAATTATTCAAGATATTACAAAGTAAGCGTTTCAGATTCTTTTAATTGTGTGTCTGAGTATGATTCTGTCTTGGTTGCTTTAAATCCACCTATTTTAATAAATACCTCATCAGACACCCTTATTTGTCCGGGTGATAGTGTGAATTTAGGTGTAACGGTTATGGGAGGAAACGGAGGTCCATATACTTATTCATGGACAACAACCGGAGGATCAATGGTTGGTTCACAGAGCACTGCAAATGTAAGTCCTGTTAATAGTAGCAACTATTATCATGTAACAGTTAGTGATAATTGTGAGACTCCTGAGAATAACGATTCTATTTTAGTTAGTTGGCACGAGATACCAAGTGTATTATTTGATTCTGATACAACAGGAGGTTGTTATCCAATACAAGTGTATTTTTATAATAATACGGATGTGTCACAGGTAACAAGTTGTGAATGGGATATGGGGAATGGTTTATATTCTAATAATGTAGATACAGTAGTAACTGTGTATGCCAATCCTGGGAGTTTCAGTGTAACTTTAGAGGTAACCAATTCTAATGGGTGTAAGAATGATACAACATTTTTTAATTATATAGATATATATGATTATCCGGTAGCAGGGTTTACCTCGCACCCTAATCCGGCATCAATATTAACTCCTACAGTACAGTTTGTAGATACATCTTCACAGGATGTGGTGTTGTTTGACTGGACGTTTTATGATAGTACGAATACAATAATAGGGAGTGATTATGAGCAGAATCCTATTTATAATTTTTCTGGGATAGTAGAGCAGCAATATTATATTCAGTTGTATGTAGAGAATCAGAATGGTTGTTCAGATACGGTGAGTGGAACACAGATAGTGGAGGGAGAGTATGCACTTTTCTTACCGAATTCATTTACGCCGAATGGAGATGGGATGAATGATAATTTTTATCCGGTTGGAGATAAGATATCGGTGGAGAATTATAGTTTTAAGATATTTAATAGGTGGGGAGAGATGGTGTTTAATACTACAGATTTTGGTGCATCATGGGACGGAGAGTACAAAGGGAGTCAGGTGGCGTCGGATGCCTATATATGGAAAATAGATTTGGTAGATGCCAGTTCAGGAGAAACAAAGAACTTTAACGGTTATGTATTATTAACCAGGTAATACAAAATTAGTTGTTATTTTATTCAAATAAAATGAAATATTTCAAGTTAATAATTACAATAATTTTATTTTGTTTTATTTCTTTTAATTCTTTTTCACAAGACTTTAAAAATGAAAGTAAAATTTTAACCTTCGTAGAGGGTGGAGTGAAACATGTTAATCTGACCGTTGAAGAAAGTATTAATTTATTTGATTTGAGTCACACTTTAAGTATGATCAATAGTTATGAAAATAAACTTTCTCAAATTGATACTTTAGATTTAATTAATGCAGAGTGGGTAGTTAGGGTGAAAACAGAACTGGTATTGCTTTATAATCGAAAAAACACACTAGAGCAATGAAGAAATTTATATTTTATATTTTTTTATTCAGTTCTTTAATAAGTATAAATTGTCAAACAAACACCATTTGTACTAATATGTCTGGTATTTGTACAAACACAGGCCTTACTTTTACTGCTAATAGTGGTGTTCCAGATGCAAGTGTTTCTAATCCTGGAAATAATTATGGTTGTTTATTTTCTTCTCCTAATCCAGCCTGGTACTATTTAGAAATCTCTCAATCTGGAAGCCTTTCCATGACTCTTACTGCAGCTCAAGATATAGATTTTATTATGTGGGGCCCTTTTCCAAATATTGTTAACGCAATTGCAAATTGTAATTCCTATTCAGCAGCAGATATTGTACCTGATTTACCTAACGGATGTGGTGGTTTTTTTGGTCCACCATGCATTCAGCAAGGGTGTAGCTTTTCTGCATCAAATATTGAAACACCTTCAATTAATAATGCTATTGCAGGTGAAGTTTATGTTCTGTTAGTTACTAATTATGCTAATGTTGTCCAAAATATTTCGTTAGTCCAATCTGGTGGAACTGGAGGTACTAACTGCAATGTTCTTAATCCTTGTTCGATGACCTATGTAAACGCAGCCGTAACTGCTTGTGATTCTATTTCAGGAACTTACGATATATTTGGAGACGTAGAATTTTTGAATCCACCTAATTTTGGATCTCTTGTAGTTAAGAATTGTTCTGGAGACTCCGTTATTTATAACCCTCCATTTGTAAGTCCTTTAAATTACACTATTTCTAATATTTACAGTTCTGCAAACCAAAATTGTTCGATTACATCCTATTTTACTAACGATGTAAGTTGCACCATGACTACCAGTTCATTCATTGAACCTATATGTCCGGGTCCTTGTCCAGCTCCAATCCCAACTGTAGATGGACTTACATGTTATGGAGGAAACGATGCTGCTATTTCTGGAGTCCCTGGTGGTAACGATGGTCCACCCTGGGTAGTACAAT
>Ga0257120_1001148_pt1 | contig 18005 bp, 13 predicted proteins | sample SI106_10metaG_FD_190153 | JGI IMG/M metagenome (GOLD analysis project Ga0257120, IMG submission 190153) | Marine microbial communities from Saanich Inlet, British Columbia, Canada - SI106_10 | ecosystem: Environmental > Aquatic > Marine > Inlet | place: Canada: British Columbia | collected... | reverse complement strand
GCTCGATAACATACAGACACACCAATATCCTCCAGAAAATCCATTATTTCTATCATGAATGGTTCATCCTCCAAAGCAGCGCTTCCAACGATCAGGGCGATAACACTTTTCTTGTATTTTCTATGATAAATCGCTCCTCCAAACCATCTTCACCCTGAAAGGTGATCGTTTCCAACTCTTTTTGCTTAGCCAAATTATCAAGCAATAAAAAAAGCCCCATCGCATTGCGATAGGGCTTTTCATTCTCAGTGTGGTATAGTTTACCAACGCTTGGCGCGTGGCTTCTCTTCTGCTTGCTTAACAACGATTTCACGTCCTCGGATTGAACTTCCGTCCAATTCGTTCATAGCGTTAGTAGCTTCTTCGTCATTTTCCATTTCAACGAAACCGAATCCTTTAGATCGACCCGTTTCGCGGTCCATAACAACGTTGCAAGAGCTTACACTTCCGTATTCTTCAAATACAGTTTGAAGTGAATCACTGTCTACACCGTAATCAAGTTTTGCAATAAATAATTTCATTCTCTAGTAATTAATTGATTTGTGAGTCTATTTAATTAAAAAGGGATCGAAACAGCGACTCAATGCTCCTCACCCTGTGATTTAGTTTATAAATGTCAATGCAACACCTGTCTTACCGGCACGTCCTGTGCGGCCAATACGATGGATGTAGCTGTCAAATGTCATTGGTAATTGATAGTTAATTACGTGAGTGATATCATTCACGTCAATGCCTCTTGAAGCAACATCAGTTGCTACAAGCACTTTGACCTTACCACTCTTAAATGCGTTTAAAGCGTTTTGCCTAGCGTTTTGACTCTTGTTACCGTGAATATCATCTGACGTGATGCCAGATGCATTCAGTTTGGCACATAGTCTTTTCACTTGGTGCTTGGTTTCTTCAAAAACCAAAACTTTTTCAAAACTTTCTTGTGATATGAGGTTTTTCAATACCGCAAACTTGTCCTCGCCTTCGGAAATACGAACCACATCTTGACTGATGTGATCATTTGTTTTCTCTCCAGAGCTAACTTTCACTGTCACGTGATTATTTAAAATCTCATTGATCAAGGATTGCTGCTTATTATCTAGAGTGGCACTAAAAAGCATGGTGTGCTTTCTGTTCTTCATCCCACCAATAATTTGCTTCATGTCCTTCACGAAACCCATGTCTAGCATTCGATCGAATTCGTCAAGAACTAAGGTGTTGAAGCGTGGCAATCGAATTGCTCCGCGTTGAACTAGATCGAGCAAACGACCTGGTGTTGCAATCACAATATGACTATCGCGACTTGCAATCTTCAAATCGGTATTGATGTTAGTTCCACCGATGTAGCTTGCACTGTAAAGTCCCATTCCCTTGGTCATGCTTTTGAATTCATCTTCAACTTGCATGGCCAGTTCTCGAGTAGGAAGTAATACCAATGCGGTAGATTTCCTTCTGTGTTCCATCATATCTTCGATGATGGGGATTAAGAATGCGGCAGTTTTACCTGTACCTGTTTCTGCGATACCCAATATGTCTCTTTTATCCATTAAGGATTCTATCGACTTATCTTGTATTTCACTCGGACGAACATATCCTTTTGCCTTAAGGCATTGTTTTAACTCCTCGCTTATTGGCATGGATTCAAACGTTCTTTCACTTTTATACTCTACTATTTCTGTAACAGTAGCTTCTTTTATTAATTGTTCTGGTCTGATGGATGATACCATCTTCTTGCGTGGGCTTCTTCTATTGAAGCCTTGCTTAGGTCTAACAGCGGAGTTTCCGCCTGATCGTTGTCTTTTTTCTTTTGTGATATTATTCATGTAATTGTAAATATTCTTCCGGTGCACGCAGTCTCGAAGGAATTGCAGACCCTTATGCTTGTCAGTATGTCAGACAAATGGAGGAGCTAGACTCGGTTCGAGCTAGTTATTGTTTGAATGCGCGGATAGAATGTAATTTGAGATATGAAATTGGCTTATATAGCTTAGCCGATTCAGAAAGTTTTGGGGATGTTCCGAAGTAATTAAGCTGGAACGGCCGAGACAAAAAGTCTGCTAAGAATGAGATGCAAATGTAAGGGAATATTCGATGGAATTACATAAATGTCAATATTTGAAAGAATAGTCGCTTTTTGTCATCTCGTTTGAATGAAATTAAGACGGGACATTGTTTCTTTGGCAACATTGAATACGCTAATACATTTTATTGGTCATTTTTTTAGATCAAACACTAGGCACGGAATACATTCTCCATTTGTATACGCCTTGATTGAGGACTGTTTGTATAAGGATATCAGAATACCGCTAGAAGTTCTAAGTCATTTTGAGGAATTAAAATCGAGTGATGATATTGTTAGCGGATTGGATCACGGAAAGGGAGTGAAGCACGACTATGCTGTTTCCAATCTCGCACGAAAATCTGCCAGTCAGACTTTTGAGGCTAAGGCATTAGCAGGTATTTGTCGATACCATCAATGCGGTCGTGTTTTGGAGCTTGGAACTAACCTAGGTAAGTCAATCGCGGCAATGGCCTCAGTTAACCCTGAGACAAAATTTGTAGGTGTGGATGGTAACAGAGGACTGGTAAATCATGCCAAGTCAACTTTATCAGCACTAAAATTGAATAATGTAGAGCTGCACCATTCACGGTTTGACGAATTCTTTCATCAGAATAAGGAAAAGTTTCAAATGGTATTTATTGATGGTGACCATCATTTTGAGGCAACTCTTAAGAACTATGCTTCGGCCAAATCTTTACTAAAGGGGGATGGGCCAATTGTTTTGCACGACATCTATTGGAGCGAAGGAATGAGGAAAGCGTGGAAAAAAATAAAAGTAGATAATGACGCTACGGTCACTATCGACTTATTCTTTTTTGGATTGGTTTATTTCAGGAGGGAACAGCGCAAAGAGCATTTCAGCATTCGCTATCCAAGAAACATCCTGAAATTTCTATTCTTTTGATTTGCCCCCTTCAGCTTCTTTTTCCTCTTGAATCAGGTGATCTAGGTATTCACCCATTTGTTCCGGCATCAATTTAGTAGCAATGATCTTCTTGTTTTCGTCAAGCAAGTAAACTTTTGGTGTGCTGAAAATATCGTAGGTGTCTCTGAAGTTGAGACTTTGCAATGTCGTTTTTCGCTCTCGCATTAGCTGTTGGGCATTCTCATTAATCTCGGGATTGTCAGAAACGTTGATCCATGGTAACTCATTTTTCTTCAGGTATTTTTTCCAGTCCTTGTTTTCAAACTCAGTTCCTACTGCGTATACCTCTACACCCTTGGATTTGAATAGCTCGTAAAACTCTTTCAGCTTTGGTGTTACTTTCTTGCAGTGACCGCAACCGCTATCCCAGAAGTATAAAACTGTGTATCTAGCCTTTATCTCATAGAGCTGTCTCCATTTTCCTAAGGTGTCCATCAGAATAATGTCAGGTGCATATTTTCCTATTTGAAGCGGTGCCATTTTATTAACACGCTCACAAAACTCTTCTCGCTTCTTTTCGCTTAACCACCATGCCTTGTCAGGGCAATAATAGTTTTGCCCCATGTGAACGAGTACCGATTCCATGCCCATTACTTTAGAGTCTTCGTACTTGCTAGTGATGTGATGAACGATGTATTTGTAGGTTTCCTTATTTCCATTGGTACGCTTCACCAATTCATCTGCTTCTTTGATAATGCTATCTGGAGCCTGAACTACTAACTTGGTGATGTAATAGTTCATTTTATTGTGAAGCACTGGCGTTCTTAGCAATCGCTCATCCGCAAAGTCCACGACCCTAAGATAGGCAGACTTGAACTCTTGATACCTTCTCCTTTGTCTTTCGTCATCGTCCTTAATTTCCTTGTATTCAGGTATTTCCGGCTCTGCTGATGCCTTGAAAACTTTCGAGATTAGGAAGTCGGGATTTTCATCAATGAAATTCAGTTTATATCCAATCACCTCTTTGTCTAAGGCTCCTAATTGCTCTTCAATGGCTTTTTGATCCTTGCCTTTGGCTTCTTCACGCTTCTTTTTCAGGACTTCAACTTCCTTTGTTTTGCCTTCAATGAAACCCAGGTATTCGTAAAATTTGGTGTTTTCGACTGAAGTTTTAACCTTCATTGAATTCACAAAATCCCCCGATTTGGTCTCCATTTCAATTTTTGGCTCGTTGACCACAAACTCGAAGTAGGATTTTTTATCCGAAAGAATGATCGAATAAATACCACCCATGATAGAGTCTCCTTTGAAGTGAAGAACTCCTCCAGGCTCAAATGTGGCTGTGTCAAAGTAATACTGTTTGCTGCCATAGTAGTTGGCCATGTAGGCCACACTATCCGTGCTATCGCTCAAATTCGTGATTTTGAACTTGAAATCGTAGGTTGGCATTTTGTCTTGGGCCAATGTAGAAAGTGAAATAACAGAGAGGAAAATAAGCGTGTAAATTCGGTTCATTCCGTAAGTTAGTTTGTTCGTGTTCAAAGCAATTCAAAATTGATTTGTGACAAAAGTCCTTTTAACACAGTTTTAACAGCCGTTAATTTGTATTCGTTTGTTAAACTATCAAACATTAATGCACGTCTTAAGTTTAAGAAATATATTACATATGAGAATACTCATTTTATTATCCTCCATTGCACTGCTAACTGTTAATTCATGTAAAAATGATGGTTGCGATGACCCACTTGCCTTCAACTACGATGAGAACGGTACTAGCTCTGAATCTTGTATTTACGAGCCAAAACAAATTTTATTGACCGTTTCTCCAAATTTTGGTGACGAATTGTTTAACGTGAAAGATACATTAGATCTTAATGATGGACGAGAAATCATCATCAATTACTTTGGTGTATACTTATCTAACCTTTCATTTAAGGAAAAGGCAGAAGATGATTATATAGCCTGGGGAAACAATGATGTGATGTTGGCTAAGGATGGTCAACTAATCTTGGATGCTGTTTATGTAAATAAGAGTCAGATTACAGGATTTCAATTCGATATTGGTGTGGATACAGCAATATATAGCGGAGACCCAACTGATACAACACAGGTTTCATTGTCTAGTCCTTTAGCGTTGCAAGTGCCAAGCATGTATTGGGGATGGGCAGGTGGATATCGTTTTGTATCTGTTGAAGGAGTAGTTGATGCGTCTGCCGCAAAAGATGGTTCTGAGATGATGAATTTCGAATTCCATTGTGGTTTGCCAGCGAATCTTAAGACAATGACAATGGATAGCAATAATATAAGCGTCGCAGGAAACGAGATTAATTTGGAGCTTGCGCTTGATATTCGAGCATTATTTGAAGGGGTTGATTTCGAAAATGACGACCTGATTATTCATAGTGGAATGCATCCTGTAACAATCAAAATGATGAATAACTCAGTCAATGCCTTTGAATTTAAGTAAATACATACCAATATTAATTCTAACAGCGCTTGTCGGATGTAAAGGTGAAGTGCCTCCTTTTGATCTAGTAGAACAAGATCCTAAGGTGGTTTTAGAGTTTAATGTAGTTAACCAGGGAGAGGAAATTGGAATTGGAGATGATTTTGTGGATGAGAAACAATGGCAACTAAACCTCAGCACGCTTAAAATGTATTTGTCTGATATTGCCCTAATTGAGGGAGGGGAATTAACGGAATTGGCTGATGTTGAATTGGTCGATTTGGCTGGTTCAGGCTCCGTCCCGGGTTTTTCAAGTTCGTATACCTACATTATTCCAAAAGGCAACTACGACCAATTGAGAATGTCGATCGGATTGCCTTCTGATTTGAATTCTACAGACCCAACCATAATGCCTGCCTCTGATCCGCTCAGCCTACAAAGCGCTATGTATTGGGATTGGGCTACTATGTATGTTTTCATAATGATGGAGGCTAGAATTGACACAAATTCAGACCTTCAGTACGATGATAATATAGCCTTTCATACGGGCTTGGATACTTTGTTTAGGCCTGAAAAGTCTTATCCTCTGACACTTGATATTCCTGCCTTTGCTAAGGATACGTTGCATATTGATATAGACTGGAACAAAATTTATCATCCAATGGAAGGAGAAATAATTGACTTATCTGAGACTCCTTTTTTTCATGCAAATTTGGATGAAGAGGCTCTGGCCACTTCGCGCAACTTTACGGATAATTTTGTGAAAGCGATTTCTATTCGTGAGCAGTGAAACAACTGACGATATACTTAGTCGTTGTCTTAATATCTATTTCGTGTGCTTCAAAGCCCGAAATAGAAGATTTGTCAAAACAGCCAAATCATTTATCTATTGCCTCCTTAAAAATGGAGGTGCCAGAAAACAATCCTCAATCAGACGCGAAAATAAGATTGGGTGCTCGATTGTTCTTCGAGCCACTGTTGAGCCGAGATTCCAGCGTAAGTTGCGGTAGTTGTCATTTGAAACAATACGCATTTTCAGATACCATTGCCTTTAGCGATGGAGTAGGAGATAAGAAGGTGGCAAGAAATTCGCCAACGATTGTAAATGTGGGTTTTCAGCCTCACCTTATGGCTGAAGGTGGAGTAGAAACGCTAGAACTGCAAGTCATTGCCCCACTTGAGAATGAAGATGAAATGGATTTGGAAGTTATTGAAGCATGTAAGCGCCTAAATGGAATACCTTACTATCAAAGCTTTTTTGAGAGGGTATGGAGCGATTCTGCTACACCCTTTACACTTACCCGATCTATTGCTTCGTTTGAACGATCTATTGTTGGAGGCACATCCTCTTTTGACGCTTTTGTTGCAGGAGATAGCAATGCATTATCGGACAATGAACAAAACGGAATGAATCTTTTTTATTCTAAGCGCTTAGGTTGTGAGACTTGCCATAGTGGTCCATTAATGACAAACTTCAAAATCGAGAATAATGGATTGAACGAGGAGTATGCCGATAATGGATTGTTTAGGCTAACACTGAATTCAGAGGATAAAGGCAAATTTAAGGTGCCAACGCTGCGAAATATTGACCAATCATACCCATATATGCATGATGGAAGGTTTACGAGCTTAGGTCAAGTCATTGATCATTATTCCTCTGGTGGACAGCCACACCCAAACCGACATCATTCAATTACTGGATTCGAATTATCAGAACAAGAAAAAGCAGATTTAATCTCCTTTTTGCAGTCATTGACTGATGAACGCTTTCAATGAGGTTTCAGCAAATAAGTTTCCACTTCTTTTTTCAGTTCGGGCATCAATGCATTTATTTCCAGACTAAGTTGGATTATTCTATCCAGACCAGTTGCACTTTTACCTAAGTCTTCAGTTTCTTGAAGCCTTTTCCAGCATTCATCCAAACATATGCTGCGAAGGCTTGATTTTACCTTGTGTGCATCGGCTCGTATACTTTGAAAGTCACTATTCTGGATAGACCTTTGCACTGTTTCAAAGTCTTTGAAAACATCCTGTTTGAATACCTGCAAAAGCTCGGTGATGAATTCTGGTTCATCACTGACATTGTCCTTTATAAAATCGAGATTGAGGAGAGCCATTGCACAAGAATAGCTCAGCGCTGAATGTAATCCAACTTAAAGTAGGCCAAAGGTCAAGTTCATGCCAAGTTTGACATTAATAGGGTAGGCATAAAAATCTCCCAACCCTACATCAGCAGGTGTCCATATTTCCTTTTTACCATTGAAGTCGTAGTAGGTTATGATATTGTTTTTATATCCTAATCCTGCGAAAACGTCAAGGCCAAATAAGTCATTATACATTAGTTGAGCGCCACCTATGACATTGATATTAATTTGAGTAAAGTCAATTTTCTGAATTGGAATATCTCTTGCTTTAAAATCTGCAGAGGCGTATGATGCGTTTAAACCGACATACAAACCAGATGGTAAAAACACCTCAGACAATTTCTTTTTATTGTAAAGCTTGATGTAGTAGTAGCGCACCTCGCCTTGAAATCTATATCCTGGCATTCTGAGGTTACCTCCGAACACTCCTGGAGCATTTCCAATAAGTGCATTGAAAATAGGAGACAGGAAGATATAACCTGCACTTCCTTGGTAGGTTAGATGATCTGAAGCAATTCCTTCGAAACCTATTCTTGCCTCACTGCTGTAAAATGGTATCGGTCCTTGCACGAGGGCAAGAGGATTCGTTTTTAAATAAATGGACTTTGCTGGTTTGTCAATTTCTATTGGGGCCTCACCAAGGGTTTGGGCTTTGGTACTTACCGACCAAAACACCACACAAAGGATAAGGGCAATTTTAAATCGCATACCGAGCCTTTGGGGCAGACGATAAGTTTCCAAAAGTTTTGTCCAAATACAAGTAGTGCCCATGGACTGCAATCATAGCAGCATTATCAGTGCAATATTCAAACTTTGGAATAAAGACTTCACACCCCGCTATTCGTAAGTCCAAAATCGCTTTGCGAAGTGCGGAATTAGCAGAAACTCCACCTGCAATGGCTATACTCTTAATTCCGGTTTGTTCAATCGCGTCATGAACCTTGTTCATTAGCGTGTCTACAATTGTCTTTTGAATAGAAGCAGAAAGATCATGTCTGTTTTCATCAATAAAGGATGGGTTTTCCTTTACATGGTTTCTCACCGAATAAAGCACACTAGTTTTGATTCCACTGAAACTAAAGTCTAAATCAGGAATAGATGGTTTGGAGAATTTGAATTTGTTTGGATCGCCTTTTAAAGCATACTTGTCAATTAAAGGACCACCAGGATATGGTAATCCAATGATTTTTGCTGTCTTATCAAAAGCCTCACCTGCTGCATCATCGCGTGTTTGACCGATAATTTCAAATTCAGTCGGAGATTTTACAATCAATAATTGGGTGTGACCGCCACTGACAGTTAAACACAGAAAAGGAAATTCCGGATTTTCCTGATCCTTGTCCAAAATAAGATGAGCGAGTACATGAGCTTTCATGTGATGCGCTTCTATAAGCGGAATGTTTAAGCCAAGGGATAGACCTTTTGCAAAACTGCTTCCAACCATTAGGGCTCCCATTAATCCAGGTCCTAATGTATAAGCGATTGCATCTATTTCATTTAAGGAAATCCCGGCTTGCTGAATAGCTTGGTCTACGACTGGAACAATATTAGATTGATGGGCCCGTGATGCCAACTCAGGGACCACTCCGCCATATTTTTCATGCACAGATTGATTGGCAATAATATTGCTTAGAACGCATCGATCTCGAAGCACTGCAGCAGAGGTGTCATCGCAAGATGATTCAATTCCGAGAATCGTAATGGGCTTCATGCATTCATGTAATTTTGCTCTCCTTGGAACAAGCTTCAAAACAACCGCGCAAAGCTATTAAAAAGGCCATCAAAGTGGTGGTGATATTGCTTTGCGTATTTGTTAGTCTTCCTTTCGTTCTGGCAGCTCTCTTACTGATTAATCCAGTTCAAAACAAAGTTGTTGACTGGACAGCAAGCTACATTAGTGAGGAAATTGGTCACGAAATAGAGATTGGGTCTATATATATAAAGTCATTTTCAGGACTCATTGTTAATCAAGCCTTGCTAAGAGATTATAAGCAGGATACGCTAATATATGCCGGCCGGGTTGAATTAGGCTTAAGCGCGTTCAATTTGTCTGCAAGTGCATTTATGCTGGAAGGTGTGCAGCTAGATTCAGGGTTTTTTAACCTGAGGGTATATGAAGGTGATTCAGTCTCAAATCTGACTCACTTTATTGAGAAAATTCCAAAAAGCACCGACACAATATCGACTCCATTTCTTCGAATCGCTTCCGATAAAGTGAAGGTTCGGAGTTCTCGATTTGCCTACAATAATGACAACATTGACCCGATTACCGTAGAGAAGATTGACTTCGCGCACTTGCTCATTCGAGGTCTAAATGCTGAATTCACCAACATAAATATTATCGGAGATAGTGTAGCAGCCTGTATCGATGAACTTACGTTGCAGGAGAAAAGTGGCTTCATTATTCGTCATCTTGGAGCGGAAGCAACAGTGGTTAATGGGAATGTTAGGTGCAAGAATTTGACATTGCGCACAAACGAGGGTGTAGTAAGAGGTAATTATGAAATGCTGAGTGATGGCTGGGCAAACTATACTGCGTTTATTCAAGAAGTAAGACTGCGAGCTGATTTGTACGAAAGCGAAATACAGTTTGATGACATTGCTTATTTCACGCCAAATCTCAGAGGTTTTTTGACCCCGTTGCGCTTTACGGGGCGGGTGAGTGGAACCATAGATGACCTTAGGGCGAATGTTGACGAATTAAGATTTGTAAATCAGGGGTATTTGAGAGGTAAGCTTAAGATTAAAGGTTTACCTGATATCGAGGGTACTTTTATTGACGCAGATTTAGATCAACTCTATTCCACATTTGAGGATGCTACGAAGATCAACTTGCCAAAAGATGGAGGTTTTGTCCAATTGTCATTTCCTGAAAATGTGATGAGAATGAAGTATGTAGACTTTGTTGGAAGTTTTACCGGATTTGTTAATGACTTTGTCACTAGCGGTAATATTGAGACTGCTTTAGGTACTTTAGAGGCGGATGTCAATGTAAAGATTGATGATCAGTTCCGCTATTCTGGTGAGCTTTTTACGAATAATTTTCAGCTGGGTCGGCTTATTGATGCAAAACCCCAAGTCAATAGCATTGCAGTGGATCTTAGAATAAGGGGTGTTGGATTGGATATAAAAACCATGGATGTGTTTGCAGTAGGTAAGGTTCAACATGTTGACGTGTTTGGCTATGACTATAGAGATATAATAGTGGATGGGCAGTTTACCAACTTAGTCTTCAATGGTGATATATCTATTGCGGATACCAACATAAACTTAGACTTCGCTGGTATGATGGATTTTCGAGAAGAAATACCCAAACTGATTGCGCACAGCGAGATTCGTCATTTGAATCTGGCAGAATTAAACATTCTACCTCAAGACACTTTTGGTGTTTATAAAGGAACAGTTGACATTAATCTAAATGGCGGCAATAGAAGAGAATTGAATGGCAGGTTGGTCCTGAAGGATGCCTCCTATGAGTCGAACACTGATAAAATTGAACTAAAGGAGTTTGTAATAAACGACCGCATAATAAAGGCAGGACATGACATTGAAATTGAGAGTGACTATTTCACAGCGAAGGTGATAGGCCGAACAAGTTTATTGGAGGCGCCTTACGCATTTCTGCAGGTCGGAAACAAGTATTTGCCAGCATTCATTCCAAAGATCACGAACAACGAAATAGACACCTTACAAGATTTTATGTTTGAGTTTGTTGTGGCGAATGATAAGGATTTAACAAGGTTCATTTCTAAAGACTTGGTATTAAAAGATCCCATACATATTAATGGATCTCTCGATATGAAGGGGAATTTATTTACACTCAAATCAGATAGTATGAGTTGGGGGTATGCAGATTTTAAGTTTGATAAAAACATGATTGAGGTGTATCCATTGAATCAGGATCTTGTAGTAAAGACATTCGTTGGAAAAACAGAGCTAATCTCAAATTACTCATTGGCAGCTCTGCAAGCTACAGCCAAGGTGAGACACGATTCTGTTTTGTTAAAGACAGACTGGGTAGGAGCCAGTGAGCTGTCAGATAAAGGCAGCTTTGGGGTAGTTCTCTATAGAACAGATTTAATGCCTTGGAATATGCTGATTAAGGAGATGAACGTTAACGTTTCAGGGTCGGAATGGAGGGCGCCAAAAAAAGCTCTTATTTCTGCAGATACGAACCAGGTTATTGTTCATGACTTACAATTGGTTAGTCAGAATGGTTTGATAAAAGCAGATGGTGTATTGAGCAAAATCAAGCCTAGCGAATTGGACTTGCGGCTTGAGAATTTTGATTTAAGCTACCTATCCGGATTCTCTTTGGTTGAGCAGGAAATTCTAGGAATACTAGATGGATCAATTGATGTTGGTTACGAGAATGACAGTTTGGTGCTGGACGGAGATATTGATATCGATACTCTCTTAATTGATGGTGTGGAAGTTGGTCATATGGCTGGAGAAGCGAACTACAATAGCATTCAAAAAAAGGTAGATGTCAATATGAACATTGCTTACCAGGGAAACGAAACAGTAAAACTAATTGGAGATTATTACCCTGAACGAGATAAGGAACAGCTCGATTTAGAAGCTTCCTTTACTGGGTTTAGTGTAGTCACTTTCGAGCCTTTTTTGAAGAACGTAATGAATGAAATGAAAGGTACAATTGATGGAAGTCTTTCCATTTTAGGCACATTGAAAAAACCAGACATTTCGGGTGGGCTTAAAATCAATCAGTTTGGAGGTAAGGTTCCCTATCTCAATACATACTATAAACTAGAAGAAGGAAATGTTTTGGTTTATCCAGGTTTGATCGCAATGGACAGGGCGGAGGTTATTGATCAAAATGGTTCGAGGGCATATACAAACGTTCAGATTTTTCATGACTATTTTCAAAATTTAAGCTATGATGTGTTTCTCGAAGCTGAGGAATTTTTATGCCTCAATACGACTGTTGCAGAGAACGAAAGCTATTATGGACAAGCAATATTAACTGGAGACATCAACGTTGGCGGATATGCTTCTCATACCTATATAGAGGTAATTGCGGGCACAGATAAGGGGACAAAACTTTCGATTCCGCTAGATGGTGGAGGTGATGTTTCGGAATTCGATTACATCAATTTTGTGGACACGACAAGATTTTCTCATGAATACAAGTCACAGGCGTTGAAACAAGAAGTTTCAGGTCTTGAACTAGACTTTAAGCTTGCCGTAGATAAAGACGCTCAGGTTCAAATCATTTTTGACGAAAAAGTTGGTGATATTATCAAAGTTCGTGGAGACGGAGATATGCTTATGCTCATAGACAATAAGGGGAAGTTCAATATGTATGGAGATTATGTGATCTCGAATGGTGAGTATCTTTTCACACTGCAAAACGTTATCAATAAGCGATTTGAAGTAGAGCCAGGTAGCAAGTTAACTTGGAATGGAGAGGTGGATGAGGCTCGATTAGACCTGACTGCAATTTATAAGCTTAAGGCAAGTCCAGCGGCAATGGTAGAAGCCATGACAAGCGCCCCGGGTGGCATCGATGATGTTTATCGACAACGACTCCCAACAAATGTAAATCTGCTTATGGTTGGTCCAATTTCTTCTCCTGACATATCGTTCGATGTAGATTTACCTTCCTTACCAGAATCGGATGTTGCAAATCAACTTCTAGCGCCAGGCTTGGCTTCCAAGGAGCAAATCACTTCGCAGGCATTCTCTTTGCTCTTGGCTCAACAGTTCAGCTCAGGAAATGGAAACGTAGCCTTAGGTGGCGCTGGGCAAAGCTCGGGTTTTGAAGTGTTGAGTAATCAATTGAGCAATTGGGCCTCACAGTATTCAGAAAAATTCGATGTTGGTATTAGTTATGATTCATATACAGATCAGAATGGTCAGGAGGCAAGTGAAACAGAACTATCGTTTTCAAAGAATTTTTTCAATGATAGAGTAGAGGTGGAGGTTAATGGATCGGTTCAAAACAACTCAAGTTCGGATGAAGAGGAGCAGACGAGTAATTTGGCGGGAGAGTTTAATGTTGACTATAAAGTAAACAAGGATGGTTCGCTAGTAGCTCGAGTTTATAATGAATCTAATACTCAGAGTGCTGCGAATTTGAATAACTCTCCATATACTCAGGGTGTAGGTCTGCAGTACCGAAAGGAGTTCGATACATGGGGGCAATTCTTTAAGCAATTGTTTTCTTCAGGAAATAAAGAGAATAAAGAGTGATCGCACTAGGTTTTACATCAACCCTAACTATAGACTAGGGCTGTCCATATTTTCTCCGTCTAACTTTTTGAATGAAGAGTCTTCCTTAACAATGAAACCTTGTTTTATTAAACTGTTCATTTCACCCATTGCTTGGTGATGACCAAGTTCATAAGCCTTTTGCAAACATTCAATGGCTTGAATTCTAGTTTGCTCATCACAACTGTCGAGTGATAATGTGTAGCCCATTCTTTTTGTACTCAATAACGATTGGTCATAATCGTATTTATTTGCCATAACGAATGCAACATCTATAAACTCGCCATGCGGTAAGTCCATGTAGACAATAGCAAGTCGGTCATATGACTCAATATTCCCACTATCTAATGCTTGTCGTTTTAGCCTATTCAGTGGCACATCGATACTATTCATGGAAACATCTTGTTCATCTGATTTCGTTGTAATACAACTTGGTTGAAGACTTACCAAAGTCATTAGAACTAACAAGCTAATGCTAGGGTTTAGGAGTTGTGTTGTGAGTTTAATGAACTTCATCAAGTATTAAATATTAGGCAAAAAAAAGCCCTAGCAATTTGCTAGGGCTTTTTCGTTTTAGAATGTTTCGATTAGTTATTGATGATTACTCTACCATCCATTCTGATCTTATCTCCTTCAATGGCTATCATGTAGATACCACTTTCGATGTCTCTTAAATCTACTTCGCTTCTAGAGGTAATACCTGATTGTATTGTGATCATTTCATTTCTTACGAATTGACCTCTCATGTTAACCAGTTGCATCTTGTAGTTACCACCATCTAATCCGTCAAGTTCAATAAAGAACAAACCTCGGTTTGGATTCGGGTAAACATTCATGCTAGCGTTTGCGGCATCTTCGATTTCCTCAGCGCTAACATTAACACAATTGTCAAAGACTACTATGATTTCATCAGTACCAGCACACTCAGGAACATCACTTACAGTAACACTGTAAACTCCCCCAGAAGTAATTTCTATGGTCTGAGTTGTTTCAGAAGTTGACCAAGCGTAGTTGTTGAACGTACCAGCATCTAAGATCAATGAACCTCCAGCATCTTCAGCACAAACCACAGTGTCTGTTCCAAGACTTACAACCGGAGGTGCAACCAAAGTAACTAGAGCTGTATCTGTTCCAGAACATCCATTAATGTCAGTTACAAAGACATTATAAGATTGACTTGAAGTAACGGTAATGGAAGCTGTAGTTTCAGTCGTACTCCAAGTATAAGATGCATATTGACCACCGGGAGTCAGAATAACCTCAGCATCATTACATGCTGTGATATCTGTACCCAAGTCAACCGTTGGAGAAAGGTTGAAGGCTCCAACGCTTGTCATTCCGATAGAAGAACAACCGTTGGTGTCTGTAACAGTTACTGAGTAGCTTCCTGCACCTAAGTTAATGGCTGTATCATTTGCCTGAGCGAGAGCATCATCCCAAGAGTAAGTGAAAGGAGTAGCTAATCCGAAAGGTATTACAAACGCAGTGCCTGTTTCTTCATTGTCACAATTATTGTCAGAAGAACCAAGAACAAGAATTGGCGCACCATCGCCATTCAGTGTAATTGACTCAATAGCTGAACATCCAGCACTATCATTCACAGTTACTGAATAAACACCTGCAAACAAGCTATCCACAAACAGAGAGTCAGTTGCATTCAAGTCACTCCACATATAAGTAAGTGGACCTTGATTACCTGTGACAATTGCCATAGCCGTTCCATTTGAATCGCTACAACTTGGTGCCGCACTTGCGATTGAAACTAGCATTGGAGCAGGAGCTGAAATTACTGTTGATTCAATTACTTCACAACCATTGTTGTCAGTAACAGTTAAGTCATATAAACCTGCCGCTACATTGCTTAATGTATCAGCTGTTGATCCATTGCTCCAAGCATAAGTGTAAGGAGTTTGACCACCAGTTACGATTGCAATTGCTTCTCCATCAATTCCATCAGAACAAATAGGATCTGCCGTTGTGATAGCTATCACTGGTGCTCCATTTTGTAGAACTGTAATTGTGTCTACAGATCCGCATCCTGTTGTATCCATTGATGTTACAACATAGCTTCCAGCAGCCAATCCTGTAATACTCGCAACAGTATCTCCAGTAGACCAAGCATAACTGTAGTTACCAGAACCATTTGTTACTATTAAGGAAATAGCTCCGTTATTCAATCCACAATCAGCGTCTGTTAAGGTGCTTGATACAACGATGTTGTTGAAGAATGTTACATTGACTGAATCAACAGCTGAACAACCGTTTGTATCTGTTGCAGTGACAATATATGTGCCAGCTGTAGAAACGAGGATGCTTGAAGCACTATCTAAAGTGTTCCATGCATAGTTCTCGAATCCAGATGTAACTCCAATTCCAGTGATTGTTCCGCATACTTCAACGTCATCACCCAAATCAATAGAAGGTGATACATTATCTGATCCTATCGTTACAGATGTAATTTCCATACAACCATTTGTATCGGTAACTGTCAAGTAATACAATCCAGCCATTAAGTTAGATGCAGTATCCGTTGTATCTCCATTGCTCCAATTGTAGGTGAATGGTGCGAGGCCAGTTGCGATTACGGTTGCTTCACCCGAACCAACTTCCTCCATTGAACAAGCAGCGTTGATGCTACTCAATGCTAATGTTGCAGCAGTATCATTTGATACTATAACTGTCGCAGAACCGATACATCCATTGTTACTTGTTACAGTTACGGAGTATAGTCCAGGTAGAAGTGAATCAGCCGTTGCTGTCGTTTGTCCTTGTGGGTCACTCCAAAGGAATGAATAGGTTCCAGTAGGTGTAATTGAATCAACCATTGCCATACCATTTGTGTCTCCACATGAGGCATCAACTGTTGATGCGTAAACTATCACCGCATCGGGCTCACCAATCATTGCAGTATCAATTGTAGAACATCCATTCGCATCTTCAATTGTAACAAGGTACATGCCAGCAGCTAAGTTATTTGCTGTATCGGTCGTGTTTCCACTTGACCAATTGTAAGAGTATGGTTGAAGACCATCAAGACCTGCTGCGATCGCGATACCATCGGCACCACCATTACATGATGCATCTACAGAAGCTATGGTTGAATTAATTCCATTTCCATCCACGATAGTGAAACTTTGAACTTCTTCACATCCGTTTTGATCTGTAACAGTCACATCATAGTTACTAGATGAAAGATTGTTCGCTATAAGTCCACTTGTTTGACCAGTACTCCAATATATACTGAAATTACCTCCACCAACTAGGTTCGTGATCTCTGCGCTTCCTGTTGAAAGTCCACATGCGCTAGAATCAATGTCGATAGAGTAGGCAAGTAGTGGATTGAAGACTACAAGCACTGTATCAGTATTGGCACATCCATTTGTATCTCCAGCAGTTACTGAATAGTAACCAGTAGAATCAACACCGATGAACTGAGTCGTGTCTCCTGTTGACCATAGGTAAGATGTAGCCGCTCCAGCGCCTAGGCTGTAAATTGCACCACAAACAACCGTGTCGTTTCCAAGATCAACAATTGGTAATGGGAAGGTCTCGTTTAGAGTAACAGTTATTGTATCAAAACAACCATTGGCATCTGTAACGGTAACCGTTGTTTGACCTCCTGATATGTTTGAGCTAAATGAAAGCGTATCACCATTTGGCCAAGCATATGAATAAGGTGTTGTTCCGCCTAGTCCACTCAGCTGAGCGAATCCATTTGATCCACCTTCACATGTAACATCAACTGTTGAGTCGATTGACAAGGCTAATACCTGAGGTTGTTCGATTGTTGCAGTAGCAGAATCAGAACAGCCATTGGCATCTACAATTGTTACAACATAAGTGCCTGCTGGAAGACCTACAAGAGAATCATCAATCGCTGTAAAGCCAGATGGCCAGTTATATGTATATGGTCCAGTTCCTCCAGTTGCGGCTGCTATAGCCATACCTGAAGAATCACCAGCACAAAGTGCAGAGTCTTCTAAAACTATTGAAGCAACAAGAACAGCAGGTTCAGAAATCACAAATGAAGCAGAGTCAGTACAACCGTTAGCATCCGTAATTGTTACGCTATAAGTTCCAGCAATTACTCCAGTAATAGAAGCAGTAGTAGCAGAGTTACTCCAAGTATATGTGTATGCAGTAGTTCCACCAGTAGCAGAAGCAGTAACACCACCATCGCTAAATCCGTTACAGCTTACGTTACTATCTAAAGTAGTAGAAGCAACAAGCGCAGCAGGTTCGGTGATTGTAACAGAAGCAGTATCGGTA
>Ga0257120_1001146_pt1 | contig 18013 bp, 12 predicted proteins | sample SI106_10metaG_FD_190153 | JGI IMG/M metagenome (GOLD analysis project Ga0257120, IMG submission 190153) | Marine microbial communities from Saanich Inlet, British Columbia, Canada - SI106_10 | ecosystem: Environmental > Aquatic > Marine > Inlet | place: Canada: British Columbia | collected... | reverse complement strand
CCGTGCATCACCAAGAAATTGTCCAAAACAGCAACATCACCGGACTGCCATGGAATATCAAATGTCAGCTCGTCGGCCAATTCGATGGCCAGGCCCATATGGGCACTATTAATAGCCGAACCATCGCCAAAGCAGATCGACTTTTCGCCACTATTGCGGACATCTTTCCAACCGCGAAAAGCCGCGATCAACTGATTAAAAAAGACTGTTCGGCCATCCTTCAGTTGACGCACAGCCGGCAGCACAGGCGTAGTCACACTGAGAGAACCGTCATCTTGCCACTGCCAGTCATAATTCAAATTCCTAAGCTTAGTCTCAGCCTGTTCTCGATTTCCAGCACTTAGAGTGCTCTGCCAACTGCGGCCCTGACCTGAATCCAAATCCTCTTCCAGAGGCATAGTCTGGGAATAGCGCACACCTTTATTCTCGCAATCTGCCACAAAATCAGGCAATTTCTCTCTTAGTTGCTGCAGCAAAATATCCGACCGGCAGATCGGTGTAGCGCCGCCGCTCTCGGCAGCTTGCTCGCAGAAAAAGAATAATTTGGAGGGGTAAACCGGTGTCTGGGCCATTTCATGATGCAGGAAAATAGCAACCGTTGGCGGTGCTTCATTGGCGGTAAACACCAACTCAGTTCGATTGCGCCTTACCGCATTGGACAGGGACTCGGCATAGGTAAAATTAGGCCAGTCAAAAGCGCGAATAAAATCATCAAAATCTCGGTCGTTTACGAGACCAAAACCGCGAAATAGAATCGCACCGGTAAGCGCCAACTGATCTTCAATATAATCTCTATGCTCTGCTATCCAGTCTGAGATAGCAGACTTTCCAGCAACCTGAGCAGCGCTCAATAGCAAGGGAAAAGCGCTCGCGGCATAGGCCTGCTGCTCCGGTAGATTGATCGTCTCAACGTTTAGATGGGCCATAATAATTAGTCGTAAATAGAGTGGAACGTATTAAAAGCAGCCTCACAAAACTGAGCCGGATCATTAAAACGGCGGTTCTGATTAAGTGCCGAAATAGCATCCATCTCTTCATCGGTTAAGGTGAATTCGGTTAGGGTTAAATTCTCAATCAGACGCTGAGGGTTACTGGTTTTTGGAATTACCGCCGTGCCTCGCTGAATACCCCAGCGCAACACCACCTGAGCCGCTGTAACCCCATTTCGCTTAGCTGCTGCCAACACTGAAGGATCCGTTAATACCGTGTCGTTGGCACTCGCCATATTGAGCGCCACATAAGACAGGGAACCCAGCGGTGAGAACGCTGTAACGGCCATATTGTAAGCACGCGCGGTGCGCAACAGGGCTTCTTGAGTAAGATAGGGATGAGATTCAATCTGCAACATGGCCGGTTTGATTCGGGCATAGCTCATCAGATCATGCAACAAAACCGCGCTGTAATTACACACGCCAATCTGACGCACTAGGCCACTTTCGACTAGCTGTTCCATAGCCCCCCAGGTTTCGCTTAACGGCACCTGATCAAGTTCCATACCCGGGTTCTCAGCACTGGGATCAAATATCCACTCCGCTGGGTAACGCGCATTAAAATCCACATAGCGCAAAGCGATGGGGAAATGCACCAAGTATAGATCAATATAATCCAATCCCAAATCATCCATTGACCGGCGACAGGCCGCCTCAACATGCTCAGCGCGGTGGTAAGTATTCCACAGCTTGCTGGTTACCCAGAGCTCCTCACGACTGCAGAGACCCTCAGCAATAGCCCTAGCAATGCCCTCGCCAACCTGTTTTTCATTGCCATAATCCGCTGCGCTATCCAGATGGCGATAGCCGACTTTGATTGCCTCATAGACTGCATCTGCAGCGCTGTTCTGATCAATCTTCCACAACCCCAGACCGACTGCAGGCATAGACTTAGAAGAGACTTTGATACCCGGAGCTTGTAGTGCAGTAGCTTGCGTAACCTGAGACATAATATTCCTAATTGTTTAGATAATCGGCTAAGCCATTGGCCGCCATAAATTGATTTATATCCACTGCCCCGCCACTGGCCATCGACGCTTGCGCAGCACTGGCGACAATCATTGACCAGAGTCCTTGGAGCGGCGTGGCTGCCGACACAGACTTTGCTTCCAGCTGGTCGACGAAGGCAATATGTTCAAAATAGGTGGCGCCGTGATGGCCGCTCTGCTCAATTAACGCGGGATACGTCACATCCATAGTCTTGGATGGCCCAAGCTCACCGACTTCGATCGCCACAGAGGCAACAGAACCCTGTTGCTGATGAAAATTAAATACTTCTTTGGTCGTTAAACGACCGCGATCGCCTGTGACAACAAGCTCTTCACTAAAGTCATGGCAAAACATATTCAAGGTAAAATTCGCTCTGGTACCGTTGGCATAATCAATCACCACAAAAGCATGATCATCAATATCCGACTTTTCCCCGTCGCGCTCAAAGTCGACAAAGTTTACCGCCTGCCCGCCACTGGCATAGATCTTCACCGGTTGAGACTGAGCCAATAGATTAATGAGATCAAAATAATGGCAGCACTTTTCTACCAAAGTGCCACCGCTCTTGGCATTGAATTTATTCCACTGCTCAACCTTATCCAAAAACGGCGGCCGATATTCGCTCAGGCTAATGGTCTTGATCTTGCCCAGAGATGTCCTGCTCAGAGCCTCGTGAAAGGCTTCCACATACTGGGCCTTATAGCGATATTGCAAACCGATTTGGATAAAAGAGGAATAAGCACGCGCCATGGCCTCGGTAGCCGCGGCATCTTGCAAATCCGTCGCCATGGGCTTTTCTAAAAAGATAGGCTTACCCGATTTAATCGCAGTTTGCAGGATCTCAAAATGGGTATAGTTCGGCGTGCAGATAAACAGCGCATCTGCAGCCGAATCATTACAAGCGGACTCCAAGTCTCGGTAGCGCAGCAACGGCTTATCGGAATAGCGGGCAAAGTTAGCCTCGGCAATATCCATGCTCTGCTGTTGAGTATCATATATGCCGTGGATTTGCGCACGCCCCAGCAGCGTCGCCACACGCATATGCTCTTGCCCTATAGTGCCAGTGCCAATCACTACCAGGTTATGGCTAGCCGCGGGACGCTGATAAAGATACTGGTCTGCTTCAGCTATGTGCTGTTGACCCTCTGCGTCTTCAAAGAACCGTAACCTTGGTTTGTTTTTGTTAGCCTTGGAATTATTCAATCTGGAGCCCGCACTTATTATTGTTTTACTATCGCGAATTGCTGTCTGGCGGCACTCCACCAGATAATTATATTAATGCCAATCAAAGTTAATATCAGTGGCCAAAATGCCACACTTAGCCCACCTTCTAACCCGCTTTCTAACCCATCCACCAAACCGACAGGCGAAAACAGCAGGTACAGCCCGACCACCGCTGACGCCAGTGTCACTGAGCAGGGAACTGCATAGCGCCAGCGCTGCAAATCTATTTTGTCACTGCGCTTAAAGGTCCAGGCCTGCCGACGGGGATAGAGCTGACCAATCACCAGCATCATAGCCACTTCAAACACAAATAAAATCCCGTATAGATGGAGGAAGTGAATGGTCAGCCAATCGTCAAAAACAAACCTCAGTAATCCATAGGCAACCACATGAAAAATAATCGCCAGCTTCGCCGCCAATGCAGGCACTCGACGGGTAAATAGTCCGACAATCACGATAGCGATAACCGGAATATTATAGAACCCGGTAAAGATTCGGATAATCTGCCACAGTCCCTCGGGGGCAAATTGCAGCAGGGGGGCCACCACAAAAGAGAAGAGCGCAATCACCACCGATGCTCGCTTGGCAACCGTCACCAGTTGCTTGTCGTTCACTACTACTCCGCTCTGCCGCTGTTTAAATGGTAGGTAAATATCCAGACAGAACAGTGTCGCTGCGCTATTCAGCAGGGAGTTAAACGAACTAAATACTGCGCCAAGCAAGACGGCCAAAAAGAACCCCATGGCATAGGTTGGCAGCACATCGCGGATCAATTGTGGGTAGGCAAGATCAATTGATGGCAATCCACCCTCAGAGCCAACCGGACCATAGAGATGAAACGCAATCACCCCGGGAATCATCATAATAAAAGGCACCAGCACCTTAAAAAATCCAGAGAACAAGACGCCCTTTTGTCCCTCGGCGAGATTTTTTGCTGCCAGAGTTCGCTGAATAACATATTGATTGGTGCACCAATAAAATAGGTTGGCAAAGATCATCCCAGTAAACAGTGTAGGAAAAGGCGTTGGATCACTGGGCCCACCAACCGCATTGAGCTTCTCAGTGTGAGTATTAGCGACTATATGTAGCCCATCGCCAATACTGCCATCACCCAGCGCCGAGAGTCCCAGCAGAGGCACAGCAAGGCCGATCAGAAGCAAACCCATACCATTTAGCGTGTCAGACACTGCGATCGCTTTAAGGCCACCAAAAACTGCATATAGAGCTCCTGTGCTACCGATCATCACAATCGTCAGGGTTAGCGCCTGACTGTATGGCAGGTCAAACAGTTGCGGTACATCAAATAAGCGCAGCACTGCAATAGATCCAGAATAGAGTACTGAGGGAATAGTTACCAAACCGTAGCCGAGCATAAATAGCAGCACCGTTAGGCGTCGCACATCATCATCAAATCGGTCGTTTAAAAATTCAGGAAGAGTCGAAAAAGCGCCAGCCAGATAACGCGGCAGAAAAATAAACGCCATACAGATGGTGGCCACTGCAGCGGTAACCTCCCAGGCCATACTGCTAAGATTAAATCCATAGGCCGAACCGTTGAGTCCGATTAATTGTTCCGCAGAGAGATTAGTCAGCAGTAAGGAACCAGCAATAAATACAGCCGTTAGCCCACGACCTGCGAGAAAATACCCATCGCGGGTAGCCACACCGCCTTTACTTTTACGATAAGCGACCCAGGCAACCAGTAGCATAAAAAACATGCAACTCAGCAGCGTTACGCTCAAGTCGGTCGTATTAATTCTATCCCCCCAAAAGCTTCTTTATATTAGCCTCTTGATAAGAGCCACTATTTAAGAGTCACTTTATGACAGTGATTTTTATAATTATGTCGCTCTGTTCCAAGTGATGTTAGCCTGATTCCAGCCCGATGTTAACCAAATTCGCCCACTGAAAAGTAAACCCTATCAGACAGAACAATTATTCATCTTTTTATATACAACTGGAGTAAGCTATTCCTCCACAGAGGGTGATCAAATGAAAATAATAATAACACTGTTTCTCCTTACCACCACATTGACCGGCTGCAATCTATTTTCCGATTCCTATCAGCAGGAATCACGAAAAATAATCAACTATCTACTGGCCGATATGCCTCTGCCAGACAACGCAGAAATTCAAAAACAACCCACCGTTATTCTCGGAACTGGCACTGGTATTGCCGGTAGAATTGTACTGCTCTCACCTGTCAGCCCAGCCTCCAACTTGATTTATTACAGCGATGCGACACTGGGCACCGGATGGACTCTTATTTCGTCCACTGTTGCAGAAGAGATTGTATTGACTTATACCAAAGACGGTCGCTACGCCACCATCGAGATTCAAAAAACCAATGGTCCCAGCTGGTTTGGCGGTGAAAGCGATAGTCAGATCATTATTTCAGTTGTACATCCAAGCGCCATCCAAGAGCAAAATCCCTACCTGGCTCTAAAAGAAATAGATAATCGTGACAACCTAGTCGTACTCAGCGATTAATCATTTCACATCTAAGGCGTTAAAGTGAGTAAGGCCAGATAAGCGAATGCCTCTTTTGAAATTTTTTAGCAGTAAAAATTCTCAGCTGACGTTAGCCAAAAAAAAGCCCCCAAACTGGGGGCTTTTTAACGTAATAAAGCCTAGGCTTTTCTCTGCCAAATTTTACCAAACAGCATAATCGCAACAACCAACCACCACCCTGCTCTAATAGGATTGCTAACAAGGTTCATCTCCCCAGCTGTACCTGTACCCCAGTCAGCTATAAAACGCATTGCAGAGGCACTATCAGCACCAATTTGTGACAGCGAATAAGCTGTGCTGACAAGGTTTAATTCCAAAAGTGCTGAAACCGTCAGACCATTGAAAATGATGCCTGCAGAGAATAGTGAGAGTAAAACTTTAACCGCAACTGAGTCGGCACTGGTCAGAGTATTAGCGGCACGAAAAGCCACCCATAAAATAAAAAATACACCGGCCATATAGATTGCATTGGAAATTAAGAAGCTAGTAAATACGCTCCATATTTGAAATTCATTCATAGTACTCTCCTTTATAATTATTGTAGTTTTTTGACAATATCAGAGCCAGACTACAAGATAAATTCACCAATGTATAGACCGGAGATTTAATCACGCCTGATGTTAGATAGTTCACTGGTTCCATCAAGTAAATTTTCGGTAAGCTTTTCGCCATAGATCTCTACCTCAAACCAGCTGATAAAGTCAGGTTCAAACAGCAGTTTCCAATAGCCCCAAGAGCGTTTTCCTATAGCCGTTTTCATCACCCCTAACCTTAAGAAATGCACTCTCATTTCTAAATGACTTTTGTCGACAAAACCCTGCTGAACCTTTTGATAAACGTCGCAGAGATCTACCATACAGGTATTAACAAACATTGCGATGCGCCACTTTTCGCCATCGGTTAAATCCTCATCAGCCCAATTTTTTGCCGAAAACTCTGCATACTCTGAGTCTTTGGCTGACTGGAAATAGCGCTCATACAATCGGTTACTGGTTGAGTGGCCGAATTGTGCCCTGGTGATTTCATTCTGCTGATGCACCTGCACACCGAGATAGAAAACAGAAACGACCACACCAAAAGCAGCAATAACTTGAACGGACAAAAGTACTATTTCTGACATAAAGATTCCCTCTAAGATTCCCACAGACATTGTCATAATGACTAAAACGATGCAAGTAGATAAACATTAGAAATTTAAAGACATTATAAATAGAGCTCCATTTGATTTAGAACGTTGCATTATGGAGAGTTTGATATATTAGAGAGCTGGTAAGCGAATGAGCTGAAGACCATCTCCAATAATGGCGCGTATAGTTGTTTAACAGATCAACATTACACCGCGGGCCCCAGACAGATGAGCACCTCCGTTCAAAAAATGATCCACCTTATTCAAGACTACCGCGGACAGAACAATGATCTTGGCCATAAGTTTAGCGCCGCCACCATCAATGATATCTGCAACCATATCCAACTTCCCTTTTTAGCTGAGCCTCTAACAATATCTGGGCACTCCGAGAAAACCGGTTTTACTCGCAAGAAAGCATTAGAGCAACTCCGGTCATTTGGCCAAAATACTGGTGAGTTTTATTTTGCTGAGGCCATTCAGCCGTCAATTGTAAATAGGGTTACAGACAAGAGCGCCCGGGCAAAGTGGATACATCAGTTAATTCAGGAGGGCGAATCAAGAGCCGAGGCAATTGCGCGGGTGGTTGAGCTATGGCAGGTTCCAGACAACTCTCCCGATCTTAATAGACCCTCTGTACAGCGCGAGTATCAGCAATGGCTTAAGCAGCAACCTGATAGATCAATCTAAAATTGGCTGTTTAAAATTGAAGAGTTAACACCGAATAAGTAAAAAGCCCAGCAGGTAATAGCTAGGGGATCTTTTTAAGAGCTTTGGGTTTAAACCTTTAGACTTAGGGCTATAGTCTCAGGACGAAAAAATTTACAATGCCTTAAAACTGCCAATAAATAATAAGCCTATGGTCGATCAAGCAGAGAGTAAAAAGCCTTATCTGGAGAAGCGATTCATATTATTGTTGCTGGCGCCCTTTCCCATATGGATGTACCTCTATTCCATAAACGGTACTAGCTATGGGTACAGCCTGGAGTTCTTCCTAACCTTTGCACTGCTCTACCCCTATGTTGAAGAGATTGTATTTCGCGGCCTAATACAACCAGCCTTGGGAAAAAAACTACCTGGCAGCAATGCAATAATCTCGAACGCAAATATTGTCACCAGCTTGCTCTTTTCCTCAGCACATCTGATTAACCATTCCCCACTTTGGGCTCTGGCAACCTTTATTCCTTCATTGATTTACGGCTATTCGATGGATCGCTACAAGACTTTGTATGCGCCGACAATTTTGCACTGCGTATACAACGCCGGCTACTTTGCAGTAGCCGGCCAGATGTAACCTTATAGTCTTTTACTTAAAGCTTCAGCAGTCGTCTTCTAAAGAACAGCGCCAGCCCAATAAACATTATCAACAACAGTGACATATCGGGTGACTGATTAACCGCAACAGTACAACCACCGCCACCACTAGACTTATTAATTGTCAGAGCAGCAGAGGTCACAGTTGTACTATCAGTTCCATCACTGATCATTGCCGTCACCGTGACGCTGCCACCCGTATTGCCTGGAGTTATTGTCGCAGTGTAGACACCCTCCCCTTGAGCGGTAAAGCTGTCTACGGAGACGTCAGCAACAGAGGCTGTTGCAGTAACTGTCATACCTTCCAACTGGCGACCATCCGCATCAACCGCGGTCACAGTCACAGTGGCAGTAGTTGAACCGCCGGCATCCAATTCAGTCGCACTTAATGTAATCGAACTACCACTGCTTGGAGGGCCAAAATACAGTGTTGCTAAACCACTGGGATCCGTTACAGTGCCGTCGGCGACACCATCTGTATCATTGGGGCCACCATCTTCGATAAACAGCTGTATGCAGCTATCACCGGTAGTCAAACCACTGACATAGAGGTCACTTCCAGGTTCAGGACAAGCGCCATTAGAGGCCGCCGCTGAAGAGATTGCGTTAGTCGCGTCGACTACAAAATCCTGCCAACCAATATTCTCATCGATAAACTTTCTGAACACTGAATTGGCTGGGATAGCAGAGGCAAGTGGCAATACCAGATTATAAGACTCACCGGCCGCAGCACCAGAAACTGTAAAGTCGAAAAGACCGCTGGGGTATTCATAGTCATCATCAGCAGAGCCAGTTACCACTACTAACTGCTCTTCGCTAAGACCTACCGAATTGGTACCTGCAGAGAACACAGAATCACCCAGAGCAATAGTAGTACCCACTGGTGCCTGCATTACCTGAATGGAATCACCACCTACTGGCGCCAGATAGCTTTCAACAATATTGTCTTGGTAATCTGGAATGCCGTCGCCATCAGAGTCATCTAAGCCCTCTTCAGCGTCGAATATGCCATCGCCATCGGTGTCCACTGTGGCTTCAAGAACCAGCTGCTCAGCCAGTACTTTTAGTACCACTGATTTAGACGCGCTTAATAGCGGGCTGCCATTGTCAGTTACCTTAGCGGCAACCGATACAGTACCTGCCTGCATAGCACTTGGATCAAAAGTCAGCACCTGATCTGTGATCGAAACACCGGCAAGATCGCTAGTGCTAGGGTCCCATTCAAAGGTATGAGTATCCGCTGTATTTTGGTCTGTATAGGTTGCAGTGACTGTTACCAAACCATTATCAGCTGAGACAATCCGCCCTTGCTGTTGGTTTTGCGTAATGGCAAAACTCAACTGCGGGGCAAGATTCTCTTCGACAACAGTAACGGTTCGTTCAACCACAGCACCCAGTGCTGCGTTGGTTGGCTCACCCAACGTGATAACGATAGTCTCAGGGACTTCAGACTCGGCGTCAGCGACAATATCCAGCATCACAGTTGCCGAAGAACCTTCAGTGATCACGACATTGTCACTGGGGACGCTAAAGTCATCAGAGAGCGCGGCTGTTCCACTAAGGTTAAAGGGAATCGTTACTGGGTAATCAGCTGCATCGCCGCTCATGATAAAGCGGATTTCAACTTGGCTGCCCTCAGTGGTAACAGAGGATGGCGTCAAGCTAACCAGTGGCACTACTTTGATCGTTTGAACTGCCGACTCAGTGTTTCCAGCGGCGTCTTCAACAGACCAGGTGTTGCTGTAAAGTCCCGATTTAAGCGTATTCTCCAACAAGCTAGCAACTGGGGTTAGGGCGCCATCTTTGTTATCTACAGCAGATGCCTGGCCAAAATCAACAGTTGTCATCAGACCAGTAGCCGAGACAATAACATCCTCAGGAATGGACAATACAGGTGGCAGCTCATCCTTAGCTGGATCTGAACCCGCGGCATATTCATCGGCATTGGAAATACCATCGCCATCCAAGTCAGCACTGGCGTCATCGGCATTATTGGGGTCTAGACCGTTTGCCGTTTCATAAAAGTCCGGTAATCCGTCAGCATCAGTATCCAGAACTACAACCGACACTGTCGCCGTCTTAGTTGTGGTATTTGAGGCCGCATCAGACACAGTGAAGGTGACAAGCGTATCGCCAATAACAAATTCACCTGGGCGGTCGTCGCTAATATTGGCGGTGATATCACCGTCTTTATTATCCTCTGCAGCCAGCGCGGCAAAGAACTCAGTCAAACTGCTGGCAGTCGCGGCCACTGCATCGCCGGGCATATCCACATTAATGGTAATGGAACCTGGAACCGTCAACTCAGGCACAACAACATCCAAACTAACGACCACTGCAGCAACGGCCGTGCCTGAATTACCGGCGGCATCTGTAGCAGTAAATGTTAGCTGAGTAGTACCAAACGGGAATATGGCTGGTGCATCATTGCTAATCGCAGTAATCGTCCCATCAACATTGTCAGTGGCTGAAGCAGATGCAATAAGAGCGGTGATAGCCGCCAGTGATCCCGACACCCCTTCAGATGTGCCCAGCACTGTCAGCGTCGCAGGTACAGTGATCACTGGCGCCGTCTGATCTGTCACAGTCACTGTTGAGGTTACAGCTACAGCTTCGTTGTCTGCAGTATCTGTTGCAGTGAAGGTTATAAGGTTAGCACCGAGCACTAAAGTCGTTGGCGCGTTATTCGCCACAGTAACAGTGCTATCAACATTGTCGATAACATCAACCGAAGCTAGAAAGCTCACCACTGCCGCGTCGCTAGCTGGAGTTCCCGAAGCATCTAAAGCTGCCACCATAATCGGCTCTGGCGGCGGAGAAAGCACTGGCGCAGTTTGGTCAGCGACCGTTACTGTAGTGCTGGCAGTCTGTGTGTTGTCGGCAGAGTCAGTGGCGCTAAACTCAACAACCGTAGCACCCAGCGGGAATAGCGCTGGCGCATTATTGGTCAGGGTAATTGCAGCATCGACATTATCCACTACAGATGCCGTCGCCAGGAGAGCGACCAGGGTCGCCTCAGTAGCTGCTGTACCTGTTGCATCAACAGCAGCAATAACCGTATTCACTGGTGCAGTCACAACCGGAGCGGTTTGATCGATAACAGTAATCACTGCGGATGCAGTGTTTGTATTGCCTGCCGCATCAGATGCAGTAAAGATCACTGTTGTGTCACCTAAAGCAAACTGAGTCGGTGCGTTATTAGTGACAGAGGCTTCAGTATCTACATTATCCGCTGCCGATGCACTGGCTATAAAGCTAGCGATTGCAGAAGCAGTGGCTGCTGTACCAGTGGCGTCAACTGCAGCTACTGTGAGCGAGGCAGGAGCAGTGACCACTGGGCCTGTTTGGTCAGTAACCGTAATCGTTGAGGTGACTGCTACAGCAGCATTGCCCGCAGCATCTACTGCAGAAAAGGTTACAACATTGGCACCCAGAGCTAGCGTTAGTGCAGCGTTATTTTCAATAGTTACCGCGCTATCAACATTATCGGTAACAGCTGCGGCGCCTAAAAATTCTGCCACTGCAGAATTAGTATTTGGTGTTCCCAGTTCGTTTACTGCCGCAACAGTTATAGCGTCAGGTGCAGTAAGAACCGGCACAGTTTGGTCAGCAATCGTCACTGTGCTGCTAGCGGTGCCTGACAGTCCTGACGAATCACTCGCACTAAAGGTCACAACGGTGTCACCCAGAGGGAATTGATCTGGAGCATCACTCGTCAGAGTCAGCTCACCGTCGACATTATCTTCGGCCGATGCTGCCGCTAAGAAAACAACAATGGCATTATTAGTGGCCGCAGTACCGGTCGAATCACCCGCCGCAACAACAATAGCGGATGGTGCACTCACAACCGGATCGGTTTGGTCAGCAACAGTAATGGTTGTCGATCCTGAACTGGTATTGCCTGCGGCATCAGTTGCAGTAAACACTATAGTGGTGTTGCCTAATGGTAACTGGGTGGGCGCGTTGGTAGTAATAGAAACGTTGACATCAACATTATCCGTTGCTGATGCACTGGCAATAAAGCTAACAACTGTCGCGTCGGAGGCAGCGACACCATTGGCATCAATGGCTGCAACTGCAGTTGCGCTTGGCGGCGTTATCAGCGGTGGAGTTTGATCCGTTACCGTGACAACCGAGCTGGCAGCACCCAGATTGCCGAAGGCGTCGGTGGCGCTAAACACGACGGTCGTAGATCCAAGGGGAAAAACACTATCGGCACTGCTGGTGATAACAACAGAGCTATCAACATTATCTAAACCAGTTGCGTTATCCAAATACGCAGTAATCGCATCGGTACTGGTTGAAGTACCGGAGGCATCAGTCGCCGCTACTGTTATCGAAGCCGGAGCCGTAATAACAGGGCCAGTAACATCTTTACTAACCTCGAGTGAAGCCGTAGCTTGCTCAGAACCAGATTGAGCGGATGCAGTTACGGTAATAACGCCTTCATTTAATCCACCAGCATCAAGATTATTCTGAGCCCAAACACCATCAACACAGCTGGTCGGTGAACCTCCAGAAATTGATGTAGCACCACTTGTCATCTCAACGAAAACAGCAGCTTCGGCACGGTTACAAGTCCCTGAAACCGAATAGCTGTCGTTATTATTATCGCTGTTAATCAATGGCGCGGAGGTAATCGCCACCGATAGAGACTCTGCAACAGCAACACTCTCAGCGACAAAGGTATAACCTGCGGCATTGGAAGACTTTGAAAAATTAATAATAGTTGCAGTAAAACCATTTTGAGCGGTGAAAGGCAGACTATAGAGCGCCGCTGGGAGAGTAGTACCATTCGGCCACGAACCGCCGAAATCAAACCAGCTTGTATTGAGGAATTTATCCGTCGAGCTGTCATTATCAAAATCACTAGAATCGTCTTGAAATTGTGCGGCACCGGCCAGACCAGTGCTCAGCAGGCCCGTAACATCCCCAGCTGACAGTTTCGAACTATCAAAATGAACTCTCAAGCCCAAACCAGTAGTCAAATCATCATCTGTGGCTTGATAGCTCACAGTAAGCGTTACGCTATCCCCCGCAGAGATACCCGACTGAGACAATGCTCCAGTGACGGTTTGGTTTTGAGCGGATACAAACCCAGACAGGGTTAAAAGAAGCGCGAAAGAACTTATTAGACGAAGCATGAAAAATCCCTAGGATTTGCAGAACAATCAAATGTTTTTATTGGGTACCATACTATGCAATTAAGCGTGGTCTATGCAAATTTAAATCGTCAACTAACAACCTATTTAAAATTTTAGTAAAACAGAAGAATTCACAACAGATCTACAATACAAGTCTAAAAACTTACAGATGCTAGAAATAGCATAATCCAGAGGACTTTTCGGCGCGCAACCTACCAAACAACCAAGTGCAGCTAATCTTCGATTAGCAGAGAGTCCCTTACCTAAAGAAGGTGAAAGTTAGCCGACAGAGAGAACCCGCCCAACTTCACACCCTGATCCTTAATAGCCACTTATTCGATTGCCATTAGGGCCCTCGACTGTATTGATCTCAGACTGCCATCTACCATAGGGAATCTCCACAGACAGCACAATCGGCACCCAACCGCTTTCCTTACCCGCCGGCGGCTCAACTATATGGCCGTGATCAAGCTCTATTAGGTTGACCTTATTATTGTTCGCCTTCTCAGGCTTGCTCAAAAAATCAGTCGGCTTGTTAATCCAGTTTTGCTGCATATCTTCCACTTTCGCTTGCAGCGAACTGAGATAGGCCTCGGTATAGATCTCTGGGTAATCCGCCTTTAAATTTTGAAAGGTTGGCTGGTCTTTAAACCTATACCAGCGATACTTAACCTTGCTGCCATCATCCATCTCTGTCATGTACTCAGTTGAGTCGCAGCCATTCTCTGCAGCGCATATCCAGCAGGCGTAATCGATAAAATCATCATCCGCAGCAAAAAGCTCAGAGGTATTACTTCTAACTTCCGCCTCAAACTCTAAATCTGCAGAGGTCTTCACATGAGGCATTAAAGAGGTGGGGTTTGGCTTGTTCGAAATGGATAAACTTTTGAGTTTCTCTGGCACAGCACTCTCAGACACCGAGAGAAATTGGTAATCAGCTGGACTGTCTCCAGAGGTCACCTTGTAATATTGGCTGAAACCTCTTTCAGCTCTATTGCGCCAATCATAAAAAAGGTTGACGCCACGATCGACCGTCTCAGTAGTCATTGTCATACCAGCTTGAAAGGCTAAATTATCTCCACTTGACTCTAATTCTGACTCGTCCCCTTCCCCTAAAAACTTAAACTCACCTGGCTGTGTAACCTCAGTTTCGGCCCATTTCTCTAGCTCCACAGGATGAGTAAATGCATTGAGGTCTGTCGCTAATGAATTGGCATTGACCTGGCCATTAAAGAAATCGACAAAATGGTTGTAGGCTTCAACACCATAGCTCCTAGCGCTTAAGGAGTGCGGTTCGATATTGTTAAGCGAGGGCACGTTTGGCAAAAAGGCCTTGGCATAGATGTCGCCATTTTCATCTAGCGCGGTAAAGACAGATGAATTATCCCGCTCCGCGCCAATGCTAATCCGACCGGCAGGCGTAAAACCAAAGGAGTCCTGTTCCCTAGACCAATAGTGACCTGATTGATACTCATCCAAACCGTCGGTGTACCAGTCTTGTTTGGTCACTACACTCATTAATTGGTCGCGAGAAATTCTACCCGCAACAAAGTCTTTTAATGGCTGCGTAGTTGCCACATTGCTGTCCCAGTCAGAATCCAGCAATACTTCAAGTGCATTCCACCTATCTATCCTGCGATACCAGAACTCCGGCACATAAGCATAAACAGGCCCGGAAAAATTTTCAGCCTCGGCAAAAAAGGTCCAGCTGAGCTTCCCTAAATCCTCCGACGTATCAGCATTGCCCCCTTGAACAGACCAATTCTCTCGCTGCTTACCCTGAATAAAGGGCAGCGCTAACCAGGCATGACCGAAGAACAACCCGCCCTCATCCTCATGGGTATCCTGATCTTCATCAAATGAAATTAAGTTAGGTGGAACCACTAATGTATTGGCAATCTGTACACCGCCAAGATAACCACAGCCGACCCTCTTTTCATAAAAGCCCCATCCCATAATGGAACTATTGCCGTTGTAGAGATGAGTTGCGCCGCTGGCCATATACTTTGGATAGTATGATCGCCCCATCTTATCATCGGAGAAAATACCACCTTCAATACTTCCTAGAGATGAAAATGGGTGAGAGTTATTGGGCTGTAACCATTGTCCCCAAATACCCGCCTGAGCTTCCGACCTTATCGCCGAATCCTTGAAAATTCTTGAAAAAAATGACAACCCATACAAGCCAAGGTCTTTGCGCTCCTGCCCAGCCCAGCCGGATACATAGAGCCTAAACTCTACCGACCAATCAGCTTCGCATTGAAGCCCTACCTCTCCCTCCGGAAGCAAGACGGTTTGGTGCTGAGTATAGGTCGCTTGCCGCTGAGCCTCGGTAAGGTTGGCATCAGAGAGTAATTTGTGACTGTCGCTAGCATCATCGAAGAAGTGGCAGTGATGCGCTAAAAATGTACCTGGAATATGTTCAGGATCTGTTTCAGGATCGGCGTAGTAGTCAACCGATAAACCCTGTAGCGAGTTTATAGAAACAGCGATATCCTGGGTTGCCAAATCAGTTCCATTAGTCACTGTCACTGTGGCGCTGTAAAAACTCTTCACCGCGTAGTCCGGCGCAGAGGCAAAACTCAAGGCCCCAGAAGATGAAATCACTAACTCTGCGCCCGAAATACTAAAAGAAAGCGTATCAGGTTCATCAGAGGACGCGCTGACAATGCCTATTGCTAAGTCATCCCAAGTAACGCTGTCGATAACACTAAAGGACGAACTTGAGGTAAAGAACGGCGCGACGACTCCTCCAGACGTAATATAAGCTAGAATGTCGGCATAACTTACCCGTGCGGCACCATCACCAACAACACCGTTAGTCATCACATCACCGGTTAAACCAAATAGGTGACGCATCAGCAGTAAACCGTCAGTCAGGGCATCGCCGGAACCATTCCCATCCAAGTCAAAGGCCGCTGGCCGCTGATCTATATGATTGGCTATGGCCTCCGCATCAGTCACCGAAGCGTCTGGGGCTAGCACGCCATCAACAAGAGCGCTCCCAGAGAGACCAAACTGGTGCCTGAGCACCAAAATCCCATCAGTCAGGGCATCCGCCTGGCCGTTACCGTCAACATCATAGTCAGATGCCATTGCTGAGTTTACAGACAACGTGACCCCTATCAAGATGCTTAACAAACCTGTTCGAAACGTCATAATATTAACCAAAACTCATCAACCCAAGTGAAATGCGTCTTCAACGACTCACAGTCACCTTCTATACAAAGTTGCATATAACAATATCTAATCTTAAATAGCTACATGGGCTTCGGGCCCATCAGTAATAAAAGACAGATCTTTATATCAGGCTCGACCAAGGCAAACCCTGTTATTGCGAACGAAAAATGGTCCAAAATAGTTGAGCTTTCCGTAGGGAACACACTTGGTTAGAACACAAAAGGTTGAACTATGTCTGGCTTGAAAAAAGCACTGCTGCCCTACGGAACAACATCTAGTGCACCCTCAATAGTGTTACCTGATACCGCTCTGTTTCTTTCAGAGCGCGGTTCATTAACCAAGAACTATTTTGAGAACGCCGTTGAGCTGTTGAATAGAGAGTATGAGGCTATAAAAAGCCTTGCTGTATTAAATGAGCTTGTCTACAGGGCGTCCTACAACTTTGTTCCTCGTGTTGGCCAACGCTACCACCTGTATAAAAAGGCCGATGACACCTATCTTTTAAGCATGATTGAAGATTGGACGGCATATGAGTTTGTCGTCACTGTAGAGTACACCGCCGACAGTGTCTGGAAAGATGTCAGCTCTGTTTAGCTAAACCATTGAGCCAAAAATCTAAGCTCTTTAACCTAAGCTCTCTAATTTAAGCTGTCTAACCCAAGCTCTCCAACCTCAGTCTGCCAAGCTCGGCTGTCGCTCTAAAACATTGGCCCTGTAGAACGCGGGGATAGGAATAGATTTGCGGGTTTTCGGATCGACAAAGACCTGAGTTAACCCCCCTTTAGCTAAGAGCGTCCCGTCATCGCTATGATAGAGCTCAAATACCGCATCAGCACTCGACTTTCCCAGCCGCGAATAGCCAACAGTCACCCTCACCTCGCTATTACCACCGATCTCATTGATATAGTCGCAGTGGATATTCACCGTAAAGATTAGACAGGGCGCAACAAGCGGATCCATGATATCGAGGCCAAGCTCTTCCATATAGGCACCAAGAACCTCATCCCCATAGACTAAGTAGTTAGCAAAATAGAGGTGCCCCTGAGCATCTAGATCGCGGAACCGAACTTTGACATTATCGCTAAAAGGTAATTGGCTTTGCATGGAGTGACTGTCCTCTGAGATCGCCAGAAAAATTCTGACCAAACACTAGTCTACGGCATCGAAAAAAAATGTAAATCAGCGACAAGTTTGGTGACGATATTTAAGCTTTGCTTACTGGTTAGTGACGCTTTGCGATGACTTAGATTGAGGTAAAAGCCTAATCAAGCCCAAATGCAACAGTGGCGTCAGTATCAGCCATGGCAACTGACTACTCAGCCTAATACTGCGATCGTTAAACTGAAACAGAACCGGATCAAACCAGATTCCCAATGGTGACAGCGGTGCCCAAGAGAGGTGCTTACCATCGGCTAGCTGATCATGATAGAGAAACATTTCGACAAAGATGTTTTGGCCGATAAAAATCACCATTAATAAGCTAAAAACACGCCAATTCCACTCTCTGTAGACAGAGTCTCCACGTCCCATAAGTAGCC
>Ga0257120_1001145_pt1 | contig 18023 bp, 17 predicted proteins | sample SI106_10metaG_FD_190153 | JGI IMG/M metagenome (GOLD analysis project Ga0257120, IMG submission 190153) | Marine microbial communities from Saanich Inlet, British Columbia, Canada - SI106_10 | ecosystem: Environmental > Aquatic > Marine > Inlet | place: Canada: British Columbia | collected... | reverse complement strand
CCACCGCATACAGCATTGTTCGAGACGGGCTCGGGTATATCTGCCAAAGTCTCTGTCTCATCAAAAGGAAAACACTACTGGGATAGAAGATTATTTTCGCCAAGAAGACAGCAAAAAAAGAGTAAGAATGGAAAATAAAGAGATTGCTTCATACTTCAAGTTATGTGGTCAGCTGATGGAGTTACACGAAGAAAACAAATTCAAAGTGCGATCCTATGCAAATGCGGGTTTTCAGATTAGTAAATATCCAGATCCGATTGAAGAAATGGATCCTGATTATTATGGAACCATTCCTGGATTAGGAACTAATCTCATACCAAAGTTAGAAGAGCTGTTGGACGCGGGCAGGATGTCTTATTTGGATGACTGGATTGACAATACTCCCAAAGGCATTCTCGAAATGTTGAAGGTAAAAGGAATCGGCCCGAGCAAAGTGAGGTTGATTTGGAAAGAATTGGAGCTGGAGTCTACAGGTGAACTTTTATATGCCTGTAATGAAAATCGCCTGGTCGATTTGAAAGGTTTTGGCGAAAAAACTCAAGCACAGGTAAAGGCTTCCATTGAATTCATGATGGAGCATAAGAATAGCTTTCACTATGCCACAATAGAGCCGATAATTAATGAAGTGATTAATTGGGTGATCGAGAAAAATCCAAATGGAAAGATTGCCGCGATTGGAGACGCGGCAAGAAAGAGTTTGACGCTAGAGCAAATTGACTTTATAACATGCGGGGTTTCTGAAATGCCCGAAATTGAACATAAGATCTCTATAAGTTTTGATAAAGTAGATGAGTCTGATTTTGAATTGGAATTGTTTAAACGTTCTGCAACTCAGGAACATTTGAAGGAACTGAGCTTGGAGGAATTTGTGTCCGCAGATAAAGTGTATGGTGATCTCGGTATTTCAACCATCCCTACAGAAATGAGAGAAGGCCAATCCGAATTTCAATGGGCATCAAAATATACGGCTGGGGAACTTGTCACAGATAGTGATCTCTTAGGCTGCTTGCATAATCATAGTACTTATAGTGATGGGGTCCATTCACTGAGACAAATGTCGGAGCATTTAAAATCAGCGGGGTATGAATATTTTGGGATATCAGACCACAGTAAAACTGCCGTATACGCTGGAGGTTTGAGAGTTGATGAGATTGTGCGTCAACATGAAGAGATTGAACAATTGAATAGTGAGCTAGACAAATTCAGAGTTTTGAAGGGAATTGAATCCGATATTCTGTCTAACGGAGATTTAGATTATGAAGTAGATGTGTTAAGGTCATTTGATTTCATCGTTGCTTCGATTCACAGTGCGATGAAGATGGATGAGTCTGCTGCTACAGCCAGACTTGTAAAGGCAATCGAAAACCCGTACACAAAAATATTGGGCCACCCTACAGGCAGACTTCTGTTAAGTCGACCCGGCTATCCAATTAATCACAAGAAGATTATTGGCGCGTGTGCAGAAAATGGTGTTGCCATTGAATTAAATGCTAACCCAATGAGATTGGACATAGATTGGAAATGGATCCCATATTGTATGGAGAAGGAGGTAATGATTAGTATAAACCCAGACGCACATAGGTTAGAAGGTTTCGATCATATGCGCTTTGGAGTAATGGCTGCAAGAAAAGGGGGGTTGGTCAAGGCCAATTGTCTAAATGCATTACCATTGAATGAATTGTTAGATTTCTTTGGCAAGAAATAGCTATGAAATTTTGCGGATATTTTGAATGAAATCGTGGACTCTAGATCATATCCTACATATTCGCATTTTTAAAAGAAAACATTGGCTTTAATCAATTCCATATTTGGGTGGTACATTAAAAAACGGATTCACCAAATCGATCTGTTCATTAAGTATCCGCATGACGTTCAGAATGATTGGTTTCAGCAATTATTAGATACCGCAAAAAACACCGAATGGGGCAAGAGATATGGCTATGCTGAAATTAAATCAGTTGAAGAGTATAAAAGGCGGGTTCCGATTCAGGGCTACGAGGGTTTTAAGGATGATATAGAGCGGATTATTGGTGGAGAGCAAAACGTTCTGTGGCCTACCGAGATTACCATGTTCGCAAAATCCAGCGGTACCACAAGCGATAAAAGCAAGTTTATTCCCGTAAGTCAAGAGTCTTTGGAGGATTGTCATTACAAAGGCGGAAAGGATTTAATGTCATTATACTATAATGAGTTTTCTGAATCTAAACTAATGGAAGGTAGAGGTTTAGCGATGGGCGGTAGCTCTGATTTTGTTCCGTTGAATGAAGGCAGTTATACTGGCGACTTAAGCGCAATTATTCTTAAGAATCTACCGTTTTGGGCCTCATTGCATCGAACCCCAGATACTGATATTGCCTTGAATCCAAGTTGGGAAGATAAGATTGAGCAAATAGTGGATATCACTCTAAAGCAAAACATCACAAACATATCTGGTGTGCCCAGTTGGATGTTAGTCTTGCTAAAACGCGTTCTTGAAAAATCTGGAAAGGAAAGAATAATAGATGTTTGGCCAAACCTAGAATGGTATGTCCACGGTGGTGTCAGCTTCTCTCCGTATCGTGCTGCATTCAAAAAAATAATCGGAGGTAATGGACTCGTTAATTATTCAGAAACCTACAATGCATCCGAAGGGTTTTTTGGAATTCAAGACGACACTACACGTGATGATCTGTTGTTAATGCTGGATTACGGGATTTTTTATGAATTTATGCCAATGTCTGAATTCGGAAAAGAAGATCCAAAAACAATACAATTGGATGCTGTGGAAATAGGGGTGAATTATGCGTTAATTATATCAACAACGGGAGGGCTCTGGCGCTATCTGATCGGTGATACAATTGTCTTCACAACCATAAATCCATTTAGAATAAAAGTGAGTGGACGAACAAAGCACTTCATTAATGCCTTCGGTGAAGAACTAATCGTTGAGAATGCAGAAAAAGCGATTTCTCTGGCTTGCGAAAAAACCGGGGCGCTTGTGAAAGAGTTTACCGCAGCTCCCGTTCATATGGATGATCAAAAGGCTGGAGCGCACGAATGGGCTATTGAATTTGATAAAGCTCCAAATGACCTAGACTACTTTGTAGAAATGTTGGATAATGCGCTGAAATCTGTAAACAGTGATTATGAAGCAAAGCGATATCATGACAAGGTCTTGCAGATGCCTAGGGTTCATAAAGTTTTTGGGGGGACATTTTACAAATGGATGAGTGAGCGCGGTAAATTAGGTGGACAGAACAAAGTTCCACGATTATCAAATTCAAGAGAATATTTGGAGTCGATCTTAGTTATAGATTCAAAATCTTAACTTGAGCCGAATTGAGATTCATTGCCCTAATCATATTGTTTGCTTTCAGTTCCAACTTGTCTTCGCAGGATAAGGAATGGAAGTTAGTTCAGTCGTTGGGTCAAAGTGTTCAGCATTGTAAGCTCGACCAACTAAATAACCTTTATGCAGTCAAAAAAGGTGAGGTCTTGAAGTTTGACGATCAAGGCAAGGAAATTAGCCGCTTTAGTAATAAACTAATTGGTGAGGATGTCCATCTTGATGTTACTAACCCATTGAAAATATTGATTTATTCTCCTGCTCAAATGAAACTAATCACTTTAGACTCAAGGCTGGGTGAAATGAATGATCGAATCAATTTTTTCGACCGAGGCTACGAACAAATCTCATTAGTGGCAACTTCTCACAGCAATGCACTCTGGATATATGATCCTATTAATTTCCAGCTTATTCGATTAACATCTAAATTGGAGGAGGAAAGTAGGTCACTCAATATTGCACAACACCTGAGGTTGGAGTTTTATCCGACAGACGTAATTGAAGTCAATAGCAAGGTTTATTTGACGGATCCAATGCACGGAGTTTTTGAATTTGATGTTTTTGGAAATTACCTCAGAAAGATTCCCATAAAGGGAATTGAAAGTTTAATAGTTAGCGATAATCGATTGTTTTACGAAAAGGATGGAGTAATCGAGGCCTTAAATCTGGTGGATAGCAGCCTGCAATTACTAAAGATAGAGGGAAGTAAGAAGAATAATTTTTTTGTGAATCGTAATAGGGTAGTGATTACCCTTCCGAAAAAGATAAATATTTATCAAGCAAAGGCTTGAATCCTTTTGTTTTTCAGTCGGTTTATCTTAATTCGTGGACAATTACCACTAACGATCGTTTTTAGGAAATATGGAGAAGAAGGGAAATAATTTACACATAGCTGTTTCAGGCAATATTGGTGCAGGTAAAACCACACTCACAGGATTGCTTTCAAAGCACTATGGTTGGGACGCACACTTTGAAGATGCGGATGAAAATCCATATATGAACGATTTCTATGCAGAGATGCAGAGATGGTCTTTCAACATGCAGATTTATTTCCTCAATAATCGTTATAGCCAAGTGCTTGAGATTCGTGACGGAAAGAAAGGCGTAATTCAGGATAGAACTATTTATGAAGATGCTTACATATTCGCCCCTAACTTGCACAGCATGGGTCTAATGACCACTCGAGATTTTGAAACATACTTCTCTCTGTTTAATCTTTTAGACAAGTTTGTGCAACCACCTGATTTGTTGGTTTACTTGCGTGCTAGTGTGCCAAGGTTGGTAAGTCAGATTCAGAACAGGGGTAGAGAATATGAAGAAGCTATTCGACTTGATTATCTAAAACGATTGAACGAACGTTACGAAGCGTGGGTTTCAACTTATGATAAGGGCAAGTTGCTAATCATTGACATCGACAACAACAACTTCCGAGATGAACCAGAAGATTTGGGTGCTATTATTCACAAGATAGACACTGAGTTACACGGATTGTTTTAAAAAAGAGATTAAGGATGAACAGTATAAGGGTAGTACTAATGTGTCTTGTCTCTTAGCGCAGGAAATACGTTTGCCCAAAAGGAGCCCGTAAAAAATAGACGCGTTAAAGGCAAAGACACTTATCGGGAAGGTTTTAAAGGTAATTGTTCCTGGTAAAGACGGAAATCCAGAATTTCTCATGGAAGCGGTCAAGAATAATTGGACAGCATGTGAGGTAGATTTTATAACATGGGAAGAATATGTTGCCAATAAGAACGCAGAGGATAATTACCTGGCTTTTTATAGGCATACTTTTACGTGAACTAGCTCGAATGCGGGCAGCAGTTGTTTGGTGGTTTTATAGTGAGCAATCTAAATAACACTGAGGTTCCAACCATTTTCATTCCTGCGGGATTGTTTGATCTTCAACAATCAATTACCAAGAAACTCGAAAGCTTGATAAAGGAGATGCCATTGAAATTTCAATACCCGAAGTCAGAGGTGTGCATCTAAGCAGTAAGAGTGGGATCTATTTGTTTATTGAAATGACTGATTTTGATGTTTTGGCAGGTGCGCGCTATGAATACTCTTTCGAAAACCTTATTGTTCTAAATAGCAGCTTTAAAGGCAAGATAAATTGTAGTGAATTAATTCCTCAAAAACAGGAAGTGTGGAAGGCGAAACCTGTGGTTGGGGGATTTCATGCCATTAAATCTGGCGGAAGCTTTATGGTTATTCAAAATGACACCAAGGACGGGGAAATTTGGAAAGGTGAAACAACCAACGATGCAGTTTGGATAAGGAAGCTAAACGCAAAAGCTGATGTTGTGAAGGAATATCGATTCGAAGGTGGGAAGAATCCAATTTGCCCTAGGAGAACCTTTGTCAATATGAATGGTGAGCTAATCTTTATCGGTGAAAAGCACGTTGGCGAAGTACATATTGGTGCTCATGCTAAAAAGGAATCCACTTCCGTTGGGCGAATCACAATAAAATAAGGCACAAAAAAAGGGAAGTCATTGACTTCCCTTTTTTACTTATTGTAAATCTCGATTAGTCAGCTAAGACAATCACTTTGTTTTTTAAAACTTCAACAACACCACCGTTTATTTCAAAGGACTTTTCACCTTGATCAGTGTTAAGCTTAACGCTTCCTTCTGCTAAAGAAGAAATAATTGGTGCGTGATCATTCAATACGCCAAAGGAACCATCCTTTCCAGGTAATTGCAATGAAATTGTCTCTCCCTCAAAAATGAGCTTATCTGGTGATATGATTTCAACTTTCATGTCGTCTTGAATTAGTTATTCTTAGCAAGCATTTTCTTTCCAGCTTCTATTGCTTCTTCAATATTACCCTTTAGGTTGAAAGCTGCTTCTGGGTATTCATCAACCTCACCATCAAGAATCATGTTGAATCCTTTGATTGTATCTTCAATAGAAACTAAGACACCTGGAGTTCCAGTAAACTGCTCTGCCACGTGGAATGGTTGAGATAAGAAACGCTGAACCCTTCTGGCTCTGTGCACTACCATCTTATCTTCTTCAGATAATTCGTCCATTCCAAGAATCGCGATAATATCTTGTAACTCCTTATATCGTTGTAAAATCTCTTTCACTTTTTGAGCCGTATTATAGTGCTCTTCTCCAACGATATCTGCTGTTAAAATTCGTGATGTAGAATCTAGTGGATCAACTGCAGGATAAATACCAAGTTCAGCAATCTTTCTAGATAATACTGTTGTTGCATCTAAGTGAGCAAACGTAGTTGCAGGAGCAGGGTCAGTCAAGTCATCTGCAGGTACGTAAACCGCCTGTACAGATGTAATTGAACCTCTTTTGGTAGATGTAATACGCTCTTGCATCGCACCCATTTCAGATGCTAGTGTTGGCTGATATCCAACCGCAGATGGCATACGTCCTAACAGCGCAGACATTTCAGAGCCAGCTTGAGTAAATCGGAAAATATTATCCACGAAGAAAAGAATATCACGTCCTCCACTTTCTTCATCACCATCACGGAAGTACTCTGCAGCTGTAAGACCAGTTAGAGCAACTCGAGCACGCGCCCCAGGAGGCTCGTTCATTTGACCGAAAACGAAAGTTGCCTTAGACTCTTTCATTGCTTCTGGGTCAACCATAGATAGGTCCCATCCACCTTCTTCCATAGAGTGTAAAAAGTCATCGCCATACTTGACGATACCTGATTCTAGCATCTCTCTTAAGAGGTCATTTCCTTCACGAGTTCTTTCACCGACACCTGCAAAAACAGAGTAACCATCGTGTCCTTTTGCAATGTTGTTAATTAACTCTTGAATCAATACTGTTTTACCAACTCCGGCACCACCAAACAATCCAATTTTACCACCTTTCGCATACGGCTCAATAAGATCAATTACCTTGATTCCTGTGAAAAGAACCTCTGTAGCCGTGCTTAAGTCTTCAAATTTTGGCGCCTCACGATGTATTGGACGGCCACCAGTTTGGTCAACTTCTCCAATTCCGTCAATGGCTCCACCAATTACATTGAAGGTTCTTCCTTTAATTTGGTCGCCAATAGGCATTGTTATGGCCTGACCCAAAGCAGTTACAACTAAACCACGTGTTAGTCCTTCTGTAGAATCCATTGCAATGGTTCTAACTGTGTCTTCCCCAATGTGCTGTTGGACTTCTAGAGTCACTAATTCGCCAGATGTTTTAGTTACTTCCAGTCCGTCTAGGATGTTTGGAAGCTCATCCCCACCTTCAGTGCTAAAGCGCACATCGACCACTGGTCCTATTACTTGTGTTATTTTTCCTGTATTGGCAGCCATTTATGCTGATATTTAGATAGTTACGATAATTGTTTTTCGTCCGTCTTTCAGGGCGCAAATTTATGACTTTCCAGTCTTAAAAATTGCCTGCTTTGGATATTTTTAAATTCATACATTTGAAGGGTGCGAGTTATTAATTTAACTATCAGATATACAGTGCTTTATGTTTAATTTTATCGTTGATAACTGTTGAAAATATTTAGAGGAATTGAGGCGTATGAGTCAAATAAAACTGCTTACGTAACTACTGGCACGTTTGATGGGGTACATATCGGCCACAAAAAGATTTTAAAGCAATTGAGCGAAACTGCGCATGCAGATGGAGCGTTGAGTGTTTTGGTCACCTTTGACCCGCATCCGAGGAAAGTATTATTTCCAGAACAATCAGGATTGCAACTTATTAATACTCTGGAGGAAAAACTAGAATTGCTGGGTTCTTGCGGAATAGATGCTGTTATCGTGCAGCAATTTACTTTGGAGTTTTCCAGAACTACAGCACTTTCATATGTCAGAGATTTGTTGGTAGCTAAGGTGAAAATGAAAAAATTAGTGATTGGATATGATCATCAATTTGGTAAGAATAGAGAAGGTAGTATAGAGCAATTAAGCGAGTATGCTCCGCTTTATGGTTTTCAGGTAGATGAGATTCCCGTGCAGGAGATTGACCAGGTTAATGTTAGTTCAACTAAGGTTCGATATGCGTTAAACGATGGAATTATTGTAGAAGCCAATACCTACCTTGGATATAAATTCTTTATGACCGGTGAGGTTGTTCGCGGAGAGGGTAGAGGCAAGCAGCTTAGTATACCGACCGCGAACATTGGTATAAACGATGATGATAAAATAACACCAAAAACTGGGGTGTATGCAGTGGAGGTTCAAGTTGATGGGGAATCCTTTTTGGGAGTGGTTAATATAGGTAGTAATCCAACTTTTGGCGAGAATAACAAACCAAGCATTGAGGTTCACATTTTAAACTTCGACAAGGATATCTATGGCCAGAAAATTCGCTTATACTTTAAGAATAGAATTCGCGATGAAAAAAAGTTTGACTCTTCAGAACAGCTAGTTGCTCAGATAAAACAAGATATAGAAATTGCAAAAGGTATTTGATGCAAAAGTTCATCGGATTCGCATTATGTCTTCTGGCCTATCAAGCTGGATTCTCTCAGACTAACTCATTCTCTGATCTATCAAAGGCCTTGGCCTCTCCCGATTCGGTCGTTTTTCTTGATCTAAGAAGATCAAAACTCAAAACTTGGCCAGAAGAATTGGTAGCGTTTAAAAATCTAAAAAGTCTTGATGTGTCTCACAATAAGATTGACTCGCTTCCACCAGATTTATCTCCTTTCATTACGTTAGAATACTTGGACCTTACTGCCAACAAAATCGATTCACTTCCAAATTCTATTTCTTACCTTAAAAATTTGAAAACCTTAAAATTGGGGAACAACGAAATTTATCATGTGAGCCCCAGAATATCCAGTTTGACTAAGCTTGAAACACTTGAGCTGTGGAGCAATAATATTTACTATTTGCCCCAGGAAATGGGCCAATTAAAAAGCTTGCAAGAGTTGGATTTAAGATCGATTCAAATGAATGTAAAGCACCAAGATGCCATTAGAGAAATCTTTTCTGATCAAGATATTAAACTCAGGTTTTCAATGAGTTGTAACTGCGACTAGGGGCTTTAATTAAATCACTTACCTTTGCTCCGTTATGAATCAGATGAAACAAATAGTGAAGCTTTTGGCTGTGGTCATGCTGGTTGGTCTTTTAGGTCAGGCATGTGCGTCTTCATCTGGTTATCATAAAAAGCCGCCATCTGGAGGGAAATTTAGGTGTAAGTAAAACTCATTGGAGTATTTCGTAGTTTATCATTACGTCTGTATTTGGCCAATCTCCGGAATCTCGCTTAACTCCAGCAATTTTCTCAACTATTTCCATTCCCTCAATTACGCGACCGAAAACCGTGTGCTTTCCATCTAAGTGAGGGGTTCCGCCAATAGATTGATATATTCCTCTGCTTTTAGCCGGATATTTATATCCATATTCCTCCTCGGTCGCATCAATTTCAGCGTTATTAAAGGTTTTTCCAATCACTATATAAAAGTCATATTGAGAGGACTTATTCTCAGGATTGTTATGGTAATTCATGGCCATGGCTACAGCGCCTCTTTTATGAATGTGGTTTGGGTTGACTTCAGAGGGTATATAATAAGATTCTACGCCATCTCTTCGTTCAGTCGTTTCGTCATTGTCCGAATTGCCGCCTTGAATCATAAAATCAGGAATTACACGGTAAAAAATCGTTTTCTCGTATAGACCTCTTTTAATATGGTGAATGAAATTCGCCCGATGCAGAGGAGTGTCATCGAAGAGTTCGATCACAATATCTCCAAGCCTTGTTTTTAGCTTTACTTGGGTTTCCAAATTTTCTTCACCATAGGCGGTAAAGTACTCTTTGATTTTCCCGCGTTTAGGCCAGATTTCTTTTGGTTTTATCTCTTCTTTTATGTCGGTTGGCGGTTGAGGTTTTGGACTCTCTACTTTCGATTTAGAGTCACTACTAGCGCATGAAACAATGACTATTGCTAGTAATTGAAATAAAAGAATTCGAATAACCGCCCAGAAGGATTTCGTTTTTATCATATTGTCACTTGCGCAACTTCTGATTCACGATGAATTTTCTTAACTAGGCCAGATAAAACTTTTCCAGGCCCAACTTCGATGAAATGAGTAGCTCCATCTGCCACCATTGCTTGTACCGATTGAGTCCACCTAACAGGCGCTGTTAGCTGAGAAATGAGATTCGTCTTAATTTCATCTGGATTGGAAATAGCACTAGCTGTTACATTTTGATAAACTGGACAAATCGGTTTTGCAAAATGTGTCGCTTCAATAGCCTCTTGCAACTCTGCCCTTGCGGGTTCCATTAGTGGGCTGTGAAAGGCACCGCCAACGGGCAGAGGCAATGCGCGCTTGGCTCCTTTCTCTTTCATCAATTCGCACGCTTTTTCGATACCTGCATTTGATCCACTAATAACCAATTGACTAGGACAATTGTAATTCGCTGCTACAACAATTTCATCGATAGTTTTACAAGCTTCCTCAACGATAGAATCGTCCAAACCAAGAATTGCAGCCATTGTAGACGGATTCATTTCGCAAGCCTTCTGCATTGCTAATGCACGCTTATGCACTAGGTTCAATCCATCTTCAAACGATAAAGTCTGATTTGCCACTAATGCTGAAAGTTCTCCAAGACTATGTCCAGCTACCATATCTGGTTTAAAAGACTCTATGCTATAGGCTAAAATAACTGAGTGTAAGAACACAGCAGGCTGAGTCACCTTGGTCTGCTTCAAGTCTTCATCAGAACCATTGAACATAATTTCAGTTATTTCAAAACCCAATATCTTGTTTGCTTTGTTAAAAAGCGCCTTGGCATTTTCGTTTGAATCGTAAAGATCCTTGCCCATCCCTATGAATTGTGCTCCTTGGCCTGGAAATATGTATGCGGTTTTCATAAATATTAGCTTAAGTGTGATGAGATAAGACTGATAAATTCTTTTCGAGTAGCATCCTTCAGAAATTCTCCTGTAAATGCTGAGGTCGTGGTTACTGAGTTTTGTTTTTGCACACCTCGCATCTGCATGCACATATGCTTAGCCTCAATCACAATTGCTACACCCATTGGATTTAGTGTGTCTTGGATGCAATCTCTTATTTGATGTGTTAGGCGCTCTTGTACTTGCAGCCTTCGAGCAAATACGTCTACTACTCTTGGCAGTTTGCTGAGACCTACAATGGTTCCGTTTGGTATGTATGCGATATGGACTTTTCCAAAAAATGGCAGGATGTGATGCTCGCACAAGGAGTAGAGTTCAATATTTTTCACCAACACCATTTGCTGATGATTTTCATGGAATAAGGCGGATTTTAAGATTTCCGCACCGTCTTCTTCGTAGCCTTGAGTGAGGAATTGCATCGCTTTCGCGGCACGTTCAGGTGTTTTAAGTAACCCTTCTCTCTTGGGATTCTCACCAGTCAGTCGTATTATGTTTTCATAATGACTTGACATTTCTTCAATGCGAGCATTATCATAAATCTCTTGTTTTTCGTAACCCTTTTTTTCCACGTCTTTAGCCATAAAACTCAACGAAGTTGTTTTCAGTTTCTTGCAATTTTACGCAGTGTAATGTCACACCATAAGATGCGATTTCATCTATCAATTCGTCCCAAATTGCCATGCATATATTTTCTGTCGAAGACATAACATTTTCCATAAACGGAGTGTCCAGATTGATGTTTTTATGATCTGTATGGATAATTATTTTTTCTTTGACGATGTCACCTAACACCTTTAAGTCCATGACAAATCCTGTACTGTCATTCACGGTGCTCTTTACAGTAACAAACAACTCGTAGTTGTGCCCATGCCAATTTGGATTTGCGCACTTCCCAAAGACTTCCGCATTTTTTTCTTCAGTCCAATCTTCTCGGTGAAGTTTGTGAGCGGCAGAAAATCGCTCCCTTCTAGTTATAAATACTGTTCTTGACATCTGAAATAATGAGCCGCAAAGATAGTTTGCATTTTTCATTAAATACCTTTGAACCTAAATGTCTGTGAGATGATTGTTGTTACTGGTGCTGCTGGGTTTATAGGAAGTTGTGTAGCCAAAGACTTGACCGAAACATATTCGGACCAAGTGGTATTGGTTGATGATTTTAGTCGGATAGATAAAACTCCAAATTTGACTAGTGTTAACAGCTTGTTGCAGGTCGATCGAAATGACTTTTTTGAGTGGTCCAAGGACAAGGATATTCGAGCAATCATTCACCTAGGAGCTAGAACTGATACGACTGAATTTAATTGGGACATTTTTCAAAAACTCAACATTGATTATACCAAGTCGATATGGAAGCTCTGTGAAAGAAAACAAACTCGACTAATTTACGCCTCTTCAGCTGCTACTTATGGGGCAGGTGAACTTGGGTACAAAGATGATCACGAAGTGGTATCCAGTTTGAAACCATTAAATCCATATGGGGAATCGAAGAATGATATTGATGAGTGGATTCTTAATCAGCCGCAGACCTTTCCATGGTATGGTTTAAAATTCTTTAATGTTTATGGACCAAATGAATATCATAAAGGAAGAATGGCTAGCGTTGTCTTGCATGCGTTTAAACAAGTTTCGAGCAATGGAGCGCTGAAACTATTTAGATCCCACAATGCTGACTTTAAGGATGGCGAACAACTGCGCGATTTTATTTATGTGAAGGATGTCTCAAAAGTTATTGACTACCTCATGAATTTGGATGGTAATTGGGGACTTTATAATTTGGGGACTGGACGAGCTAGAACGTTTATAGATTTAGGAAAATCTGTCTTTAAGGCAATGGGAATAGAGCCAATAATTGATTTTATCGATACTCCATTAGACATCCAAGACAAATATCAATACTTTACTGAAGCGGACATGTCAAAACTAAAATCGACAGGATATAAAGAAGAGTTCTATGACCTAGAAACTGGTATACAGGAGTATGTAGATAATTACTTGAAAGGTCACAAGAGTTATTAGAGGGATGCCTTTAAGTCTAATAGAAGTAATTTTACTCCATTAAGAGTATCAATCAAGTCGGTTTTTTCCTCGAGTTCCTTTGGGTTTTCCTTCAACTTCTTTTTAGCACCTTCCAAAGTGAAGCCTCTCTCCTTGACGAGATAATGGATAAGTTTAAGATTTTTGAGATCGCTGTCTTTGTAAATGCGATTACCTTTTTTATTCTTAGAAGGTTTTATTACGTCAAACTCTTTTTCCCAAAATCTCAATAGGGATGCGTTTACATTCAGAATTTCAGAGACCTCTCCGATCGAATAATAAAGTTTGAAAGATTCCTTTTCCTTGTAGGGCATGAAACAAATATAGGTTTAGTCAAAGGACTGATTCTCCTGTAATGAAAGCTGAATCATGAGATCATACTCTTCGGGAGATAAATCATTGAAGTAAAAGTTTACAGGATTCACTTTTGTTCCGTTTTTCAGAACCTCATAATGCAGGTGTGGCGCACTAGAAAGACCCGTGTTACCAACCAAACCCAAAATCTCACCTCTGTTAATCTCTTGGCCCTTTTTGACCAATATTTTACTCATGTGCGCATACAAGGTTTGGTATCCATATCCGTGATCTACAATCACATGATAGCCATATCCACTGCGAGACTCCTCAGCCACAAGTATTTTACCCTTACCAGTAGAATAAATGTCTGTACCAACAGGAGCCGTAAAATCGTTCCCCCAATGAAAACGAACTGTCTTATAAATCGGGTGTACTCTTTTCCCGAATCCAGAAGACATTCTTTTTAGGTCCTTATTGGAAATAGGCTGCACAGCTGGTATGGAGGCTAGCATGTCTTCTTTTTGCTTGGCAAGCTTAATTACCTCGTCAAATGATTTGGATTGTATGTAAAGTTGTTTCGCCAAGCGATCGAGTTTTTTACTTGTCTCTATTACAATTTCAGAGTCGTCCTTAAAACGCTCCAGATTCTTATATCGATTAATCCCACCTATTCCTGCCTTTCTAATATTATCAGGAATTGGTTCGGCTTCAAAAATGCTTCTGTAAATATTATCATCCCGATTTTCCAGATCTGCGAGGATTGTAGTCATTTGATCTAACCGCTTATTCATCAAATTGTACTGCACAATTAGTTCTTCTTTCTCATTTGCCAGTTGTCTCTCTTGTGGCGAATCATATACAATGTTGAAGAGAAAGTAAATTGCAGCTCCACTTATGAGAGAAGCTGTAATGTACCAACTCGCCTGAGCAAGCCGCTTCCAGAAGCTTTTTCTAATCTTCTCGTAGCTGAGAGTGTTCTCGTTATATTGGTATTTTACCTTAGCCAATCGTAATTAGTTTCCTAAATCAGCCGCGAAAATAGGACAACCTCTACTTTCGCACACAATTTCAATCAAACGTTCAATCATTTTAACAGAGTATGGAGTGGTCATCAAGTGCAATACGAAGCGCATTTTTAGAGTTTTTCGATAAAAAAGGGCATGAAATCGTCAGCTCTGCCCCGATTGTCATTAAGGATGATCCAACCCTTATGTTTACTAATGCTGGCATGAATCAGTTTAAGGGTGTTTTTATTGGAAATGAAAATGCCAAGTTTGATCGAATTGTAGATAGTCAGAAGTGTTTACGAGTTTCTGGAAAGCACAATGACTTGGAAGAGGTAGGTCGTGATCATTACCATCACACTATGTTCGAAATGCTGGGCAATTGGTCTTTTGGAGACTACTTTAAGGAAGAAGCTATTGATTGGGCTTGGGAATTATTGACTTCGGTTTATGGCTTGGATTCATCAAGAATGTATGTTTCTGTTTTTTCTGGCGATGAAGAAATTAAGCTTGGGTCGGACAACGAAGCCAAGGAAATATGGCAAAAGCATATGGCTAACGAGCGAATTTTAGAGTTTGGAAGGAAAGAGAATTTTTGGGAAATGGGTGAGATTGGACCCTGTGGGCCGTGTTCTGAAATCCATTATGATCTTAGATCTAAAAAAGATCGAGAGAATTCTGATGGAGCAGCGCTAGTAAATGCTGATCATCCAGAAGTGATTGAAATTTGGAATCTAGTTTTCATGCAATACAACCGACTTGAGAATGGCTCACTGCAGAATTTAAAGAGTCGGCATATTGATACTGGCATGGGGCTTGAAAGGCTTGCGAGAGTTCTACAAAACGCCAATTCTAATTATGAGATCGATGTATTTAAATCAATCATAAATGATCTATCCCAATTAGCAAATCAGAAATACTCCGGTAGCGAGGCACCATTTGATGTTGCTTACAGAGTAATTGCGGATCATATTCGGACAATTGCCTTTACCATAGCCGATGGTCAGTTACCTTCAAATACTGGAGCAGGATATGTGATTCGAAGAGTACTCAGGCGTGCAATCCGATACGGATATAGTCAACTTGACATTAAGACTCCATTTTTAGGGAAATTGATTGATCCATTGATTCTTGAAATGGGCGATGCATATCCTGAATTATCACGAAATGCGGAGTTGATTAAGAAGGTGATAACAGAGGAGGAGAAGACCTTTTTGGCCACGTTAGATCGAGGATTAGCGCGAATTGGGGCGCATATTCAGGATGTAACTCAAGGGGTTATGGCAGGCGATTTTGCATTTGAACTTTTGGATACATATGGATTTCCAATTGATTTGACACAATTGATAGCCTCTGAAAGTGGTTTGTCAGTTGACATGGTTGGATTTAATAAAGAACTGGAAAAGCAAAAGACAAGGTCGAGAGCTGCCTCGAAAGCGGAGTTTGGTGATTGGAAGGTTTTATCAACCGATGAGAATTCAAAGTTCGTTGGATATGATCACCTTAGCACTACCACTCATATTGCAAAATATCGAAGTGTAAAGGTCAAAGGCAAGGACATTGTTCAATATGTCTTGGCTGAAACGCCATTTTATGCAGAGAGTGGAGGTCAGGTTGGAGATAAAGGCTTCTTGATATCGGGTGATTCGACCATAAAGATCATTGACACGAAAAAAGAAAATGGAGAGATCATTCATTATTCTAACTCGCTTTTGGAAGATGTGTCTAGTGAGATTAAGGCTTCAGTGACGAGGGAGTTTAGAACCTCGGTCACAAAGAATCATACCTCCACCCATTTATTGCACAAGGCACTAAGAGATAGTCTTGGCACCCATGTGGAGCAAAAAGGTTCTCTTGTGGCAAGCAATAGACTGCGCTTCGATTTCTCACATTTTGAGAAAATCACAGTCCTTGAATTGGAGAATATTGAGGATAGGGTGCTAAAGCAAATACAGTCCTCAATTGATTTTGAGGAGTGGAGAGAAATGCCGATTACCAAGGCGAAGGAAATGGGCGCAATGGCGCTTTTTGGAGAAAAGTATGGCGATGAAGTAAGGGTCGTGAAATTCGGTGATTCAATTGAATTGTGTGGCGGAACACATGTCGATAATTCAAGTAGTATCGGTGGCTTCAAAATACTTAATGAGGGAAGTGTTGCTAGCGGTATCCGAAGAATTGAGGCTATTAGTGGCCCTGCACATGATGAATACGTGAAAGGTCGATTGAAGAAACTGGCTGATATGGAAGAACTTTTAGGCGATCCAACAAAGGCTTTGGAGATACTTAAAAAGCTAAAGTCAGATTTGGCAATGGCGGAATCTGTGGTGGCAAAGTTTTCTTGCAAGGAGAAGAGTGCTTTAAGCAATAGTATTTTATCGGAACTCGAAAATGAGGTCGATTCAAAATTCGTTGTTAAGGAATTAGATAATATCGATGGAAAGCTTCTAAAGGAAATTGCCCATCAAGTAATTGAGAAGAATGATGAGGCCATAATTGTCTTGACAAGTACAATTGAGGATAAGGTTTCATTTGTTGTTGGTATTGGCAAGTCAAGGTTAGCAGAGCTGAATACAGATGCCAATAAGGTCATAAAAAGTATATCTCCCGAGATACAGGGTGGAGGCGGTGGTCAACCATTCCTAGCTATGGCAGGTGGTAAAAACAAAAAAGGGCTCAAAAGAGCCCTTGAAATGTCAATTAGTCTGTTAAAGAGTTAAGCAAGTTGACTCTTTACCTGTGAATCTATTGCTTCTTCATTTTTGCCATAAACTGGACCTTTATACTTTTCGCCATAGGATAATCCAAGGTGCAAAACATAGAACCCGTTGAATGCTACGCACAAAATATAGTCAGTAAATTTATAGTGTCCGAAACTCTGGCAAAGCTCTATGTAAACCTTGATCATAAAAAATGCCCATGGTATGAAGAAGAGCGCTGCTACTCCATATTGTAGAGCAGGGTTTTCAAGAAATAAAAAGGCTCCTAAAATAATTGGTGGTGGAACAATCACAAAGGCACTGTGGAATGCCGGGCGTCCCATTATTTTCAAAAACGTGATCACATTTTTTATTGGAATTATGCAATCAATTCCCTTTAATCCGCATTTGTCATAAAGTGACCATTGAGCGAGTATACCGACAACCGCGAAGCCTCCTAAAGGGACAAGCACTGCAGGTCCAAATTTATCTAATAGTTCAATTATCGTTTCCATTGTGTTTCTATTATTTCACTAATGTAATATTTAATTGAATGAAAGGCAAGTTCATCGAAAAAATATAGCTATTCATCGAATAATGGTTAGTTTGGGTAAATTTTACATAAAAAAAAGGCGACCCATTTGGGTCGCCCTTCTTAAAATTAAGAACTATTTACTTACTGCTTGATAAGCGTGTTTACAGAAGAGTTTCCGTCAACACTGATCTTAACAAGGTAAGAACCTGAAGCAAGTTCAGTTAAGTTGATCTCGCCATTAAGCTGACCAGCAGCTATGATCTGAGAAGCA
>Ga0257120_1001144_pt1 | contig 18027 bp, 20 predicted proteins | sample SI106_10metaG_FD_190153 | JGI IMG/M metagenome (GOLD analysis project Ga0257120, IMG submission 190153) | Marine microbial communities from Saanich Inlet, British Columbia, Canada - SI106_10 | ecosystem: Environmental > Aquatic > Marine > Inlet | place: Canada: British Columbia | collected... | reverse complement strand
GTATGATCCTTCTGCTGATCGTTTTAAGTTTCAATAAATCTCTTCTGCCCTGGCTGGAGGCAACCAGCGGCCAACTAATTCGCTTTATTGCTCTGCTATTTGTGCCAATCACCACCGGGGCTTTTTTTCTCGGGCCTGAAATATTTGAGCAACTGCCACAAATTCTAATCGTCCTGATTATTTCAACATTGTTAGCCCAGTGGTTTATGGCGCTGCTTATCAATAGGCTCCGTGGGCGAGATAAGTGATATGAGGGAGATTATTCTGCAACAGTGGCAACTTATCAGTGCCACGTCCTGGCCACTTTTATTAACCCTAGCCGGCTTCTGGATTGCATGGTGGACTTATAACCGCTCAGGCAGAGCCTCATTACTGCATCCGTTAATGATCGCAACGCCGCTGATCTATTTCACCATGCACAGCATCGACCTAGATTTCGCGACCTATTATGCAGGCAATGGCATTTTAAACTGGCTGTTAGGCCCGGCGACTGTCGCCCTAGCAATCCCTCTCTCTCAGCAATTGCGTCAGCTTCCCGCAATGTTTAAACCACTCACAGTCGCCCTCTTGCTCGGCGGTCTATTCGCCACACTCAGCGCCCTGCTGCTGGTTAAATTGTTTGGCTTAAGCGATGTTGTACTGCTCTCGTTAGCGGCCAAATCTGTGACCTCACCTATTGCCCTGAGCATAGTCGAGAAAATTGGCGGGCTTACCAGCCTGCTAGCAGTGGCAACCATGATCACCGGATTGGCCGGCATTGTTATGGCAAAGACTATTTTTCGTCTTACACAGTTAGAGGACGAGCGCTGGCAGGGGTTAATTCTGGGGGTTACAGCTCATGCAATTGGCACCGCCAAGGCGTTTGAGAGCAGCCCTCGCTGCGGCGCATTTGCCACGTTGGGCATGGGTATTAATGGAATCTTGACGGCGATTATGCTGCCGGCCTCAATGGGTCTTTTTATCAGTTGAGTATTTATTCTTCGACCTAAAACAAAGTAAACTGTCAGTCCATTAGGGAGTGATGAGGTTACCAAGGCATGTTAAAAGATCTACAACGTTTAAAACAACACTGGGGCGGTGTCAGCGACATCGTCGATCGCTGGCTAGAAGAACGCCGCGAGCTGCTGGTCAAGTACTGTGACCTAATTGATATCCACGACTTCGATAGTGCCAATCGAGCTCATGGTGACAAACTGAAGAGCTTCTGCGAAGTGATGGTTGACTATGTCTCCGTCGGTCACTTTGAAGTCTATGAGCAGTTGGCTAAGGAAGCCGAAGCGTTCAGCGACAGCGAAGGTCTTAAAACAGGTGCGGATCTTGTAGAAAAGATACAGCCCTCTACCGAAGCCGTCTTGGACTTTAACGACAAATATCTTGAAACAGATGATCTAGATACCCTGGCCGCAGATTTATCGTTTATAGGAGAGGTGCTTGAACAGCGCTTTGAATCTGAGGACAAGATGATAGAAGTGCTGCACAACGACCATCTTGAACAACTGCAAAAGGCCAGCTCAACGACAGCATAAGCCGATTGTGGATTTAGACGATAATAAAAAGCCCCGATAAATCGGGGCTTTTTTGTTTCCGCTGTGACTCGTTATTACCTGCTCGTTAAGACAGCCTAGCCTCAACCATCAATATTCGCGTTCAACAGCTCCACTTCAAACACCAATACTGAGTTTGGACCTATTGGGCCAGCACCGCCGGGACCATAAGCCAAGGCTGCAGGAATATAGAGTTCCCACTTGGAGCCTTGAGGCATCAACTGCAGTGCTTCAGTCCAACCAGGAATTACCTGCGTGACGCCAAACTGCGCAGGTACACCGCGCTTGACCGAGCTGTCGAATTCAGTGCCATCTAACAGGCGACCGGAATAATGAACTTCAACCGTGCTGTCGGCAGTAGGAATAGTACCAGTGCCGGCAGTGAGAACCTTGTACTGCAGGCCACTCGCGGTTGTGATTACACCTTCTTTAGCGCCATTAGCCGCTAGAAAATCAGCCCCCTCTTTAATGTTGCCTTCAGATTGCATAGCTGTGGCTTGCTGCTGAGCCTTTTCCATCTCATCGCGCTTAGCGGTCATCTCAGTTTCAAAGCGCTGGATAGTCTCGGCGATCTGCTCTTCGGTTAACAGAGGCGACTTCTCATCAAGACCGTCGACAAAGCCCTGATTAAAGGCTTCAGCATCAATCTCCATACCAATACCGCGAATATTTTTACCGTTATCCAGGCCCATCAAATAGCTGATGCGCTGACTATGGCTGTCCAAGCTGGCAGTTGTTGCGGCTTGAGTAGAGGTATCTGACGTCTGAGAGTCACAGGCCGCGATAACAAACAGCAGTGCGATGGGTAATATTTTTTTCATATTGATTTCCTTTACTTTCCTTTGATTAATCATGGATGTGATCTAAAACATACAGCTGAAATAATGTTGAGACTCAAGTCTAGTTGATTTCCAAGTCCACATCGACCTAGCTGAACTAGTCTATTTTTTGGTACAACAGGTCCCAAACGCCATGCCCAAGGCGCTCGCCACGCTTCTCAAATTTGGTCAGCGGCCGGTAGTCTGGGCGTGGAGAATACTGTTGTTCAGCAACGGTGTTTTTAAAGCCCGGTGCCACCTCTAAAACCTCGAGCATCTGCTCGGCATAATGCTGCCAATCCGTCGCCATATGCAGTACGCCACCAACCTCGAGTTTATCGCGAATCAACTGAACAAATTGCGGCTGCACAATACGACGCTTGTTGTGCTTTTTCTTGTGCCAGGGATCTGGGAAATAGAGCTGCAAACGCTGGAGGCTCTGTGCCGGAATACATTCATTGAGCACATCGGTGGCGTCGGCCAGATAGACCCGCAGGTTGGTGATTTTCTGCTCTTCGGCACTGGCGATCAAGCGGCCTACACCAGGAGGATGTACCTCAATACCAATAAAGTCTTGATCCGGCGCAGCACTGGCCATCTGCAATAGAGAGTCGCCCATGCCAAAACCAATTTCAATAATTAGTGGCGCCTTGCGGCCAAAAATAATCTCGGCATCGATCGGGCCATCATCAAGCTTTAAACCATAAAAAGACCAACCTCTGCTGAACGCATTGCGCTGCCCTTCGGTCATGCGCCCGGCGCGCAGTACATAGCTTCGAATCGCTTTCTTGCGATACTCGGGCCTGAAGTCAGAGCTACGCGCTGCTGAACCGACGTCTTCCTGAGGGCCGTCTTCCGAGCCACTCTCTTCAAAGAAAGGCCTAGTATCGTCTTGTACGTCGTCGCTATTAATGTCCATTAATCCTCGGCGCTGCGTGCAGTAAAAAGTAATAACCAACCGGCAATAAATGCACTGCCGCCCACGGGTGTGATAATTCCAAGGATACTTATTCCAGAGATGGCAATCAGATATAGAGACCCGGAAAACAGCACTATACCCAGCATAAAACAGCGCGCTGCCCAGTGCAGAGAGCGCTCATTTAGGGGTAGGAAAATCACGGCAAGCAGTGCTAGGGTATGGATAAAATGATAGAGCACACCGGTTTGGTAGGTCTCTAGCATCTGCACAGTTAAAGAGCCCTTCAAACCATGCGCAGCAAAGGCACCCAACATCACAGCCAGCGCACCGCTTAGCGCAGTCAGTCGAATCCAGAGGAGTTTGTTCATAACAATAAAAAAGCCGCTCTAAGCGGCTTTTGGTCTCTTATAAGGTGAAATTAAGCTTCCATCAATCCGCGAACTTTCTTCATTGCGTTTTTCTCGAGCTGGCGAATACGCTCAGCAGAGACACCGTATTCAGCGGCCAGTTCGTGAAGGGTTGCCTTGGCATCGTTTAACCAGCGGCGCTGAAGAATGTCGCGACTGCGATCATCGAGATCACTTACCGCAGCGATTAGGCGGGTATTGTTGTCTACTTCCCAATCATCGTTTTCAGCTAGCTGCGCCGGGTCCATGCTCTTGTCTTCAAGAAAGTAGACCGGTGCTTGGAAACTGCTGCTTTCATCGTCTTCGCCAGCCGGCGCATCAAAGGCGGGATCACGAGAGGTAAGACGCATTTCCATTTCCATCACGTCTTTAACCTGAACACCCAAGTCATCAGCAACTGCCTTGGCTTCGTCGGCAGATAGCCACTGAAGTTGCTTCTTAGCGCTCCGCAGATTGAAGAACAACTTGCGTTGAGCCTTGGTGGTAGCAATTTTAACGATGCGCCAGTTGCGCAAAATAAATTCGTGAATCTCGGCTTTGATCCAGTGCACTGCAAAGGACACCAGACGCACACCTTTTTCAGGATTAAAGCGTCGTACCGCTTTCATCAGGCCGACATTGCCCTCTTGAATCAGATCGGCCAATGGCAGGCCATAGCCGTTGTAAGAGCGCGCTATATGAACAACAAAGCGCAGGTGGGCCATTACCATTCGACGGGCTGCGTCGAGATCTTCTTGATAATACAGCGACTCACCCAGAGCACGCTCTTCATCAATGGTCAGAATGGGCACGGTCGCAGTGCCCTGAATGTACGCATTCAGGTTGCCGCCGGGTGCCATCCACTCCATAGTTTGAAGGGCTTTACTCATAACAGACTCTTTTTGATCGTGGGTCGAATATTCTAGCACTTTTTAATTGCTCGTTCCTAGCCTTTAACAGTAACCATTACTGAGTAGTCTAGACGCTATCAAGCAGTTTTTCAGCGCGGTTGTATGTTGCGCAAATGTTGCCCTACCGCAAGCCAGGCGCCAATTAAACCAACGTTGCCGCCAATCAACAGCAGGGCGACAAACCCACCAAAGCCCAGCCCAGTAATACTAAACTGACTTTGATATAACAGCGCTAACGTATCTACGGGGCCGGCCAACCAAAAGCCCAATCCGGTCAAAATAATTGCAGCCACCACAGCGCCGAACAGGCCAAACAATAATCCGCTGTACAAAAACGGCCTGCGCACATAGGCATCGGTGCCGCCGACCATCTTGACCACGGTGATTTCATCCCGGCGACTCTGAATCGCCAGGCGAATGGTATTCCCCACGACTAATATGACGCCGAGCCCCAGGGCAACGCCCAGAGCGAGCACCAACTTTCGACCCATATCCAAAAGGGCATCGAGTCGCTGTAACCATTCCAGATCCAACTGCACATCATCCACCAATTTCAACTCGCGGATTTCAGTCACTAAACGGGTGGCGTCGCCGATCAACAGCGGCCGTACCAAAAAAGAATCCGGCAGTGGATTTTCATCCAAATACTGCAGCGCCGAACCAAACCCCGAAAGCACCTCGAATTCATCCCGAGCAGCCTGTGCCGAAATATAGGTCACCGAAGCAACCCCTGAGAGCCCCTCTAGCTTTGCAGTCAGACTCTCTAAAGCAGATTCTCGCGCACCCTTTTTAACAAACACGCTAATTTGCGCAGAGGCATCCACACCACCGCTGAGCTGGCGTATATTTTCCACACTTAAATAGAGTGCCGACGGCAATGTCAGGGCAATGGCAATCACCAATATAGTCAATAGTGACTGCAGTGGTTCACGAAGTATTTTTAGCGCGCTACTTTTCAGGGTGGTTTGATGGTGCTGCCTATAGCTCTGCCACTTGTCGATACGACTCAGCGCCTGACCGCGAGCACCGCGCTGGCCACCGTCACGAGCCCTACTGTTAGTAGCCGCCATAACTGACTCCATCCTGCTCCATCTGGCCCTGATTAAGTCGCATAATGCGCATATCCATGCGATTGATCAGATTGATGTCGTGACTGGCCACCAACACAGTGACACCAACATCCTGAAAGCGCTTAAACAGCGCCATAATTTCAGCCGACAGCTGCGGATCCAAATTACCTGTGGGTTCGTCCGCGAGAAGAATCTTTGGCTTGTGCACTACGGCACGCGCTATACCCACCCGCTGCTGCTCACCCCCAGATAGGGCGATCGGGTTATGTTTTTCTCTGTCGAGCAGCCCAACTGTGTCCAGGGCAGCGCGCACACGGCGTCCAGTGTCGGCCTGAGAATAGCCCGCCACTTGCAATGGCAGCGCAACATTTTCAAATACCGAGCGATCAAATAGCAGCTGGTGATTTTGGAACACCACGCCGACTTGGCGGCGATAGAAAGGAATCTTGGAATGAGGCAAACGGTTGATGTTTTTGCCATTGATCAACAAGCTACCCGAGGTCGGCCGTTCAATCAGCATCAATAGTTTTAACAGAGTGCTTTTGCCGGCCCCAGAGTGGCCCGTAAGAAAGGCCATTTCGCCTGCATCCATTTCGAAACTCACGCCGCGCAGCGCTTCGTAACCACTCTCGTAGCGCTTGCACAGATTATCAAAACGGATCATCGACATATTAGTCACCCTGCCCCAACAGCGCCGAGACAAACTGTTCCGCGACAAAGGGCTGCAGATCATCCACCCCCTCACCCACACCTATGTAGCGAATCGGCACAGAGAACTTCTCCGCCAAGGCAAATATAACGCCGCCTTTGGCCGTACCATCGAGCTTGGTCAACACAATACCAGTGACCCCCGCTGTGGCATGAAATTCAGTCATCTGGGCAACGGCGTTCTGACCGGTTCCGGCATCTAGGACCAATAACACTTCATGGGGCGCAGTAGCATCTAGCTTGGCAGCTACTCGGCGCACCTTTTTAAGCTCTTCCATTAAATTACTTTTGTTGTGCAGACGACCGGCAGTGTCGGCAATAATCACATCGATATTTTTGGCTCTCGCAGACTCCACTGCATCGAAGACGACCGAGGCACTGTCAGCACCCGTGTGCTGGGCGACCACCGGAATCTGATTGCGCTCACCCCAAACTTGCAGCTGCTCAACGGCAGCCGCTCTGAAGGTATCGCCTGCAGCTAACATCACTGACTGACCCTGCTGTTGCAGCTGTCGCGCCATCTTGCCAATAGTGGTGGTCTTGCCGACACCGTTGACGCCGACCACCAACATCACAAAGGGGCCCTCGGCATTCTCGGTATTTAGAGTCTGTTCGCAGGGGGTAAGTCGAGCGATTAAAATATCTCGCAGCGCTGCCTGCAGCGCAGCGCCATCTTTTAGCATGGCTCGATTAGAGCGTTCAGTGAGCTGGGCAATAATTTGCGAAGTGGCATCGATACCCACATCGGCCATCAGCAGCAGCGTTTCCAGCTCCTCAAAAAGGTCATCATCTATAACTTTGGCGCCGAGAAAGAGATCGCCGAGGCCTCGGCTGGTGCGTGACAATGCACGCTGCATCTTGCTGAACAAGCCGCCCGAAACCGGAGCAGCCGACGCATCTGCCGGGTGAGATTCGGGAGCATCGGCAGTAGCAGAAGTGGAAGGCTCGGCTTTGTCACGCTTAAAGCGATCGAGAAAGCTGCGTTTCTTCTTTTCTGGCTCTGGGGTATTGGTTGAATTAGCGTCCATGTAGGTTCATTTCTAACTGTGGTTATATTCTGGTGTATCCTACCATCTCAATTGATTTAGGGTGATTAAAACTCACCAAAAGGAGTGGCTTTTGACTGCCAGACAACGGGTTCGCATTATTGCCGGCAAATGGCGCAGCCGAGTGCTGACATTTCCCAGTGTAGACGGTCTGCGTCCCACCGGTGATCGGATTCGTGAGACGCTATTTAATTGGCTGGCGCCGAACATTGCCGGAGCCAACTGTCTGGATCTCTTTAGCGGCTCTGGCGCACTCTGTTTCGAGGCGCTTTCTCGCGGTGCGGCAGGCTGTCTAGCGCTTGAAAAGAATGCCAAAGCACTGGCGACTCTCAATGAAAACAAAACCCTTCTCGATGCCGCGGAACTAACCCTTCGTCGCGCGGATACGCTTGCCTTTTTGGGCAGCAGCCCAGACAAGCCCTTCGATATCGTCTTTGTCGACCCACCCTTTGATCTCAATGTTCTCACCGATGTCTGCGCCCTGCTGGAAAATAATCAATGGCTGACAGCAGACAGCCTGATCTACTGCGAACTCTCGGCGCGGCACAATAGTTTCGCGCCGCCACCCAACTGGCGCATCGAAAGAAGCAAAGCTGCTGGCGGAGTAAACTATCTGCTTTACTCACGCATTTGAGCCGGCGGCTATATTTGAGTAATATGCGCGCAACCCAACATGGCGGAAACAGCGCATGACGACAATAGTCTACCCCGGCACCTTTGACCCAATTACCAATGGCCACATCGATTTAGTCGAAAGAGCCTCGCGGATGTTCGACAAAATTATTATCGGTATCGCCACCAGTCAGCGTAAGGGACCACTGTTCAGCGTCGACGAACGCATTCAATTAGCCACAGACGCCCTTGCCCATGTGCCCAATATTGAAATTCTTGGATTTGATTATTTGCTGGTCAACTTTGTCCAGGACTGCAAAGCCGACGCGATTATGCGTGGATTGCGCGCAGTGTCAGATTTCGAATATGAATTCCAGCTGGCCAATATGAACCGTGCCCTGTCACCGAATATTGAAAGTGTCTTTTTGACACCGGCAGAGCATCTATCTTATATCTCCTCATCACTGGTGCGGGAGATCTCCTCCCTTGACGGCGATGTATCGAAGTTTGCGCCAGCCAATGTGGTGGACGCCCTGAGTCAAAAATTTAATAAGTCTTAGGGCTGCAAGCTCAGCGCTGACAGGCCGGACAGAAAACCGAGCTGCGCTGGCCCAGGCGAATATCCTTAAGCGGTTTGTCACAGTGAACACAGGGCTCACCGCCGCGACCATAGACCATCAGTGTCTGTTGAAAATATCCTGGTTCGCCATTACCGTTAACAAAATCCCGAAGCGTAGTGCCGCCCTGAGTAATCGCGCTGGCTAAGACCTCTTTAATATGCCCCGCCAGCTCTTCGTAGCGCTGCAGAGAGACACGACCCGCAGCTCGATCAGGTCGGATGCCGCCGCGAAACAATGCCTCAGAAGCATAGATATTACCCACGCCAACCACCGTACGATTGTCCATTATGAAGGGCTTTATCGCCATTTTACGCTTGCGAGATAGTTCAAACAGGCGCTTGCCAGTAAAGTCATCGGTGAGAGGTTCGGGACCTAAATGGTCCAGTTGAGGGTAGCCACTGTCCGACCAGAGCCAGGCACCAAAACGACGCGGATCGTGATAGCGCAGGCAGGCACCATTGGCCATCAGCATTTCTATATGGTCGTGCTTGCGTCGCGGCTCGGACCTATCCACTAAGCGCAGGCTACCGCTCATCCCCAAATGAATCATCATGGTGCCGCGCTCAAGCTCTACCAACAGATACTTGGCTCGACGAGTAATTGCCACCACCAGCTGACCCTGAGTAAGTTCTGAGATGCCCTGAGTCACGGGCCAACGCAATGAACCGTTATAAACTCTGAGTTGGTCAATAACTTGATCTACAATATGCGGAGCTACCCCACGAAGGGTAGTCTCTACTTCCGGTAATTCAGGCATATATTCCTATTTTTTTATCAATGAGCGTAATGATGTTTTCCTTAATTGCCTTATTTCTGGCAAACTTAAGGCGCGTGTACGCAGTAGGTTAAACCGCTTTGACACGCAGGGGTAGTGGCGCTAGCAATTCTGTCAAAAATCAGTAGAATGCGCGTCTCCATTAATATCAGAAATCTTTGAAGGTTCACATTAAATGGCATTAGGAAGAAGACGTAAGGAAGAGGATGAGTCAGCAATCGATATGACGCCGATGCTCGACGTTGTGTTTATCATGCTTATCTTTTTTATTGTGACAGCCTCGTTTGTCAATGAGTCTGGGCTTGATGTCAATCGCCCACCGACTTCTGACGAGCCGCCACCAGAAACCGAAAACCTCAATATCGTGTTTCGGGTTTCCGAGAGCAATGAACTCACCTTTGAAGGACGCCGCATCGATGTGCGCGCAGTTCGGGCAAACGTAGAGCGCATGCACGCAGAGAAGCCAGAAGCCAAGGTGATTGTAAGCGCCCACCCGAAGTCTAAAACTGAGATGTTTGCACTGATCTCCGACCAGGCTCGTGAAGCAGGCGTCTATGACGTATCGTTGTCCACCGACGAATAGGTCAGCAATCGCAGTAAAAAAAGCCCTACAGGAAACTGTGGGGCTTTTTTGTGGCTGATGCTTTTACAGTTGAAATCAACTGGGCAGCAACCTTAGCTATTTTATAATTTATTGCGACTGTGCCAAGATGCCCAATCAAGATTTACTAAACAGCCGGTACCAACCTGAGAGCAAGTCCATGGAGCAGACAGATTTAGATCGTGCCCAGCAGCAGATAAAAAGCCTTGCTCAGGTGCTGCCCGAGTTTGGCCCAGAAGCTCAAGCGGACCTCCAGTTAAATCCGGCACTAAAAACCTACCTCGACTTCTTCAAGTTACCCGAGCCCAGCGATCAATTGCAATTACTCGCAGGCAAACTCACCAAGGGCGGGCAACAAACTCACCTAATGCTTTGGAAGCCACCTCAATCAAAAGGCAGCGTAGTCATAGTGCATGGCTATCTGGACCACACCGGACTCTATGGCCACCTGATTAAGCAGTTACTGGAGCGTCAGCTTACCGTTGTCTGCTTTGATTTGATTGGCCACGGCCTCTCCAGTGGCGAGCCCGCCTCTATAGACAGCTTCGATCAGTATGTTGAACAACTCAATCTGGTGCTCGAGGCCAGCGCCGATCTCTGTCCAGCCCCACTCCATGGTATTGGACAGAGTACCGGTGGCGCGATTTTACTTAAGCAGCTTTTTGACCAAGACGACGGTCGCGACCACCGCTTCGTCAGCTTGAATTTACTCGCGCCCTTGGTTCAACCAAGAAAGTGGAAGATTGATCGCTGGCTATTTAAATTGACCCGGCCCTTTCGACCGACCATGAATAGAGTGTTTCGGGAAAATTCTCAGGATAAAGAGTTCCTTCACTTTGTGCGCCATATGGATCCGTTTCAGCCTCATCGGTTACCGGCGGCTTGGGTGAGCGCCATGGCGGAATGGGTAGTGGAGATTGGTCAGTACCCAGAGAATCCATTTGCGATCAATGTGATTCAGGGAGACCAGGACAGCACGGTGGACTGGCAGCACAATATCAATGTGCTGCAGAGTAAATTCCCCAATATGGGATTGCATATAATTCAGCAAGCGGGACACCATCTGGTCAATGAGGCGTCAGGGTTGCGCGAGGAAATTTTTGCGGCTTTAAAGCTTTAGTTGTCGGGCTCTCAACAAGCTGTTGGCTCTTTTTAGCCCCAGGCGCTTTACCCCGCTGTGGGCACCTATCTATTTACGCTGTGGGCACTTCTCTAGTATTGCCATTATCATCGATGGCAACAAAGACAAACTCACCTTCGGTGACTTTGCTCTGCTCCCCTTCGGCATCATTATCAATCCAGGCTTCAATCAAAATGCGAATCGAGCTGGTGCCCACGGAGAGGGTCTGGGCATAGCAACCCACCACCGCGCCAACAGGTACGGGATTGAGAAATGACATACTACTAATAGCCACAGTGGCTACCCGCCCTTTGCCAATTCGGCCGGCCAATATAGCGCCAGCCAAATCCATTTGACTGAGTAGCCAGCCACCAAAAATATCACCATTGGCATTGGTTTCTCGGGGCATGGCAATGGTCTGAGAGATTAACTTGCCGGATGGTGCTGGCGACTGAGTCTCCATAAATCTTTCGTCCTCTGACGGTTTAACTAATTATAAATCAACCCTGGCAACCAAGTGGCCAGCGCTGGCCACAGGGATAACATCAGCATTAAGAGTAGCTGAATACCAATAAAAGGGATAACGCCGCGATACATATCTTTGGTCTCCACCGACGCCGGCGCAACACCGCGCAAATAGAACAGAGCAAAGCCAAAAGGTGGGGTTAAGAAGGAGGTCTGCAGATTGATGGCAATCATAATGCCCAACCACACAGGGTCTAAACCCATGGCCAGCAGAACAGGCCCGACAATCGGCACCACCACAAAGGTGATCTCAATAAAGTCGAGCACAAAGCCCAGCAAAAAGATCACCAACATCACCAAAACAGTCGCACCAACCAGTCCACCGGGCAGCCCGGTCAAAAAATGCTCAACCAGCTCTTCGCCACCAAAACCGCGAAACACCAACGAAAATACCGCAGCGCCAATCAAAATCAGAAACACCATGGAGGTCACTTCAGTGGTGCTCTGAACCACTTCCCGCAGCCGCCCAAAAGACAGCTGACGTTTAAACAGCGCCAACAATGTGGCACCAAAGGCACCCACACCCGCCGCTTCAGTGGGGGTTGCCGCGCCGGAGAGAATCGAACCCAGTACAGCCATAATCAACAGAATCGGCGGCAATAAATTGAGCATGGCGCGGGATAGGCCATGTTGTGGAAGAGGCTCATCGCCCTGTGCAGATGCTGCCGGTTTAATAAACAGAATCACATAGAGGCAATAGAGCAGCACCAGAATCAAACCGGGAATTATCGCACCGACAAATAGGTCGCCAATAGACACCACCTTGGGGGTGAAGATGCCCATACTCAGTTGCGCCTGCTGATAGGCACTGGAGAGAATATCGCCGAGTAATACCAGGGCAATGGACGGCGGAATAATCTGCCCCAATGTACCTGTGGCGCAGATAATGCCCGTGGCCTGAGAGGAGGAATAGCCCCGCTTAAGCATGGTCGGCAATGACATCAGCCCCATGGTTACTACGGTGGCGCCAACAATACCGGTGCTCGCCGCCAGCAGTGCGCCGACCAAGACCACAGAAAGACCCAGCCCACTGCGAAAGCCCTTAAGCAGATCCGCCATACTCTCCAGCAGATCTTCCGCGAGACGGGATTTCTCCAGCATCACTCCCATAAAGACAAACAGCGGCACGGCAATCAGCGTGGTGTTTTTAATGGTGCCAAACAGCCGATTGGGCAAGGCGTGCAAAAACGCCATATCAAAGGTGCCGGTGGCAAAACCCACCAGGGCAAATATCAACGCCGTCCCGGACAGAGACAGGGCCACGGGATAGCCCGCCATCAAGACCAGGCAGACCACCAAAAACATCAGTAGGGGAATAAACTCAACCATCACATTAGTGGCTCTAGGTGATTTGATTCAATAGGCGGCGCACTGACTGGGGGTTTGCCCAGCAACACCAGAGTGCTTTTAAGAATTTCGGCTAGGCCTTGCAGCATTAGGGTGGCAGGCATCAATAGCAGCAGCGTCTTTAATAGGTAAATACCCTGAATACCACTGCGTTCCTCAGAGGTTTCGCCAATCGCCCAGCTAGCGACGACATAGTCCCAGGAGAAGATAAAGATCAGTAGGCTCACAGGCACTAAAAACAGCACGCCACCAATAAGGTCTACCAGTGCCTTGCGTCGAGCTGAAAAACCACGGTAAAAAATATCGACCCGCACATGACCGCCGCGCTGGAGTGTAAAGGCAATGCCCAGCATAAACACCGTCCCGTGCAAATAGGTGATCGACTCTTGCAGGGCAATGGAGCCGCTCTGAAAATAGTAGCGCAGCACAACCACCACCACGGTCATAACGACCATAACGAGACACAGCCAAGAGACAATTCGGCCGGTCAAATCGGTTATGCGATCAATGGCATTGATTGCTAGCGAAACAAATTTCACAACAGCTCCAGCTGGATAGGTTCAAAACAGCGGCCAGTATAACCTCAGTACAAAGTCGCGCACAGCGGCTCCCCGGTATCACAAATACATAAACAATAAATAAATCTTAAATTAGCATTAAAGGTTTCTCTACAAGTGTCGATCTTTAACTGTGATAAGGGGTTTTGCCCCCACAGCAAAAAGGAGTAGGGTCTGGCTGTCTAATTTTAAAATCGCCCGAGCGACAGGATTTGGGCGCTAACAGAAAATGGTGAAAGATATGTCTGGGGTTGATGGTAATCTCAAATTAAATCCGCAGCTTGCACCGGCTCCAGGGCCGCAAAAGCCGTCGCCCAGCGTGCAGATATCTGTGCCGACCACGTCAATTCAAGACGTGAGTCGCGATGTGCAGGCTATCAAAGGTGAGAGCGCCAAGCAGCTGAGCCAAAACCTAGAAGATGTTAAGGCCGCAGTCAAAACGCTGAATCTTGCGATGAAAAAAGCCCCCACCAGCCTGCAATTTTCTGTCGACAGCGCCTCTCATCGTTTCGTAGTCAATGTCACTAATAAAGACACCGGTGAACTCGTCCGCAGTATGCCAGGTGAAGCCATACTGCGGTTCGCTCAAAATTTGGAGTCACTGAAAGGGGTTTTATTCGACGAGCTATATTAGCGCCGTCTTCTCAAACATCTAAGCAAACCCTGCGACGCGCTAAAACCGCGATCCCGACATGACGAGATTCCGACAAAGCGGCAATCTTGCGGCAATGTCGGCGGCAAGAATATGCCACCCCTTCCTTTTTGATAAAATTCTCTTCCTTAAAAAATTTTTAAGGCCCTGTTTTTAAACATGTTTTAAGTTATTTCATCGCCAAAAATAAAACTTGGCACCAGTATTGCAACTCCTTTTGAGTGAGTCGTCCCAATGCCAGTAGGCAGCAGGACGGCAATTGGTAAATTTTTAGGCTCATCACTCAATCAGTGATTGAGCTAAATGAGCCTAACGATCCCGGTTGCGAAACGCTTTGATTAAAGGCAGCCGATCAAAAGAACTAAGAGGAATTTGAAATGACTGTGATTAATACAAACGTGGGTGCAACCATTACCCAAAATGCGTTGGCAAAAAACGAACGGCTTATGGGCCAGGCAATGGAGAGGCTGTCCACCGGTAAGCGCATCAACTCGGCTTCTGACGATGCAGCTGGCCTGGCTATATCTGCTCGCATGACGGCGCAGATTAAAGGCCTGGATCAGGCAGCACGAAATGCCAATGATGCCATCGCTATGATTCAAACAGCAGATGGCGCTTCGATTGAAGTGGCCAATATGCTGCAGAGAATGCGCGAGCTGGCTATTCAATCAATTAGCGATACCAACACCACCACAGATAGAGCTAACCTCAGTCTAGAGTTTGTCGCGCTGCAGTCAGAAATCCTTCGAATTTCCACTACTACCCAGTGGAACGGAGAAAATATTCTCGACGGTAGTGCAGGGGCAGATGAAGACGGCGTAGTTTCCTATCAAGTAGGCTCTAATGCAGACCAAACAATCGATGTGGACCTGGGCAACTGGGCGCCCACCGGCGGAGATGTCTTCAGCACCGATATATCTGCTAATGGTATCGGTCTGGACACTCCCGAAGATAGAGCTGCAGCTCTGGCAACAATTGATACTGCAATTAACGGTATCAATACACAGCGAGCCTCATACGGTGCAACGATGAACCGCCTTGAGTATGTTGTCGATAACTTAGCCAATGTATCCCAAAACGCGGCCGCCTCGCGCAGTCGAGTTGAAGATGCTGACTATGCTATAGAGACAACAGAGTTAGCCCGCACGCAGATTATTCAGCAAGCGGGTACGGCAATGCTGGCCCAGGCGAATCAGTCTGCGCAGTCTGTATTGCAGCTATTGAAGGGTTAAAGTCTCACTTATATAGCAACTCCCAGCCCCTGAGCTACAGGGCTGCACAAACGCTACTCCAGGCAACTGGGGTGGCGTTTTTTTATGCTGTTAGATAGACGGATCTATTCAGAAATAGAATATTTTCTCAATCAGGGTTTAAGTATTTACAAGTGATGTCGATGTATAGGTTACGGACGCGCCAGAAAGCGAATGTAATCTTGGCAACGTGACGAAGAAACCTAATATCTCTTGAGGATTTTATAATGACTGTTATCAATACAAACATCGGCGCTACTATTACGGCCAACTCACTGGCGAAAAACGAACGTGCAATGAACACAGCAATGGAACGTCTTTCTACCGGTAAACGCATCAACTCAGCGGCTGACGATGCCGCTGGTCTGGCAATTAGCCAGCGCTTAAACGCTCAGGTTAAGGGTCTTGACCAAGCAGCTCGCAACGCCAACGACGCGATTTCTATGCTGCAAACCGCAGATGGCGCTGCGATCGAAATCACTAACATGCTGCAACGTATGCGTGAACTGGCTGTTCAGGCAACCAGCAACAGTAACACTACCGACGATGTTGCCAACCTCGATCTTGAATTCAAAGCTCTGGCCGAAGAAATTGATCGTATAGTCAACGCTACTCAGTGGAATGGCGAGAGTATTCTCGACGGCACTGGTGGCACAACAGGTACGTTCACCTATCAAATTGGTGCTAACGACGGCCAAACAATCGACGTCGATTTCAATGATTTTAACCTGGCCGCTGGCGCAACTGGTGTAATGGGCGCTGATATTAGCGGTATGGTTGCCTCTTCAGCGACTATTGACACATCAACAGCGAATATTATCGCAACTCTGGATACTGCCATCTCTGGCGTAACCACTCAGCGCGCTACTTTCGGTGCTGTTATGAATCGCCTCGAGTACACAGTTGATAACCTGAGAAACATCTCTCAGAACACATCTGCCTCTATGAGTCGTATCTCTGACGCTGATTACGCTGCTGAAACCACTGAGCTGGCACGTACTCAGATTATTCAGCAGGCGGGCACAGCTATGTTATCTCAAGCCAACCAGCAGGCTCAGTCTGTGCTGGCACTGCTTAAGTAATTTAGACAACACCAGCTACACCGCAGTAATTCAAACCCGGCTCTTTGAGTCGGGTTTTTTTATTATCTGTTGTTTTCTATTGCTGACTCTTCACTGGCTTAAACTGACTCTTCTGAGAACTGAGAACTGAGAACTGAGAACTGAGAACTGAGAACTGAGAACTGAGAACTGAGAACTGAGAACTGAGAACTGAGAGCTGAGAGCTGAGAGCTGAGAGCTGAGAGCTGAGAGCTGAGAGCTGAGAGCTGAGAGCTGAGAGCTGAGAGCTGAGATCTGAGTGAAAAGTGAAAAACCGGATATAAAAAAACCCGCAAGAAATGCGGGTCTTTAATAAACTGCATTCAAGGCAAAAAAGGTTCAACTATCATAAGCCTTAGCTAGAGATTCCAACTGCCCTTCAAGATATTCTCTGGTGCCATTGAGACGCTCCACCATAGATTCCATAGTGGCAAATTGACCGAGGTAGCGATCGTATACTGCTGCCATGCGCAGCTCTAATTCTTCAAGCTGCTCTTGGTAGTCTTCCAACGCCACTTCGGCACTGGCCTCTCTGGTAGCCAACAGACTATCACTGTCGGTGAGGCTCTCAAGAGTGGTGGCTATATCCTGAGCTAAACCTTTTGCGGCGGTGCCATAGAGATTTTGATCGCTGGTATTGGCGGTTAGCATCATCACCACATCATCGTAATCATCGGCAATGGCGCTATCGTAGTCATCCTCATCAAAGGTTAGGCGACCCTTCTGATCAACACTGACACCTATATCCCGCAGCCCGGTTATATCTCCAGAGGCGGTGGAGGAATCATCAAACAATGAGGTTCGCACCTGCTCCATAACATGCCGCGCTACAGCGAGATCACGCTGCAGTGCACCACTAAATTCAACATCTTCCTGAGGCGCCTTAACAAAGGTGTCCATAATGTCGCGAAAATCATTGTAGACCGTCACGACATTTTCAATGCCGGTCTTAAGAGTGCTTTTGTCACTGCTGACGGTTAACCGCGCCGCCGAAGAGGTGACCGCATTTAATGTCAGTGTGGCCCCAGTAATTAGATCCGATACCTCGTTACTGCTGCGAGTAACCGCCAGACCGTTAAATTCGAGGCTCGCATCCTGAGCTGACTGCAAGCTATTGGCGGATTCAGCAAAACCCAAATCGGGAGTCGAAGAAACGCTAAAAGCCCCTTCGCTGCCAGTGGCTCCACTGAGCACAATGCGGTAGTTGGCGCCGGCAATACCTGTATCGATCAGGCTCGCGGTGATACCCATATCGGCATCGTTAATCGCACTGACGATCCCTGCTGGGGTATCGACTTCCACCGTCACAGTGCTGCTAGTGGGACTGGTGGCACCTACAGCAAAGGTAATATCAAAAGCGCTGCCGGAATTAAGGCTAGTGGTGGAGGTGCTGTACTCGGCGGACTTGACCCGCTGCTCAAGGGCCAGCTGGGTTACTTCAATAATATGGGAGCCGGCTTCCGAGG
>Ga0257120_1001140_pt1 | contig 18083 bp, 16 predicted proteins | sample SI106_10metaG_FD_190153 | JGI IMG/M metagenome (GOLD analysis project Ga0257120, IMG submission 190153) | Marine microbial communities from Saanich Inlet, British Columbia, Canada - SI106_10 | ecosystem: Environmental > Aquatic > Marine > Inlet | place: Canada: British Columbia | collected... | reverse complement strand
TTAATAAGCCCTTGTTTACTAGTCAAAGGTAATTCCTTTGCTATATATTTTTTTAACTTTTCATTGTTAACCATATATGATTCTGTTAATTTTTTTAATCTTTCAGAATTTAATGGAAACGGAATTATATCTCCAATTTTTGCTATAAATTTAACTATAAACGGCGACAGATTAATAATATATGGTTTTTGATTATTTAAATTAGATATTAAAGATACAACTTCATTAGTTGATAAGTATGCATCATCAGCCACATTATAAACACCAGACGGTATTGTGTTGTTTTTAATCAATTCATTAATTACAAACAGAAGGTTATCTATACTACAGTAAGATCTCTTATTTTGAAAAGAACCTAATACCCATGGAATTCTTTTTGACACTAAATTATAAAGAAGGTTTAAATTTCCTTTATTATTTGGACCATGAATCATACATGGTCTTAATATATATACTCGTTTATTACCAGGTATGTTTTTTGATAAAATATAACGCTCTGCCAATAACTTGCTTTTACCATAATGTGTTTTTGGGTTTGGCTCAAAATCCTCGCTTAAAGAACCAACAACATTATCAGCAACTGCTTTTACAGAACTCAGCATAATAAAAACACTTGAATGTGAGATTAAAAAAGCATCAAATATTTTTTTTGTTAACTCAGTATTAACCTCATAATATTCCTCTTTATTTGAAATGTTTTTTAAATCGTGTGCCTTTCCAGCTAGATGAATAACTATATTCTGTGAAATACAAAACTCTGCATCTCTAACATGTTTTTTAATTTCAATTTTATTGTTGAAATAGGAAATAAGATTTTTTCCAACAAACCCTGATGCTCCAGTTAAATAGATACTCATAAATATTTTATAATATTAATAGACATTTTTCTGTTAATTGAAGAACGTCGATACATATCTTTAAACACTATACGATCAATTTGATTCAAAGATTTATCATTTTTTAAGAAACTGACTAGAGAATTAACATCACAAGGGTTAAAAACAAAACTATTAGTAACTTCTTTCTTAATAAAATCTGCAGAATAACCACTCACTCCAGCTAAAATTGTTTTAGGATAAGTTGCTAACTCAAAAATTTTTGAGGGTAATACTTTTTTAAATGCTGAATAATCATTTAAATGTAAAAAAAGATAATCGGCAGTATTGTAAATACTTTTTAACTCAAATCTGGAAACTGGAGCTTTTAAAATGACATTTTCAACCTTTAAATTATCGATTTCTTTTTGTAATTTAATTTTTGCACCACCATCACCATAAATTAAAAAAGTAAACTCTTTTCCAAGGATTTTAGCAGTTTGAGGAACAATTTTATGTAATCCTTGTCCTTCACCAATATTTCCAGCATAAATAATCAACTTGGAATCTTTTATCTTTGTTTTGATTAAAGAATTATCGACTTGAAGGAATTCTTCATCAATACCATTAGAAAAAAATGAGAAATTTACACATTTTAAATTTGAGAAGTATTCTTTAAAACCCTCTGAAATTAAATTTATATGTTCAGCGTGATTAAAAGTCTTCTTTTCAATTTTTTTTAAAACTAGGATAATTAATGGTTTAAAAAAAGATGGTTTGAGAACATCTAACATAGTATCAACGAATATATCTCTTACATCTAAAAAAAGAGGTGCCTTAGATTTTTTTGATAATCTGTAACCTAAAAATGCTGTGAATAAACGACTAGAAGAGGCAAAAACTAAATCTGTTTTTATTCCTTTGTTCATTTTTAAAACAGTCCAGAAATACTTAGAAAAAGACAGTACTTGATCAATCATTCCACTATTATGTGATGGAAGAGAAATTCTATGTATTCTTAAATTACCTATTTCCTCATATTTTGGCGCTTCTGTTTTAAACGTATTATACCTATTTGGTGAGGTAGTATAAAGATCAATAAATGTATTTTCTAAATTAGCTTGACGAGATAATTCAATAGCAAGTGGTGAATTGCGAAATGACCCTGCACATAAATCTGGTTTAAAATAAAAGGTTAAGTATACTATTCTTTTCATAATTTTATTATTGTCTCTAAATTTGATTCGAAAACAACTTTTAATTTAAAAGCATTTTCTGTTTTATTAAAACCATGTGCAAATCTATAAAATTCTTTATTTATGGAAATATTTTTTCCTTTAAATGATATTTCAACACCTAAGTTTTCAAAAAACACAGTAGTATTTTTTATAACTATATTTTTTATGGATGGATGAAAATGAAAATGGGCTATTTGTTTGTAAAGATCTTGTTTATTCAACTCATCATAAATAAGAATTGAATCTAAGTTTGTAGTAAAATTTCGATTATGAATAACTCCAATCTTCTTGTATCCATCATGGCTCGATGAAAATTCATTCTCACTTTCAGAAAATGACACTATTTTAGCTCTATTAGCTACTCTAAAACCTCCCCAGACTTCTGTTTGTTCATAATCACCAATAGTTATGGTATTATGAGAACTAGTAATTCTTTCTATCTGTCTTCTTTCATTTTTTTCATATGTGGAAGTACCGGTATCTACAATAAATGGTAGGTTATTTTTATATAATATAAAATTAAAAGTATCTGAATGTACATGACCTGGTTGATACGAAGCTTTAACTCCCCCCATATCCATAAACAACTCATATTTTTGATTTTTAAACATAAGATAACCCGAATCAGATAATTTAATATCTTTTCTATAAATACCTAGAGATTTTCCATAGTCTAAAAGCTCTTCTGAGGATGGAGCTATTTGAAATGCAGAATCATTAACCATAGGTATATCTCCATTATTAAAAGTCATATTATCCAACCATGATAACATTTTAGAACTGCTTTCTTTTAATAAATTTAATAAATCATCGTTTTTCCAGCTATTTAACTTTATTAATTGAATACAATCTAAAACTCTAAATAACATTATTTGATGATACATAGGCGAAAGCTCAAAATGAGCTCCATCATCAAGAATTTGTTCTTTTAGTTCACTAATTAGTGTTTTTTTAGATTTATTATAAAACTTTTCATCTTGAAAGTAATAAGCTGCAAAGAGAAGTGAAAATACATTTTCAAGAAGATGATTTCCTAAAATGTGATATTCAATATTTTTATATAAAATACAATAATGGTCATAAAGACTGTTATTAATCCTTTCATTTTTAACTTTATTTATAGTTAAAAACTTAATCCAATTAATACCTCTCAATGAAATTGTGTAGGGTTCAATCCCGTCTACTAAATTTTCATCATTTTTTATAAAGTCGTTAATTAATTTTAATCCACTTTTTTTTGTAATCTTATTTTGATTCAAATAATCAAAATAATTCAAATTGTATGTCCATAGCTTACCATATAGATCTAAATTCCAATTAATTTTTTCAAAAAATGAATGATGAATATTTAAAAAATTAAAATTATTATCCTTTACACAAAACGAATTTTTGTTGGTTAAGCCGTTTTTCCAAATTATAGTGTTGAAATTTTTAAGAATGCCAGTCTTTTTGCGATTTTTATATATTTTACTTTTTAAAAAGTAAAATACACGATAATAAATTTGGGAGAACTTTAGGTGAATTAAAGTGTTAATTATTAATTTAATATTTTTCATATATTCAATTTCAAGTACTTCTTTTTAATTTACACCTAAAAACATTTTAAGTCTTTTAAAAGAAGATACTAGATAAAATTCTTACTCCTTAGAGTAGTACTTAAAAAAGATTTAATTTCACTTATATCAAAAACTAACATACCGTTGCTTATGTTTTGTAGAGCTCTACCTTCAATAATTACAAATTTATCTAAAAATAAATTCTCAAGTATTTTTAATTCTGAATACCTGAAATATTTTTGAAATTTAATTGGAATAAAATCTTTTTTAGCTTCAAATAAAATAGACCAGTTAATTCCATCTAAACTACCGTATAGTATTGCTTTTTTTGATTTATTTATTTCACTTGGTTCAGTAACGGTTGAAATAAAATAAATATCTTTTATTTTTTTCGCATGAAAAACACTTCCGTTTACTTGAAATACATCTTCTAAAACCTCAGATTTATTGTGATAAATTCTTATTTTGTTTTTTTGAAAGGGAGTGTCTGATGGTATAAATATTTTTTCACTTTCTAAAATGATCTCAACTGCTCGGTACTTTTGACTTCCACCAGCAATTAGAGATAGTCTTTTATTATAAAAATAAATATTAGATTCACTATCATTATCTCCAGTTAATATCCACCAGCCTTTTCTATGTTTATCGAATATACAATTATGAACATGCCTTATTTCATTTTTTTTAAAAGTATAAACTATTTTAGGAGATTCATTATTTCTTATTTGATATATATTTGTTTCATCAGTACGTTGTTGATTTGAGTGATATTCACCAAAAAGTATTTCATTTTCGGAGCAATTAAAATTTAGTGGCCTACTGCCTAAATAATTATTGAAATAAAAGGAATATTTACTTTCATTTTTTTTTCTTATATAAATAGCCTTATTAAAAACCAAATAATTTGTTCCATCTAAACAACATAAGTTATGTGCACCCTTTCTAAAAAATCTTCTTGTGATAGAAAATGTATTAAAAAGTAAACTAATTATAGATGTATCAGGAATTTTAGATTTTTTTATAAATTTAAATTCTTTATTCAAAACACCAAGATTTGTTCTTTTTTGAACAATTAATTCATTATCGATTATTCCGATAGGTACAATGTTTTTTACAATTAATGGTTTTATCATTTCTTTTTAATTAAAAATGAATAAAATGGTAATATCAACTTATAAATAAGATTAATCCCGTTAATTAAAAAACTTAACAACAAATTGTGTTTAGTCAATTTATACTTCAATTTTTTAAAAGCTATCGGAGTGAAAAGATCTACTTTAATTTGTTGTTTGGTAGTTAAACTTTCCTTGTACTTTTTTGAGTAATTTGTTATTGGCTTAAAAGTTTCTAGTTTCCATTCTTTTTCTTCCTCACTTACAATGTTATTTGATGTTTTATGAAACGACAACATTTCTTGAGAGAATTTAACATTTAAAAAGTCACAAAGTTTTATGATTGTTTCCTCGGGCCTTTGAACTAAGTCTTCATATCTAACATTGTGAATATTTTCATGAAAATTATCATATTTTTTATAGAATAATAGTAATTGTAAATTATAAATAATGGAGTGATAAATGACAGATTTAATTTTCACCCATTTTACTTTTAAACGAGAACTAATAACAGATCTGGGGTCTCTATAAATATGTATAATTTTATATTTATCATCAATATTTATCAATTTTTCAAAAAGATCAATAGATCTAGGATCTTTTTCACATACACCTAAATTATCTTTTTTAAAGTACAATAAAAGGTTTTGGTAAAAATGGTTGTAATTTAACGATTTTGTATGAAGAATTTTTAAATCAATATCAGAAATATTTAATCTATCAAAATTACTATTTTTACTAAGAAATAATTTAAAGTCCGAATAATCAGTAATTAAACTATTATAGCCATATTTTGAGATAATATTTCTAAATATTTGATTTTCAGTGATGCTAATAATATTTGGATGACTTCCAACAATAGAATGAATTAGACTTGTTCCTGACCTTCCAACTCCTACTATTAAAATTTTTATCATAAATTTTATATTTTTGAAAACTATTTTTTACTTAAAGAATTTCTGCTATTCAACATTATTTTTAATTATTTTCCAGTAATTAAAAACTCTGATTTGAATTTTGTAATAAGTGTTTTGTCAATAATAAGTTTTTTGTTCTTAGTTATAATAAAAAAGCAAAACCAATATGTTGGAGTATTTAAAGAACCCTCTATCAAAAGAAAAGGTAAAATTGAAAGTAGTAAAGCTCTGTTTTTATTTGTTTTAGTTTGCCTAATTAATATGGTTAAAAAAATAGTTAAAATAATAAAACCAAATACTCCAAGAATATTTAGAACTTCAAAAATACCGCCATAATAATTTTCAACTAATGGCAAATATAATTCACCATTGCTCAATGGAATTAATTTTGAATAAAAATAAACAAGGTTTGGATTAATCATTTGATGGTAATATGCTTCAATACAAATTAGAGGATTAAATAATTTCACAAAAGCTCCTTGTTTGCTTAATAGTTCAGGATTTTCAAATAATAAATCAACAAGGAATCGTATCCTAGAATCAGGTAAATATTTATTTATGAGTAAAGAAGAAAAAAGAAATAAGCTTGAAATTGAGATTGTTGTAATAAAAAAAAGTTTAAGTAAGTTAGGTTTGAAATTGAGTATGAAATAAATCAAAAATGTAATTAATACGAATATTAATGCAAAAACACTTTTTGATAGCAATAAAACAGAAAAAAAAGTAATAATAAAGACTTTAAAAAATATTTTTTTGTTATTTTGAGTGGTACAAAAAAGGAACAAAAGCCCAAATAAATTTATAATCTTTCCAAATTTAGAAGGCTCACTCGCTAAACTACTAACACCTCTCCCTGTTGTTTCAATACTTATAATATCTGTACCCCTAAATGTTAAAAAACTTAAGAATTCACTATCGAAGAAAGTTTGAACAGTTCCCACAAAAAGATAAAACAAAAAAGAATATATAATTATTTTCTTGAGATAATTATTCTTTATTGAGAATCTAGAAAGAAGATAAGTTGATATAATAGTATAAAAAGGCAATAAAATTTTTATGACCCTTTGTATTGAAAAATCTGAAAACAAAGTCACAGAAACAATTATTGAAGAAATTATAAAAAATAAAAAAAAATTTTGTTTTATGTTATTGTTATATATATTTTTATATAAAATAAATACTACAAAAGGTAAACTAAGAACATGATATAACGGTTGAGTATCATAACCAGGTAAAAAGCCTACGTAAGGAAAGAAGATTAATATTAAAAGTATAGATAAATAAAAATTCATTCTAAATTATTTTTGCAAATCTTAAAAGCTCATTCATTCTTGCTTCCCATGAATTATTTTTAACAATTATTTTTGACTCTTCAAAGATATTTACCCAATCATTGTCTCCTAAATTATAATATCTTTTAAAGGCAGAAATTAAAGAATGTTTTGAACCAGCACTATAATTTATAGTACTAATATTTTCAATTTCATTCATTTCTCCATGATCAGCTGAAATCACAGCTGAACCCAGTGACAAATAATTAAAATATTTAATTGGTGATAATAACTTAGAATGAATTGTTTTTTTTAAGGGAACAATTCCAACACTTTTTCCTCTAATAAATTTCTCTTCAGAAAGCTTTTCAAGACTTATCGAAGACATATACTTAATTTTATGATTATTTAAATCTGATAAAATTGAAATTATTTCTTGTTTCATTTCACCAAATCCATAAATTAAAAGTCGACAATTTTTATTTTTTTTTGAAAATTCATCAAATGAAGTAATCATTAATACAAAATCATTGTATTGCCTTAAAACTCCATGAAAATAAAAAGTTAAATTTTTATTTTCATTTAAATAATCTAGTGATTTAGTATTATAAAATGAATCAGGACAACCATTTTGAATTACCTTAATATTGGCTTTATTACCTAATATTTTTTTTAATTCATTTGACACTACATATATATATTGATGTCTTAAGATTATTTTTTTTTGAATTTTAATTAAAATTATTTTAATAAGTTTATTTAAAAAAGTATTCGACTGAAATGAGCCATTGGATAAGCCATTAATTTCTATAATTTTTGGAAGATGTTTTTTTGATAACAACAAACTAATTATGATGTAGAAAAAAGACTTACGAATTATTGTTATTCCATCTTTATTCGTTTTAATTTTTTTAAAAATTTGGTAATAAAATGAAAATGAATTCAATTTATTTGATAATAGGTCATAATTTAATTTATTATCATTTGTAAAAAAAAAATTTGCTTTTGAATCAGCTATTAGAGTGACATCTGTATTTAATTTAATTAAACCATCCACTATACCTTTTGCGTGAGCAGTTCTTCCACTATGATTTGTAAAAAATTTTTTATGTGGAAGTATATATGTTATTTTCATTTTATTATTATTTTTTTTAAATTAAATATATTGTATATACTCTCATCAGAATGCCTTCTGTTAAAACCTATGTTAAATTTAGTCTTAACATTTTTTATATTGGATAAAAGTGAATCTAGCTCTTTTACTGATTTGAAATTAAACACTGTGTTTTCGTCAACATATTTTTTAATTTCTGATGTAAAAAAATTTTTTCTTGAAATAATAATACCACCAACACTTAAAGTGTGAATTATAGAACCACTAACTATCATACTTCCTTGCATATGATTAACAATAACTCCCTGTGAATTTGTAATTAAACTCTCTAGACTCTTAGTGTCTATGTATCTATTAATTAATTTAATGTTTTTATTTGCACCAATTATCTCATTAATATATTTTTGATATCTAGTGTTATCAATTCTACCTGCAATTATAAGGTTTAGCTTTGAATCTTGAAAATGTTTAATAATTTCTTCAATTTTTTTGTACTCATCTAATCTGCCATAAATTAAAAAATATTTTTTAAAAGTATCTTTTAAATTGATAACGTTAGAATCAAAAACATAATCTCTGTCTGGAAGAGGGCAAGGAGTATAAATAATATTATCCATTGAAGCAAATCGCTTAGAATGAGTTATTTGATGTGTTGTAAGAAAATAAATAACTTTATAGGTGAACTTTACAAATTTATCTAATGATTTATACTTGTGTGGATAAATATTATGTCTAACGAATACTACTTTTTTACTTGTACACCTCAAAATTAATAGAAATACTAAAAGCTTCAAAAACCCTAATATAGAAAATTTCCCCTTTCTGAAAACCCAATTATCTATCCAATTTAAAAATACCGTCATTCTTCTAAAATTAGAGAGACTCTGTATAATTAGTTCAGATGCAGATAGACAGAAGACTTCCTCATCATAGAGAGAAATTACTCTTTTTAAGTCTTTAGTGTATGAGTTTGTCGCTGGTTTTGGATAAATTAAAAATCCCATTATAAGTGATTTAGGGAATTGTTTTTATTGGTATGTTTAATTTTAAAATTTTATCTAAATTTTTTACTAATTTATGAGTTTCTTGGTCATTAATGTTAGTTTTCTCTTTAAATATAATTCCATTTTTTAAATTATTATTTTTCCAAAATTCGTCTTTATTAATAATTTTTTTTGATGCTACTGTCATATTGTATTGATCAGGTTTTACAGTAAAACCAATAAATTTTTCCAAATCTAGAATAATTTTTTTTGATTTTTTAACGTTAGTCAATTCATCATAATTTATTATGATACTATCACCAAATTTATAATAGTCAAATACCTTATAATTTTCAGAAATCCATCTAATTTCTTGTTCAGTTCTAGATGAGCTAATTTCGTCTTTATTCCATGTTTTTGTAAGCTTATCAAATGATTTTAAATTGTTAGTTATATTTCTTACTACAAAAATGAATTTAACATCTTCAATATATTTTCTTAAGTAGGGAACATAAGATAAATGCGATGGAGTCTTTTCTATATAGTATTTTTGATTAAAGCTAGTTTTCTTTGAGAGAGAAAGGTGTAGTTTTTTTATTAAACTTACTTTATCCTTAAAAATAAATTTAGGTAAATTTAATTTTGACAACTGTATCCATACATTAATATTTGAAATCAAAATATCATGAATCCTAATTTTCCTTTTAAAAACTCTCCTCGCTTTATTTAGTATATGTGTTTCGGGAAGAGTGTAAACTTCATCATTTGTTGATAAAATTGATTGAATTAAAGTTGTACCGCTTCGAGGCATACCAACAATAAATATTGATTTTTTTATTTTATTTATTTTATCGTATGACATCATTTTATGAGAGTTATATTTTGAATTCCAATATATTTTTTTCGCATCGTAAAGTTTTAATATTTTTTATTATTATTTCAAATAAAGAAGATACTACCGCACATCCAATAAAAACAAGGCTTACTTTTATAAATCTTATTAGCATTGCGGAACTGAGTTGAACAATACAATTATTAATATTGACTTCATTCTATTTGCATTAATGATTTGAATATCTGGGTAAAATTAATATACCTATTTTACGTTTTACAATAATTACTTTAGTAATGTTAGATAAAATTATAGTTATTGCCGTTGCCGTGGCAGCACCTAAAACACCATAATACGAAATAAGTATCACATTCAAAATAATATTTAAAATCACTTCAACTAACGATATATAGCCATGAGTTTTTTCATAACCACACATAACCAACAAAGCTCCTGAACAGCCAGTGGCTATATTAAAGAATTGTCCCAAAGATAAAATTAATAGTACCCAATAAGCCTCTACAAATTCTGTTCCCCAAAAGCCTAATATCCATTGTCCTAATGTTAGAAAAAAGATAACAAATAATAAAGCTACAAGTATTAATATTTTTGTGACACGTTGCACCATCAATCTTATTTCGTCAACTCTCTTATCATTAAACAAACTTGCCATTTTTGGCTTTAAAGCGGAGTTAGTTACTGTTAAAAATAATGATGTTACAAATGCTAACTGCGCTGCTACACTATAAATTCCTACATCTTTAAAAGTCCCTAAAGTTCCTAACATAATAGCATCTGCGTTACTAGCAATAACAGCTGTACCCGTTACCAATAACATCGGCTTAGCCATTATAAACATAGGCTTAAGATTAAACCCTCCTTTGATTTTACTTTTAAAAGTTTGTTTCCATAATGTAGTGACAACCAATACTATGAATACTCGACTTATTGCATATAAAACTAGAACAGTAGTTGGAGTAAATTGTATGTCTAAACTGTAATAAATTATAAGTCCTATTCCTACCAGTATAAAATTTAATGTTTGATTTACTAAATTAGCCTGCCAAATTTTACCATAACCATTTAAAGCTGAACCATATACCCTATAAATGGTTTGTGGGATAAGCATGACAAATACAATTAATAGGGGTACATATAAGTCTTGATTGTCCGACCATATATCTAATATTAATGGCAATACAATAGCCCCTATACAAGCAATACATAATGAAAGTATCCCATTAAAGGCTAAACTTGTTTTTAGTGCAGTAGCAATACCTTTATTATCTAATCTCCCTTTAGCAATAGCGATAAACTTTATAATGACATTTTGAAATCCAAACATAGTTAGGATTAATAATATCATTCCAAATTTACTAGCAAAGTTTACCACTCCCAAGCCTTCAGGACCCAAATTGCGTGCTAAAAAAATACTGATTAACAGACCCGAAATCATACCAAGTACTTTCACCAGCATGGTTTTAGAAGACTTTAAAAGTACTTCTAGGGTATGTGTATCAAGCTTGGATGTGATTTTTTTAAGCATTAGATTGTTTTTGAACATTTAATCTTTGCAAACAAACTATCAAAGAATCTTTCCAATTTGGGATATCGATTTGAAATTTATATTTTCCAAAAATTGAATTTATATAATCTTCATTAGTGATGTCACCATGTAAAAATGTATAGTTAGAGCATGCTTGAACATCTTTTAGGTTTTCTAGGTTTCCTGCATAGGTCAGCGCATCTAAGTTATAAATATGAAAATTTGGATATTTATTCACAAATCGTCTAATGACGTGAGATCCAATAAAACCAGCACCTCCTGTAATTAAAATATTTTTCATTTTTTTTATTTTACTAAAAACCAATTATTCAACAATTCTTCGCGGTTATATAACATATCCTGCTTAGTAACCCAATCTATTATCTGAAAACCAGTATGTTCACAGATTGCTTGCCCTGCAGCGGTATCCCACTCCATAGTGGGTGCAAATCGAGGATAACAATCTGCGGTTCCTTCTGCCACCATACATAATTTTAAAGAGCTTCCTTTAGAAATTAAATTAACTTCTCCGTGGATATTACGCATTTCTTGAACATAGTTCTCTGTCTCTGCAGACATATGTGAGCGACTTGCAACAATGGTAAAGGTTTTATCTTTTCTTTCTAATGGTAATTTATTTCCGTTCAAAATTAAAGTCTCAATATCAAAATTATCCAGATCAACGGTCACTTTAAAAGAACCCATTTCTTTGGTAGAAAAATACAATTCTCCCGTTACAGGGACAAAAATAACGCCCATTAGCGTTTTTTGGTTTTCTATTAAAGCAATATTTACAGTAAACTCTCCATTACGCTTTATAAATTCTTTGGTTCCATCGATAGGATCTACAATCCAAAGTTGGCTCCAATCTTTACGCTCTTCGTAAGCCATGGCTTTACCCTCCTCAGAAAGAACTGGTATATTTGTCTCTGTTAGGTAAGACATGATGACATTGTGAGAAGCGGTATCTGCTTTGGTTAAAGGAGAATTATCTCCTTTAATTTCAACTTCAAAATCATCTGATTTATAAATTTCTAAAATAACTTTACCTGCCTCTAAAGCGGCGTTGATAGCTGTGTCTAATAGGTACATAATTATATAATCATTCCAGCACCAATGGTTTCATTGGTTTGTTCATCAATAATAATAATACTCCCTGTTTGTCTATTTTTTTTGTACGCATCATAAAAGATTGGCTTTGATGTACGAATTGAAATTTTTGCAATTTCATTCATAGCTACTTCTTGAATTTCCTCAACGCGATGTAATGTATTTATATCTATTTTATAGTTTAATTCTTTCACCACAGCCAAACATTCATTTGTAGTATGCTTAATAACTACCTTTGTGCGGGCCTGCAATGGAGTTGTACTCATCCAAGTAACTAGTACCTTTAAGTCTTGTCCTACTTCAGGTACGTTGTTTTCCCGAACAATCATATCACCTCGACTGTTGTCTATTTCATCTGCTAAGGTCATCGTAATTGACATCGGTGCAAATGCCTCAGTAATTGCCTCTCCGTTCAACTCAATTGTTTTAACAGTAGATACAAAACCAGAAGGCAAAGATTTTACTTTATCTCCAACTTTAAAAACCCCTCCATCTATCCGTCCTGCAAAACCTCTAAAATCGCGATGTTCATGCGTCTGTGGTCTAATAACAGACTGTATTGGAAAGCGACAGTCAATATGGTTATAATCACTTGAAATATGCACCGTCTCTAGATGATACATCAATGTACTACCTTCATACCAGTCCATATTTTCAGAACGGTTCACCACATTGTCTCCTGCCAATGCAGAAATAGGGATGAATTGTACATCTTTAATTTCTAATTTCGATGCAAATGCCTTGAAATCTTGCACTATTTGATCATACACTTCTTCGCTGTAGTTTACTAAATCCATTTTATTCACACACACAATAGCATGCGGAATGCGCAATAAAGATGCAATAAAGGAATGACGATGTGTTTGCTCTAGCATTCCCTTTCGAGCATCGATTAAAATGATTGCTAAATTTGCTGTAGATGCGCCGGTGACCATATTTCTGGTATACTGAATATGACCTGGAGTATCTGCTATAATAAACTTACGTTTGGGTGTGGCAAAATAACGGTAGGCTACATCAATCGTAATTCCTTGCTCACGCTCTGACTTTAGTCCGTCTGTAAATAGTGATAAATCTAAATAATCAAAACCTTTGCTCTTACTTTGCTCTTCAACTGCCTCTAACTGGTCTTGAAAGATAGATTTACTGTCGTATAATAATCTTCCTATAAGTGTACTTTTACCATCATCTACACTTCCTGCAGTGGTAAATCTTAATAATTCGATATTTTTGGATTCCATTTTTGTTTGCTTTATTGATTGTATGGCTTATTTAAAAAATAGGCTTTAGCTTTATTTACTTAATAATTATTATTCGATTTTCTAATTTAAAAATATCCCTTTTTTTTACGATCCTCCATAGCTGTTTCGGCACGTTTGTCATCTGCACGTCCGCCGCGCTCTGTCGTTCTTGTGGTGGCTATCTCCTCGATAATTTTATCTAAAGTATCCGCTTCAGATTCTACAGCGCCGGTAATAGGCATGTCTCCACAAGTTCGGTATCTAATCGTCATATTCACCACTTCTTCACCTTCTTTTAATTTAATAAATTCTGAATTAGCAAGAATAACTCCATCTCGAACTACACAATCACGCTGGTGAGAAAAATACAACATCGGTAAATCAATATTCTCAAGTTTTATATACTCCCAAACATCCATTTCAGTCCAATTAGATATTGGAAAAACTCTAAAATTTTCCCCGTAATTCATGCGTCCATTGAATAGGTTCCACAATTCTGGTCGTTGATTTTTTGGATTCCACTGTCCAAATTCATCTCTATGAGAAAAAAACCGCTCTTTGGCTCTAGCTTTTTCTTCATCTCTACGTGCACCACCCATGGCAGCGTCTACTTTATACCCTTCTAACGTGTCTAATAACGAGACAATCTGTAATGCATTTCTAGAAGCATCTGCTCCTGTTTCTTCTTTTGCACGTCCCTTGTCAATCGCTTCTTGCACAGAACCAACAATTAATTTTACTCCTAATTTTTCTGTTAAGGCATCACGAAAACGAATAGTCTCTGGAAAATTATGCCCTGTATCCACATGGACTAATGGAAATGGAATTTTAGCAGGATAGAATGCTTTTTTTGCTAAGTGCGTCAAAAGTATAGAGTCTTTACCTCCAGAAAATAAAAGTACTGGGTTTTCAAATTGTGCTGCAATTTCCCTAATAACAAATATAGCCTCTGATTCTAATTCTCTTAGATGATTGATTACATAATTCTTCATGCTTTTTAATTTAATTTATTATTTAAAAATGTTAAAACTTCTTTTACTGAATCTTGAATCGTTTGGCCATCTGTTATAATTTCAAAATCTGGATTTTTTGGTACCTCGTAAGGAGCAGAAATACCGGTCATATTCTTTATTTCTCCGGCGCGTGCTTTTTTATATAATCCCTTCACATCTCTACGTTCACATTCTTCAATGGATGTATTGACATATATTTCAATAAAATTATCAGCACCCACAATCTGTTTAACTTCTTCGCGATCTTTAATATATGGGGATACAAAAGCAGCAAGTGTCAACACACCGGCATCTAGCATCAAATTACTAATTTCAGCTATGCGCCTGATGTTTTCAGTTCGGTCTTTTGGAGCAAAGTTTAAATCCTTGTTAATCCCTTTACGAATATTATCGCCATCTAAAATATAAGTTGATAATCCTTTATCGTGCAAGGCAACTTCTACTAAATTGGCTAAAGTAGACTTTCCAGAACCAGACAAGCCAGTAAACCAAAGCAGATAGGCTTTATGCCCGTGTAGGTGCTCACGCTGATTTTTAGTTGTTTTATAGTCGTGTTTAAACGTGTGTAAGCTCATTATTTATTTTATTTCTTTTTTAACGAAGATTTTTTAAGCGTTTTCGCCTATTCCGCAGAGTTAGCCCATAATTTATTTTATACCATAGTTTTTCATGCCCAAAGTAGAGTAACATCTTAGAAAAAACCTCTGTACCTCCTATTTTCAATGCTATTAATGGATTACCTGAAATCAACCATCCTATTATAATTGTATCGAGTGTACCAATGGAACGCCATGAAAAGGTTTTGAGAAAGTGTCGTTTGTTTGTATTGGTTATACTTGACTTAAACCAGACTTGTTCATGAAAATAGTATAGCACCATTTTAGAAATCAACTCGACCCCTCCTATTTTTAAGCCTACATATAAGTCTCCTGATATAAACCAAGATAAAAACAGAGTATCTAGAGTACCTATTAACCTCCAACTTATAGTCTTAGCTATATGTCTTTTACTTATTTTCATAATTAAATACTCCACAAAAATCTAATACTACTTTTTCTTTTCTAATATCCATTCCAACAAATTCCTTATGCCCCACTAAAAAAACAATAATATCAGCCTTTTCAATTGCAGGTTTATAATCTGTTAGTTTATATACTGAATGTGATTTAATATTTGGTTCAACAATAAAGTGTTCTTCGTTATTTGAATTTTGTAGTACTTTTTGAGCTATATATTTGGCTGGCGATTCTCTTAAGTCATCAATATTTGGTTTAAAAGCCAAACCCATTAAAGCCGTTTTTGGCTTTCTACCGTGTTTTAGTTCAAATTGAAGTTTCTCATTTTGAATTTTTTCAGCACACCAAAAAGACTTATAGTTATTGACTTCTCTTGCAGTACCTATCATTTTTGACTCTGCTGGATAGTCAGAAACAATAAAATAAGGATCTACTGCAATACAATGCCCCCCAACTCCACATCCTGGTTGTAAGATATTGACTCTAGGGTGTTTATTAGCTAAATTTATTAATTCCCAAACGTTAATATCAGCCTTGTCGCATATTAAAGAAAGTTCGTTTGCAAATGCTATTTGAGAGTCTCTAGATGAGTTTTCTACTAATTTACACATCTCAGCAGTACGAGCATTAGTGGCATGTAACTCACCCTTTACGTACTTTCTATAGAACGAGATTGCTTTTTGAGTAGAAATTTCATCTACACCTCCAATAACACGATCATTTTCAACGAGTTCCTGCATGACATTCCCTGGTAATACTCTTTCGGGACAATAAGCGATATGAATGGCTCCTTCAAGCTCAGGTCTAGATGTAAATATTAGTTTCTGCATTTTATCAGTTGTGCCAACAGGAGATGTAGATTCAATAATATATAAATCTCCTTTTTTCAATAGCGGAATAATTCCTTTTGTTGCAGCCTCAACAAATGAAATATCTGGCTCATGATTCCCTTTAAAAGGTGTTGGAACAACTATCAGAAAAACATTTGCCGAAGTAGGATTGGTAGATGCCTTGAAAAACCCTTGAGAAACTGCTTTTGAGACAATTGCATCTAAATCGGGTTCAACAATGTGAATTTTTCCTTGATTTATAGTATCAACAACACTTTGATTTATATCAACACCTAATACATTTGTTCCGTGTGATGCTATTAAGGCTGATGTTGGTAATCCAATATACCCTAAACCTATGGTAACTACTTCTGTATTCATTATTTCAAGTTTTTTATAAAGTCTACAATTCTTTTTGATGCCAATCCGTCTCCATAGGGATTATGAAGTTTTGACATTTTTTTAAAGTTGTCCTTGTTGTCTAATAAGTCCAATGATTTAGAAACAATCAACTCTTCATTAGTACCCACTAACAATACTGTTCCTGCTTCTACTGCCTCTGGTCTCTCGGTGGTATCTCTCATCACTAAAACAGGTTTTCCAAGACTTGGCGCTTCTTCCTGAACACCGCCACTATCTGTGATAATAATTTTAGAACGATTCATAAGCCATATAAAATCTTGGTATGCCAAAGGATCTATTAATATTACATTGCTTACTTCTAATAAAATTCGATTGACAGGCTCTTGTACTTTTGGATTTAAATGAACAGGGTAAATAATCAAACGATTAGTATTAGCTTTAGCAATCCGTTTTAAAGCTTTACAAATTCTTTCAAAACCACCTCCATGATTTTCTCTTCGATGTCCTGTAACTAAAACTACTTCTTGATTTCCTATTTGTTTTGAAAGATCTTGAATTAATTGACTTGGATTTTCATTAACTTTTTCAACAGACTTCATCAAAGCATCAATTACAGTATTTCCAGTGACTAAAATTGAATTTTCAGAAATATTCTCTTTAAGTAAGTTCTTTTTTGAGGTTTCAGTCGGTGCGAAATGATAATCACAAATTCTACCTGTGATTTGACGATTGATTTCTTCCGGAAAAGGAGATAACTTATTATTTGTTCTAAGACCAGCTTCTACATGACATACTTTTGCTCCAGAATAAAAACTTGCAATAGATCCAGCCATTGTAGTCGTGGTATCTCCATGGACAAACACATAATCTGGAGTAAATTCTTCAAGAATTGATTTTAATGATTCAATAATAGTCGCTGTAAGTTTATACAAATTTTGACCAGGCTTCATTAAATTAAGATCATATTGAGGGGTAATTTCAAAAAAGTCTAATACTTGATCTAGCATTTCTCTGTGCTGAGCCGTAACACAAACTTTAGTTTCAAACAAATCTGGATATTTTTGAAATTCTTTAACCAGAGGAGCCATTTTAATGGCTTCTGGCCTAGTTCCAAAAATTAATAATA
>Ga0257120_1001127_pt1 | contig 18314 bp, 10 predicted proteins | sample SI106_10metaG_FD_190153 | JGI IMG/M metagenome (GOLD analysis project Ga0257120, IMG submission 190153) | Marine microbial communities from Saanich Inlet, British Columbia, Canada - SI106_10 | ecosystem: Environmental > Aquatic > Marine > Inlet | place: Canada: British Columbia | collected... | reverse complement strand
AAACTGCTACAAATGCAGACAAACGTGCAGCCATTAGCTCTCCTTTTTCAGAGATATTTGGTTGGATCATTTTTTTTATTAAATCATGAGATACTGAGGCAGATATTACCAACAACAATCCTGCTGCTGTAGACAATGCTGCCGCTAATGCTCCCGCCGCAACCAAAGCAATTACCCAGTTTGGTAATTGTGCAATTTCTGGGTTTGCCAACACCATAATATCTTTATCGATAGTCAACTCATTTACTGAGGCATCTTCTACATATTGTATCTTTCCATCGTTATTCTTGTCATTAAAAGAAAGCAACCCTGTTTCTTCCCAGGTAGTAAACCAATCTGGCATATTTTTATAATCTTGATTGTTTACGGTTTCTATCATATTCGTTCTTGCAAAAACTGCAATTGCGGGTGCAGTTGTATATAAAATCATAATAAATAATAACGCCCAACCTGCAGACTTGCGTGCATCGGAAACTTTTTTAACTGTAAAAAAACGAACGATTACATGGGGTAATCCTGCCGTGCCTACCATTAAAGCTGCTGTTATAAAAAATACGTCTAAGGTAGATTTACTACCAGAGGTGTAAGCTGCAAATCCTAATTCTCTATGCAACTTATCTAATTTATCTAATAAATAAACTCCATTTTCATCCAAACCTCCAAAACCTAATTGTGGAATAGGATTTCCTGTCATTTGAATCGATATGAAAATAGCGGGAACCATAAACGCAAAAATAAGTACACAATATTGTGCAACTTGAGTGTATGTAATTCCTTTCATTCCTCCTAAAACAGCGTAAAATAGAACGATAATCATTCCGATGATTACCCCGGTGTTAATGTCAACTTCTAAAAAACGAGAAAATACCAACCCTACACCTCGCATTTGTCCAGCAACGTAAGTAAATGAAACTAAAAGTGCACAAAAAACAGCAACAGTTCTGGCAACGTTAGAATAATAACGATCACCAATAAAATCAGGTACCGTAAACTTTCCAAATTTTCTTAAATATGGGGCTAATAATAACGCCAATAAAACGTAACCACCTGTCCAACCCATCAAATAAACCGATCCGTCATAACCGCTGAAAGAGATCAATCCAGCCATTGAAATAAACGAAGCAGCAGACATCCAATCTGCAGCAGTTGCTAATCCGTTGGCAAGTGGGGACACACCACCACCAGCAACATAAAATTCTTTGGTTGATCCTGCTCTAGACCAAATTGCGATACCGATGTACAATGTAAAGGTGATTCCTACGAACAACCAAGTCAAAGTTTGTAATTCCATAATTAACTGTCTAAATTATATTTTTTATCTAATTTATTCATCAATCTTATGTACACAAAAATTAACACTGTAAAAACATAAATTGATCCTTGTTGAGCAAACCAAAATCCAAGTTTAAATCCACCCATTCTAATTGTATTTAACTCATCAACAAAAAGAATTCCGCAACCAAAAGAAACAATAAACCATATTGATAACAAAATTGCTAAGTATTTTAAGTTGGTCTTCCAGTACTTTTTTTGATGACTTTTTTTCATTTTTTAGTTGATTTAATTTGAGTCTTATTTATAGGATGGTTGTTTTGATTTTCTTCCAAACTCTAATTAGTGAAATTCCAGAAATAATGGCAGTTACTGTTAACGGGACAGCATAATTATACTCACCATAAATCCAATAACCTGTTGCAAACATGCAACTGTATATTAGTACACACCCGATTAACATAGCGACAATTCCAGAAGGAACACTCCATTCTGCATCTTTGTTTTTGATCTTAATTCCTTCTTTTTTTGCAACGTTTACTACTTTAGACCATCCAGGACCTCCAGGCTGTGTTTTTATGTAAAAATTTTGCAATACCTCGTTGCTTTCGGGTTGAGTCATATAAGTAGCTATTAACCATATAAAAGTGGTTATGAAAACCACGAATGGGTATTCATAATACGCTTCAAATACGCCACTCTCTGGAGCAAATAAATAATCTCCAACGGATGTTAATTTTAGGACAATTGAAATGATACCAGAGGCAAACATTGCTGTAATTTCACTCCATGCGTTAATTCGCCACCAGAACCAACGTAGAATAAAAATCAATCCAGTACCTGCTCCGAATACCAACAACACTTCAAATAATTGCAATGCGTTTTGGAGTAGTAAAGCCAATAAGGCACTTAAAACCATTAAAACAACTGTAGAGATTCTTCCTACAGTTACAAGTCTTTTTTCAGACGCTTTTGGGTTTATTTGTTGCTTGTAAAAATCATATACCATATACGATGAACCCCAATTAAGTTGTGTTGATATTGTACTCATATAGGCAGCTATTAACGAAGCGAGTACCAATCCAAGCAATCCGCTTGGTAATTTAGTAAGCATCGCAGAATAGGCTAAATCATGCCCTAATTTATCGGAAGGAATATTTGGGAAAGCTTCTTGAATACTTGCTAAATCTGGAAAGATAACTAATGACGCTAATGCGACTAAGATCCAGGGCCAGGGTCTTAATGCATAGTGCATAATGTTAAAGAAAAAGGTAGCTCCAATAGCATGATTTTCATCTTTAGCAGCTAGCATTCGCTGAGCAATATAGCCCCCTCCACCAGGTTCTGCTCCAGGATACCAAGAACTCCACCACTGAACAGCTAAGGGAATAATGAATAAGGTTATTAAGGCTTGTTTGTCACTGAAATCGGGTAATATTGAAAGTTTACTCACTACATGTTCGTTTGCCACTAGAGCTTCTAAACCTCCTACTTCTGGAATATTTACTAAATAATATGCCGCCCCAATAGCACCTCCCATGGCTACAAAGAACAACACAAAATCAGTATATACTACTCCTTTAAAACCTCCTAAAACACTAAAAATAACTGTAATTAAACCTGCGCTAATTACCGTTTGCCAGGGTTCTAAACCCAACATAATACCGCCAATTTTTATCGCAGCCAATGTGACTGCAGACATCGTAATAACATTAAAAATAACGCCTAGATAAATGGCTCTAAATTTTCTTAAAAAACTCGCTGGAGCGCCCCCGTATCGGAATTCATAAAACTCAATATCGGTTTTAACATTTGACTTTCTCCATAGTTTTGCATACACAAAAACAGTTAATAAACCTGTTATTAAAAAAGCCCACCATACCCAATTACCCGAAACACCATTTGTTCTAACAATGTCTGTAACTAAATTGGGAGTATCTGTAGAAAAAGTTGTGGCTACCATAGAAACTCCCAGTAACCACCAAGGCATAGTTCTTCCCGAAAGAAAAAACTCAGAAGAATTTTCACCTGATTTTTTAGAAACATAAACTCCTATTGAGAGTGTAATCGTAAAGAATAAAACAATTATTGTATAGTCTAAAGTACTCAATGATATCATAGTAAATCTTTGTTTTTTTATAAATTACATTTAGTGATTCTTGGATATTTTAAATACTATTGATCCATACCATGAAATATACAAAAAACATAATAATGGGAGTATAAAAGAAAAATTAACTTCAGAAACACCAATAATTTTAATATCATTTACTGCTGTTCCCCTAGATCGATATTCATTCCTTGAAACTTTGGCATTAAAGCACCTCCTACGATTACCATTACCAATCCAGCTGCTCCAACTTTAGAACCTACCTTTAACGAAATCGAAATAAACGATTATATGACCATGATTATTATTCGACACCATTGGCGAACATTTGATATTTATTATTTCTTCCAAGTACCTCCATATTTGTAATTAGGATTGTCTTTTTTGAGGTTTATCAGACATTCCTTACAAACAAACACCCATTCTTTGGGATTTTTATATTGTATTCTGTACATCGTAGCATAATTGATATTACAAACTTCACAAGACTTACTTCGTTGTTTCATAATTTAAAACGAAATAATAGAGTAGGTTTCATCTTCTGAAAAGGGAATTGATTACGATGATGAAAACTGTAAGTACCCTTTTTCTGTGATTTATTTGTTGACATAACTAGGCTTTATTATAAAATGATGATTTATAATTTTTATTTTCGCCTTGCTTGTATATAGTGTAACTGAACCACTCGTGAATGCAATATGCTCCTGTTTTTCCTTGTTTATTGATCGCAATAAAACCTACTTGAAAATCTTTAAAACGATCTCCAGATTTTTTCACGATCCTTCTCACTACCTCTTCACACGCCTCTTGAGGTGTTTTTCCTTGACGCATTAATTCAACTATTAAAAAACTTCCTACAGTCTTTAAGACCTCTTCTCCCATTCCTGTAGCAGTGGCTCCGCCAATTTCATTATCGATAAATAATCCTGATCCAATAATTGGAGAATCACCAACTCTACCTGCCATTTTATAGGCCAATCCGCTTGTTGTGCAGGCACCAGAAATATCACCTTTAGTATCTATTGCTAACATTCCAATAGTGTCGTGATTTTCAATATTTATAATTGGTTTATATTGTGAGGTTTCCTTCCATTTTTTCCAGGCTTTTTTTGAGGATTCAGTGAGTAAATTTTCTTTTTTAAAGCCCTGTTCGTAGCCAAATTTTTCTGCACCTTTTCCAGTCAATATCACATGTGGTGTTTTTTCCATTACTTTTCTAGCTAAAGAAATAACGTGTGTAATATTTTGCACATACATGACTGCACCATAATTTCCATCTTTATCCATAATACAGGCGTCAAGGGTTACATTTCCGTCTCTGTCAGGCAATCCTCCTTTTCCTACAGAAAAGTTTTTTACATCAGCTTCTTCTATCATGCAACCTTGTTCTACAGCATCTAGAGCAGTACCCCCATTTTGAAGTACTTCCCATGCTTTGGCTGTTGCATTGGGAGTCTTCCAAGTAGCAATAACAATTGGTTTTATAGCTGAATTGCCATTTGTATATCCACTGTTGTTTTTAGTACTATTTTTGCAGCCAATAACTGAAGCTGAAGCGACCACACCTAGTGAAGATAGTGATGCGTTTTGTAAAAATTTTCTTCGTTTCATTTAGAATTATTTTATTTCAATTTCATCTACAAACAACCAAGATTTTCCGTCATAAGGAGCACCTAAATGCCATTTTGGTAGATTTCCGTATTTTTTTGCAATTACTTTGATATACCTCGCTTTTGCTGACTTAGAAAATGCCAATGTTTCAATTTTAATTTCTCCAGTATTTGTAGGGGGATTAAATGTCCAGTTCTTGTATTTTTTATAATTTACCCCATCTAATGAAGTAAATATTTTCAGGTCTCTAGGGAGAAATATCCAAGAGCGTTGATCTCTTAAAAATGAAATTTTCACATTGCTTATCAACGGATCTTTTCCTAAATCAACAACAGCATGAAGATCTGTGTTAGAATACCCTTGCCATGTTCCTGTTCTAAAATCTTCTGTCCCGAACAGACTATCAATTAAAGCATCGTTGCCTCCTGCACTGAATTGGTTTTCATAGTCTGAGTATAACTTAATTTTAAGATTCATTTTTAATTCGAATTTGAGCTAAGTAAAAATGAAAAAAAATTACTTTTCAATTAATTAAATTAGACAAACAACTACTGAGTTTAGCCAGACGTTTAAAAAATCCGTGAATTAACAAAAAATGATGCAATTTAATTTTCATTCAAACAGATTGTTAACTTTACACGACAATATACTAAATGAAAACATACCTTTATTTAAAATTATTAATATTTTACTATTGACAGGATGCGGCCCTTAAATTAATAAAATAACTAAACCTTCTATTATTCCGAAACCTTTGTCTCAAAAAATTGGAAATGGTTACTTTATTTTTGATAATGATGTCGCGATCGATTCAGAACCCGAGCTTCAAGAGGTTTCAAACTATTTCGCCTTATATTTAAAAGAGAACTATAATTTTAAGTTTTCAAATAATAATAGTCCCAAAAAAATCTCTTTTAAGATTGATGATTTCGTTAAAAATGAAGAAGGATATGAATTAAAAGTAGAAAAAAATAATATTACAATTCCTGGTTACGGAATTATCCCTGAAGGAAAACAAGTAGCCGGTCATAAATCATGGACTTTTATTGATGAACTTATTATAGAGTAATTATGATATTAGAAATTTGTGCTAATTCTTATCAATCTGCTATGAATGCTGAAAAAGCTGGAGCCCACAAAATAGAGTTATGTTCTGAATTATCTGTTGGCGGTGTCACACCCTCATATGGGTTACTTAAAAAAGTGATGCACAGTATAAGTATTCCCGTACAGGTTTTAATACGCCCTAGAAGTGGGGATTTTAGCTATTCTAATGCAGAATTTGAAATCATGAAAGAAAATATTTTACAATGCAAAGCCTTGGGTTGTGCTGGAATAGTTTCTGGAGTACTACACGAAAATAACACCATAGACATAGAAAGAACCAGAGAATTAATCAAACTTTCTAACCCCATGTCTTTTACTTATCACAGAGCTTTTGACGAGGTGTCAAAACCAAAAGAATCTCTTCTAAAATTAATTGAGATAGGGGTCGATAGATTGTTGAGTTCTGGTCTACAAGAAAAAGCATCAGATGGAATTGAATTATTAATTGAACTTCGAAAGACAGCACAAAACAAACTTACCATACTGCCTGGTAGTGGTATAAATCTAGAAAATTGTATGCTTTTTAAAAATGCTGGTTTTACAGAAATACACACTTCTGCCTCAAGAGAAATAAAAGGTAATTCTCATTCTTATTTTGGGAAAACGTCACAAACAGTCTCTGATATACAAGCCATCAAAAACATTATAGAAAGCATAGGGTAAGTGGTTATTTCGAGATAATTGTAGGTTTTAAATCCCTTTCATCGCATAAAAATTGTTGTTGTAAACCTTACAATCCTTAATTCGTTGTTTTTCGGCTCACAAAGAACGTATCTCTTTTGTTACATCTGGATTTTAAATAGAAAATAGTTCTAATTAGTTTTTTATCAACCTACGTCTGTTTTTTTTATTCAGAATCAAAAAATAAACTCCATTTGACAATGAGCTACCATTAATTTTAAAATTTTTAGAGCTTGGAGTTACTGAAAAAATTTTACGCCCAACTACATCAAATAATTCAATTGATTCAAGATTTCCTGACGAACTGATTTTCCAATAATTTTGTGTTGGATTTGGTGAAATATTTAGATCATTTAATTTAAGAAATATGTCTGTGGTTTTCGGACAACAATTCCGCTATTCGGTATTATTTTTAAAGTAAAAGGACTCCTTTTCTTAAATTATCTTATAATTTTGTTTGGAAAAACAACGACACTTTCATGACCGTTTTCACCTACAGCGGCAACGCCAAAAAAGAAATTGTCAATCACGATTCCATCTAAAGTAAATTGGGTTTCTTCCACATATCTGCTATGATCCCAAGTAGGAGATGTGGTGTCTCTCCAGTAGATTTTATATCCTTTGGCACTGGGAACATTGCTCCATTTTAATTTTGCAGATGCTTCTACAATTCCACCAATTGCAACCGTTTCTGGAGCTGGAGGTGCCAATGCCAAACTGGCCATTGTAATTGCATTAACGGCGGTTAATTTTTTTGCATATCCAAAATTTACATGCTCAAATGTATCGCCATATGCAATGCCGTTTTCGGTTCTAATATCTTGATGTTGTTGTGTATAGTTTTCATGCGCTTCCATAATTCTAATTCCCGCATAGCCTAAATCATTAAAAGGCCTGTGATGTCCTCCTCGACCAAAACGATCTAATCTATAAATCATCATTGGATTCATTTCGGGCATGTAAGTGCGAACTGTTTTATGTGTGTATCTGGCCAATTGACGGGAAATTCCGTCTACTTCGCCACCATAAAAGCGACGCATCCTTCTTTGTCTTTCTGTTTCATTAGCAGGTACGGGTTCTGAAAAAATTCTGAAGGCCCTGTTATCGATCACACCATCAACTCCGGTAATGTTCCCAATCATATCATTGTTTAAAACACCAATAATTTCCCACCCTTTTTCTTTGGCATATTTTGCTAAGCCTGCTCCGCCAAATAATCCTTGTTCTTCTCCAGACAATCCAACGTAGATAATACTACTTTCAAATTGGTATTTTGACAAAACTCTTGCAGCTTCAATGGTTCCTGCCATTCCAGAGGCATTGTCATTGGCACCTGGTGCATCTTTTGTGAAATTAGCCCCATCACTGTTCCTAGAGTCAATATCTCCACTCATTATAATGTATTTGTTTGGATACCTAGTTCCTTTTTGAATAGCAACTACATTCACAACCCAAGCATCATGCGGAACCCTTTTGCTCATTTGGGTAGTTACAAGGTCTTTTTGATAAAAGACATTGATACAATCATCACAATCTTTAGAAATACCCTCAAAAGCACTTTTAATCCAGCGCCTGGCAGCTCCAATTCCTCGAGATTTAGATAGCGTATCCGAAAAGGTGTTTCGGGTACCAAACTCAGTCAATGTTTTTACATCAGCTTTAATTCGAGCTTCAGAAACAGCATCGATAATATCATATATTTTTTGATCTGTTTGACTTAGTAGTGTTGTTGTAGTTAATAAAAATAAAAGATATAAGTACTTCATAAAACGGTGTTGTTTGAAAAATATATTTAAAGATACAGAACTTTTTAGATTTTTTCTGTGAGGTAGTTTGTAACTATAGTAAAAAGGCGCTTTCTGAAGTTTTTCACTTGTATCAATTAACCATTGATGATATTAGTTAGAATACTGAAGCTATTAAATTATATAACCGAAGAAGTTACTCCACAGGATATACTGTTTCTTATGCGGACTGGGTTTATCAAAAACAACGCCTCATAACTTCGTATTTCAAATGTGTTGTATTTTTTATTGATTTTATAGGTATAGGTTTCTATATTTTGTTGCCCCTTTATGGCAAAACCTATATGATGACCAAAACGATAAGCAACAAGCTAAGAAGGATTAATAATATCCTCATTTTTATGTTTAAATAGCAGGAGGTTTTCATTTATAAAGACGCTTAAAGGTAGATGGGTAAGTGAAATAATCAGATGTTATTTTTCAATCAATTCTATTAATTTAGTAATTTCCAGTTCATGTTCTTTTCCACTTATTGTATGTACATTTCCAAGATATTCCATCCCCAAATATTCTGCTGTTTTCATAAAAGGTAGCCAAAAATGTTCTCCGAGATTCTCTCCTGTAGAACAGCTGACAGCAGCCATTTTTTTTCCTTTTAATTTGCGTCCAAGTTCTTTTTCTATTGTTAGTAAGTCAGTAAATCGGTCAAAAAAAACTTTCATGATTCCACTCATTGAATACCAATATACTGGTGTTATAAAAATTAGCGTTTCATATGTATCGAGAATTTTTCTTATCAAATCCAGGTAATCATCATTTCTGTTTTCATGTTTGTAGTCAAAGTAGCTAAATTGGTAATCGTTTAAGTTCAGTACATCCCATTTTGATTTTTCAAGGAGATCTTTTGTTAAATTTGCAGTATCTCCATCATTTCTGGAACTTCCAACGATAATTACTTTTTTCATTCAAATATTTGATTTTAAAAACTACTCAAAATGTATTTATATATAGCTTCGTTGTTTCTACATTTTTTATCTTTTTATTTTAGGCGCTCCAATTTTCTCGAGCCTTTTTTCAAAAGGAGCTATCAATTCTCTGAGAGTATTTAGTTTATTTGTCAGTATGTTAAACAGCTTATTGGCATTGGTAAAGTAAGTAAGCTGTGCTATGGTAGGACCATAAGTTGTCCCATAACTACTCGCAGATCGAATATAATCTCTAAGGGTTGGATATTCATTTTTCTCTCCTACTTCAGAGCGAGCTTTGCTACCCCCAAACTCTTGTTCTAGGGCTAAGATTTGATCACGTGATTTGAGTAGGGCTTCAAGTAAACTTTCATCACTCAATTTAGCTTTATCATAAGCCTTAAGCATGATCTGAATACCATTTTTAGTCTCTTTGATATCGCGTTCTAAATCGCTTGTTTTAACTGATATTGACGCTATTTTTTCCCAATGGGCTACAACTTTATCCGCTGAGCTTCCCTCTAATGAATTTTTGTGATATTGTTTCACTTCAAACGAGACGTCATTTCCAATCGCACTATATTTTCCTTCAATTTTCTTAAAAATTTGAGCTGTATACCTTCCTGGCCCCACCATATTTCCCCTTCTTTTGCTATTTATGTTTCTAATTGAAATAGTCGCTGAAGATGCTGTTAAAAAATTCCAACTCATCCGATGAATTCCTTTTGTATTATTTCCCTTCATTTTTCGAAGAATATTCCCCTCTTCGTCATAAATGAATAACCACACACTCGGAACTAGTTCTTTCTTTTCTTCCTCAAGAACAGACCACTCAGGAACCTCTACAATACCGGTTTCTTTCTCAATTTTCTTTTCATTTTCTTTTCGTTGAACTTCTTTTGATTTATAACCATCCTTGAGGTAGTAAGTAAACTCAACACCATATGGAGGATTGTCTGCCACATAAAAATTGTCTCCTTGTGAGGCTTTTTTCGAGTAGCCCAATACTCTTCGCTGCATGTACCATTTCCCATCTCTGGGTTTGAATAATTGAGCTTCTTTTGTGGCGTTAATATCTCGAAGAGATGAATAATCATCCAGAATGTAAATACCCCTTCCAAAAGTTCCAACAACCAAGTCATTTTCTCTTTGTTGAATAGCGATGTCACGAACAGAAATATTTGGGAATCCCCCTTGTAGTTTTGCCCAAGTTTTGGCTCCATCAAGAGTAAAGTATACTCCAAATTCTGTTCCTAAAAACATCAAGTTGCTTTTTTCATGATCTTGAACAATCCGCCACAAAAGTGTGCGGCCAGGAAGATTGTTAGAGATGTCTACCCAAGTCCTTCCTTTGTTATAACTCTTATACAAGTAGGGGTTAAAATCTCCGTATTTATGATTATCAAATACAGCATAAACGATATTTTCATCATGCAAATCAGCCTTAATATCATTGACAAAGGCCGTCTTGGGAAGTCCCTTAATTTTAGAAAAGTTTACTTTTCGCCAATTCGCTCCACCATCTTGAGTCACTTGAATGATTCCATCATCGGTTCCAGCATATATTAATCCCTCTTTTTTTGGAGATTCAGATAAAGAAGTAATGGTGCTATAATTAGACATGGCATAAATGTCCCAAGCATTATCCCATTTCTGTTTCTTTCCATAAAAAGGTGTTTGAATACGCTCTTTATTATGGGTTAAATCGCTAGAAATTACCTGCCAAGAATCTCCTCGATTCTCAGATTTCCAAACTCTTTGCGAAGCATGATAAATACGCTCTGGGTTGTGTGGACTTACTAAAATAGGAGCATCCCAATTGTACCGTTCAAACTTCTCACCCAATTCAGGTTGTGGTTTAATGGAAATATTTTCACCAGAAATTCGATCATGACGATTTAGGTTTCCCTGTTGGGATTGGGCATACACAATATTAGAGTTTCCAGGCTCAGTAGCTGGCTGATGCCCATCACCTCCCAATACAACAAACCAATCTGAATTTCGAATCCCATGAACGTTATCTGTTCTAGAGGGTGCTCCTTGCGTATTGTTATCTTGAGTACCTCCATACACGTAGTAATAGGGTTTCGCATCATCTACAGCAATTTTGTAAAACTGAGTAATTGGTAAATTATCAATAAATTTCCAATTTTTAGTACGATCGAAACTCTCATACAGCCCTCCATCACATCCAACCAAAATATAATTTGGGTCGTCTTTTTTAAACGCCACGGCGTGATTATCTACATGCTTTTCTTGTTCATTCATTTGATTGAAAGTCTTTCCGCCATCAAAGGATACCAACATATAGTTATTGGCTAAATAAAGCTCATCGAAATTATGAGGTGAGACATATAGCTCCTGATAATAATGCGGTCCAGTACCTCCGGAAATTGCATCGCTCATTTTAGTCCATGACCCCCCTTGATCTTCACTTTTAAAAACACCGCCTTTTCTTCTATCCAATTCTATTGCAGCATAAATAACATCGGGTTTTTGAGGTGAGATTGCCAAGCCAATTTTTCCCATATTACTGGTTGGTAGCCCTTTACTGAGCTTACTCCATATTTCTCCACCGTCTGTTGACTTATAAATAGCTGTTCCTGGACCTCCTCCCATATATCCAGCAACTGTTCGATGGCGTTGCCACGTAGCCGCGTACAATACATCAGAGTTTCTTGGATCAATGAGTAGATCAGTAGCACCAACCCATGCATCATCACCTAGTGTTCGCTTCCATGTTTTTCCCCCATTGATTGATTTATACACTCCTCGTTCGCCACCACTACTCCAAAGTGGCCCTTGTGAAGCAACCCACATGATCTTAGAATTCTTTGGGTGAATAATAATTTTAGAGAGGTGTTCTGATTTTTTAAGCCCCATATTTTCCCATGAATTCCCACCGTCTTCACTTTTATAAACCCCATCTCCATAGCCCACGTGTCTACCTCCTACATTTTCTCCTGTCCCTACCCAAACTATTTCTGGGTTTTGTGGGTCTAGAGCAATACATCCTATCGAATAACTAACTTGATTGTCCAGTAAAGAATTCCAGGTAGTTCCTGCATTTTCTGTTTTCCAAACTCCTCCAGATCCAACGGCAACATACCAAATATTTTCGTTGTTTGGGTGGATCACAATATCAGCAATTCTACCAGACATTAATGAAGGTCCAATACTTCTGAATTTTAATCCATTATAAACAGAACTTGTATCAATTGTAATGGTATGATCGGTTGTTTTAGACTTTTGAGCAAAACTTATAGAAATTAAACTGAAAAAAATAAACACGAAACTATGTACTTTTATAATCTTCTTTATATCGAATATTTGAAACATTTTTGATGAGTTTAGAAGATAAAAATAGGAAATAAATTATACTTTTCCATGTAATTGAAAAACACAAAGAATATCAAGATTAAATTCTTAACCAACTTTAGCTATAAATTGTGTAATGTTATAGGAAACTTTTTAGGTTTTTATTTTGATTGAAGGAGCTGTTCTACACATTACTTCATCAGATATTCTTTTCACACAAACACCCATTCTTTCGGGTTTTTATATTGAACCCTCTACATGAAAATCTACTTTACATATTTCACAATGTTTAATTCATTGTTTCATAGGTTACTTAAGTCATTAATAACTTAACTTTAAGGATGTAATAGAACTACTTTACAGATCTCTTTTTTCCCTCTCTAGCAACCTTTGAGTAACCGGTATTCTTGCTATATATTTACTTAGATCATTTAATTTAGTGAATATAGATATCATAAAATCTATTCAACTATTTTATAAAATAATTATTTATAAAATCAATATTTAGATATGGGTAATTTAATTTATCAGTTATCTTAACATATTCACCTATTATCAGTTGTTTTTTAATTGTTAGGCTTTCAGAATCATAAAGATATATAAGATGTAAGGATTTTATGAAATCCATATATCCAATGGTACAAGCATCTATACTGAATAATTGTTTAAATCTATTTTCTTTTGATTTATTACCCTGCAATCTATAGAAAAATAAACACATTAAATAAAAGATATTTAAATGGAATTTTTGATATAAGAATAAGGTTTTAGATTCTACTTCAATTTTAGAAATTAGCTTAGACATTAAAAACCTATTCTTAGTCAAAATAGCTGCTATAAACAACTCAAAACTGTAATCAACTATAAGGGTTTTCTTTGAATGAACTTTAAAATAATTAGTTATCACCAATTCATTATTAAAATCTTTATCCTTTAAAAAATATAAAGCAAATAGTCTACCACACAAAATTGGATGTAATTTGTTTGAGTAGATTAAATCTAATTTTACTAAACGTATTTTTTTTTTATTTAAAAAATTCTTAAACTCTAACAATCCATTTGTAAACAATTTTATTTCTTTATTGTTATGATTAGCTAATATGATTTTAGCAGCCTTTCCATAATACTTGTTGAGACTAGAATAATCTACAAAGGTTGAAAACACAAATTCAATAAAATTTTCATTTGACAAAAGAGAATTATCAATTTTGTTTGATTTTTTTAGTAAAAGGCCAATAGAGTTCCCTATATATAAGATTTCCGAATAGGAAAAAGTATTGTATTTAAGGGCCTCTAATTGAAATATTTTGTTTACAAGTTTGAAATTTTTATTGTGAAGTAGTTCTCTGATCAAAACAATAATAAAGTCACTAAAATTTTGAGTGCTTTTTTTGGTAGCATTAATTAATTTAACAATCTTCACATGATCCATTTTGGAAATGACTTTATAGATTTGAAAATTTAAATTATTACTGCTTTCAAAATTATAGGTTTGTATGAAATGGGAGTAGTTATTGTAACCTACAAAATTAGCTAGAATGTTTAGCGTTCTGGTGTTTGGTTTTGTAGATGCATTAAGGCCATAGACTCTCTTTATGGTGCTGTAACTTATCTCAACATCCAAAGATTCTAAAATAGCATCTGATATTAATTGACAGTCTCCTCTGGTCTTTACAGTTCTTTCTATTTTAGTTTCTACTAATTTCTTTAATATGTTTAACATTTTTTATTTATGAATCAAATATGAATCAAATATAATTGTATTATACTATAATTTGCTGAATTAAATTGTAAAACATAAATTACTGCAAGAGATAACACATAACATAACGTAAAAGTTATTGCAGAAGAATCAGGAAAAGCAAGATTAGTTCAAAAAATAGTAAAAAATAACGCTCTTAGCCTTGAAGTTACTTATCAAATGTTTTTAGAAACTTGGTTCGATGATTCACAGTTTGGAAATGTAATTTCATATTTTTATTTATTAAAAAAAAACACCATTTTTCTCACTTTATTGACTGTAATTATTATTTAAATTAGGATGAAAAACAGTATACAAATTTTATTTTTAGTATTATATTCTTTTAATATTTCTGCTCAAACCGATAATATTTTTAATGCCGAGCAATTAAATTCGGAGAAGGGTGTGCCATGGGGTGAATATCAATATTTATCTGAAAAAATAAAAAATGCTCAAGCGTCAACAGTCAGAATAACAGCATCTACTGCGGTAATGATTTCACCTACACACGCTATAACTGCAGCACATTCTCCATTAGATGAGAACAATGAAATAACACCAGATTTAAAAGTGCAAAATATTTTTGGTGAAGTAAGGAATATTACCAATGTGATTTATGACTTACCATCAGATTTTGCAATAGTTGAATTAGAAAGCCCTTTTGACAATTCATTTTCTGTTAAAATTGCTGAATTTGATTCGTCTTCTGGTGATCCTGTTTTTTCAATCGGAAACCCAAAAGATACCGCTTGGGGAGGGGTTGGATGGGCTGTTAGTTTTGGTTTTGCCAGGGATATATTGTTTGAACTATATTTTAAGCTTTTTGATATACAAATAATGGGAGGTTTCAGTGGAGGAGGAGTTTATAATGATCAAGGACATCTCGTTGGAATTAATTCTGGGACTACATCCCACATGTCAGAAGGTAGCTTTAGGCCTAAAATGAAAAATTTCACTGGAATTTTTGATGAAGATTTTTCAATTTTAGACGGACCATGGAAAAGTTTGAACAATTTTCAAGTAACTGCAATAAGTCTTTCATTCATAAAAGAGTTTATGTCAAGTCATAATATCAATAATGAAGTATCAAATCTTAACATCGACCTTCCAGAAAATAAAATTGATAATTATTTTGATTCATTAACAGATGAAGAAGAAAATGAAATGCAGTCAATGTCAAAATCAGTAAGAGAAAGTGTTGTCGCAATTAGTGTAGGTTATAGTTTATCAAGCGGATTTTATCCTAACGGAAGTGGGGTTCTTCTAACACCAAGAATTGTTGCAACAAATTCACATGTAGTTGAGGGAAAAGAAACGTTCATTATCACGTTACATGACGGAAGTGAAATTAATGGTAGTGTTTTAGATCATCATGGGGAAATGGATGTTTCTCTGATTCTTCTTGATTCTCCTGTAACTTCAATAGAACCTGTAAAAATTGCATCATCAAGGTCTAAACTAGGAGACAAGGGTTTTGTAATTGGCCATCCTTTTGATTTGTGGTCACAAAATGGAGGTTGGCAGGTTGCTAGTGCAATTAGTGGGTATAAAACAACTCAAATTGATGACAGAGGTGATGTTTTATTAGAAGGAGGAGCGCAAAGTGGAATGTCTGGAGGGCCAATTTTCAACTCTAATGCAGAGCTGATAGGAATTAATTATGCTGGAGGATCTTCATTATCCTCAGAGCTTAATGATTACCAGGACCCACACGCTAGTTATTATAATCCAATCGTATCTCCAGGAACAATTAACGTTGTTGGTGTTGATGCTTCTGGTATAAGGGATCTTATTGATGATAATTCTATTTTTTTTGATGATCATGTCTCAAGTTTAAGTGCAATTGAAAAAGAATATTTTGCAGATCAATCAGAAAATTTATTTTCAATAGAAAATAATAATGATTTTTTGAGTTTAAGCAAATTAACGGACTATGAATTTAAACATATTAAAAATATTGACCCTAACATTGAGAGTAATCTAAAATGGAAAGTTTTAGATGTTTTAAGTAATGAAGAAAATGAGTTTTACGTAATAAATACATACATAGACGATTATGTTCCTGGGATTAATATTGTAAAATTAGACGGGTCTTTAAATGTTGATTCAAATTTTGCCAATGCTGGATATTACAATAGAATCTTTGAAAACATTGAAACTCAAAAAGTTATAAATTCAAAAATTTATAATGATTTTTTATATATACTGACCCAAGATAACAGAAATCAACAGGTTTCCTACTCTATACACAAAATTGACCTTATAAATCCCCAAAATCTAATTACAGTATTTAGTTCAATAAATGACATCAATCATTCCTCTAATTTTTTTCCTAAAGATTTCGAAGTTGATGAAAATGGATTTTTTATATTAGGAACAACTGACTATGCTGAATCAACTGTAAGTCAGGGAAGCAGATCATATGATTTCTTTGTTTCAAATTACACACATGAAGGGACTTTAAACCCTAGTTTCGCTAACGGGGGGATATTTCAAAAAGATTACGGAAAAACAGATAAAGCAAGTGACATTGTAATACAACCCGATGGAAAAATTATTATTTCAGGAATTAAATGGACAGATCAAGCTCCAGATGCTATTGCTACTAGACTTAATAATAACGGCTCTGTTGATTTAACATTTGGGAATAATGGAACCACTCTTATTTCTATGGAGAACCAGAAAACATCAAGTATTGATGATTTGGGTAGAGAAGAAGCCAATGAAATTTTAATTGATGAAAATGGGAATATTTATATTGCTGGAACCAAATATTTTGGTAAATCTTCTAGCTATAATGATCTTTCTGCATCCGATGGGGGGTATCAAAGTTCTATTTGGAAATATGATACAAATGGAGCTATTGTCGAATCATTCGGAAATATAGATTATGAGAATGGTTCTATCCCAGGACTTAGTTCAATAGAAATAAATGGTGAAAATAAAATTCAACGTTTAATGTTAATTGGGGATCAAATTATAGCCATCATTTTTACTAGAGAAGGTATTAGTAAATCAACATCATCCAAAATTTTTAAAATTGATAAGCAAACAGGTCAACCTGAAATTTATGCATATGATAAAATATCATTTTTTATCCCAAAAAAATTAGAAGGACGGGAGGATAATCCTATAAAAAATGTTCCTATGAAATTCTGGTTGCCTCCAAATAAAGATTACAATTATTCTTTTTCAAGTCCGGCTAATGGAGCAATTGTAGATAACAATAATTTAAGTTTTGACTATATACCTAATAAAGATTATTTTGGGATTGACTCATTCATTTTTGAGTTAGAGGTTGATGATACCATCATTACTAAGACTATAGATATTGATGTAAAACCGATAAATGACTTTCCAGCTATTTATGGTGAGAATAATATTGAAATTAATGAAGACAACAATCTTAATCTCAAGATTTATGATGCTGATGGTGATGATGATATATTAGATTATAATTTTCTAGTACCTGAAAATGGTGTAATTATTGACCAAGGAGATCTAACGTTTACGTATATACCTAACAAAGACTTTTTTGGTTTTGAAAAATTACAAATAAATGTAGAACATGTAGAACCCTTAAATGAAAATGAAATATATAATTCAAATATTTCTGTTGATATAAATATTCTAGCCGTTAATGACCCTCCAGTGGTTGAGGAGGGCTCCCTAACTATTGATGAAGACAATCTTGGAGTTCTTGCATTACAGGGTAATGATGTTGATAGTAACAATCTTACCTTTAGTATAGTCGATACTCCATC
>Ga0257120_1001120_pt1 | contig 18400 bp, 15 predicted proteins | sample SI106_10metaG_FD_190153 | JGI IMG/M metagenome (GOLD analysis project Ga0257120, IMG submission 190153) | Marine microbial communities from Saanich Inlet, British Columbia, Canada - SI106_10 | ecosystem: Environmental > Aquatic > Marine > Inlet | place: Canada: British Columbia | collected... | reverse complement strand
TGGGGGTGATTTTAGTTTTTTCAATAGGTTTTTAAGAACGACGAACCACGCGCCATTTTAGAGTGTTATTCAAGCATGAAGATAAACGCGCTAATATTCACGTCTTTGCTACTTTGCCAAAACGTATTTGGTCAGGATGCCAATTTCCAAAAGGAATTTAATTCGATCAATGAAAACCTAATGCTGGGCCTGGGGTCCTATGCTGTTGCAAACTTCGCCCTCAGCGGTGTAGGATATGTTACAAGCGAAGACGAATATTCAAAGCGATTTCATGAAATGAACGTGATGTGGAATACCGTAAATATTGGACTGGCAATACCGGGATATATCAAAGCGCGCCGAGGCGGAGGTCCCATGACCATGGCTGAGCTGGTTAAGGCGCAGAAAAAGACAGAATCTATTTTTTTATTCAATGACGTTTTAGACGTGGGATATATTGCTGCGGGAATTTGGATGCGCGAAGTGGCCCCGAACCAATTGGACCAAGAAGATCTCTACAGAGGCTACGGCAATAGCCTCATTCTTCAGGGGTCGTTTTTACTTGTTTTCGATGCAGTCGCCTACTATATCCACCACAGCCACGGAAAAGATCTGGCGCTCGAAAAAGTTTCTTTGAGCGCTTCAGGCGGGGGTATAGGTTTACGTGTTGCACTCGATTAAACCAGTAAAGCCAGCCCCGAGGGGCTGGCTTTGTTGCTTAACATAGGTTCTGGAGGGGGACTAAAACTGGTATACTGCGGCAATTAGGATGGACGCTAGTTGATCCGTGGTCATCGCATTGAACTGCGGTGCGGAACTTTGATCTAATCTGCATTCAAGAATTAGTCGAAGCTCGTCGGTTTCATAAGCGCCGGTGAGAGTGAAATCAAGTGTTGTGGTGCCGGCGCCATAGGCAGGACCCCCCGCGTCGAGTTCGTGAAAGATTTCCGAACGAAGCCCAACTGCAAATTGGTCTTTAATCGTTTTTGAGGGGTACAATGCTACCCCGTAGAAACCGCCGGTTGATGGCGTTTCGTTGTACGAAGCATTGATTCCAAGTCCTGCGGTTTTACCTAATTCATAACTACCCGTTAAATCAATTTGTAAAGTGGGTGATGCATCGATACTTTGCTTTCCGTAGAGAAGACTTAAGTAGGTATCCCCATAGCCATATTGGAGCCCATAGGTATACAAGTCTACATCATTCATCTCTGTAAAATCGGTGGGGTTCATGATAGCCAACATGACCGATTGTTTTTCGCTTAGCGAGTAATCGGCTTTAAGTCCCGTATGCGAAAATGGTCCATACGAGAAAAGATAGGAGGTGGAATAGTGAAAATTATCTACTGGAGAGATGACCTCATAGCCCAGGAAGGTATTAAAGTTTCCTAGGGTTAAAGTGAGCTTTTCGGAGGCATGCCAATACGCATATAATTGGTTGACAATATTGCCGGTCGCGCTGTAATAAGGTGAGGCAAATACGGCGTCAGTGCCGCGAGGACCGAAAACTAAATCTGCTACGAATCCACCTTTGTCGGTGTTTTTCTCTGCCTTGATATTCACCATACCCAAAGCAAATCCGTTTAAGTTTGCAAAACTTGAAGCAGGGGCATCAAATTTCCCTGCATTGAGGTTGGTTCTAAAATAGGTGTCAACGGATCCTGAAAAGGCAATACTTTCTTCTGCTTCTTGAGCGCTGGTTGAAATTACAGCACCTATTAGTGCTGCGAACAGCCAAATTTTTTCGACTTTTGTTTTAACGATTTTCATTTGAGGGAAATTGTTTTTAGAGCCCGGAGTGTTACAGCACTTCGGGCTCGCTTTTATAAATAGATTGGATAATTAGTGTTGATTCATACGGAAGTCTGCATAAGCGGACATGCCTCCATGTTCTGCCTGGTCTAGACCGTCCAATTCTTCTTCGCGATCTACACGAAGTCCCCAGATTTTTTCAATCAAGGTTAAGAGCAACCAGCTGGATGAGATGCAGAACGCAGCGACGATGCCAACACCAGTGAGTTGAATTAAGAATTGGTCCGTACCCGCTGAACTGCCAAAGAGGCCTACGGCGAGCGTACCCCACATACCAGTTCCTAGGTGCACAGCAACAGCACCAACCGGATCGTCGAGCTTTAATTTATCGAGTAACGAAACAGCGAGAACGACGATGACTCCACCTATCGCTCCGATGAGAATTGCATCTGTAATTCCCATTAAATCGGCCCCTGCGGTAATACTGACTAAACCACCTAAAATTCCGTTCATGAACATGGTGAGGTCAAAGTTTTTATAGACGACGCGAACGAAGCCAGCCGCCGCTAGACCGCCAGCTGCCGCGGCAATGGAGGTCGTGGTAAGAACTAAAGAAGTCAATCCCGGATCTGCACTAAGCACGGACCCTCCGTTAAACCCAAACCAACCTAGCCATAGAATAAGTACTCCGGCTGCCGCGAAAGGCAAGTTGTGACCAGGTATAGCACGGGTTTTTCCGTCTTTATCAAATTTGCCAATACGCGCACCTAATTTTATGATGTACAACAGAGCTGCCCATCCTCCTACGGAATGAACAAGCGTTGAGCCTGCGAAATCATAGAATCCCCATTCGTCAAGAAAACCGCCTCCCCATTTCCAAGAACCTACTACAGGATAAACGAGGCCTATCAGCAGGATGGAGAACACAAAGAATGAACCCAATTTCGCGCGCTCTGCAACAGCGCCAGAAACTATCGTCGCTGCCGTAGCAGCGAACATGCCTTGAAATAAGAAATCGGTCCAATAGGTATAACCTTCATTGTATGCTAGATCCAGGCCTTCCGAGCCGATCGGGCTTTCAAGACCAAACAGCCCTACGAAATAATTAGGTAAAACCCCGTTCCAGAAGGATGCGGGGTACATTAGATTGAATCCTATAAGTGCATAAAGCACTAGACCTGCACTTATGATGAAGAAGTTTTTAAATAAAATGTTGATGGTGTTCTTTTGGCGTGTTAGGCCTATTTCTAAAAAACTGAACCCAAGATGCATGAAAAATACAAGTGCTGTACAAAGCATCATCCAAAGGTTGTTTATAGTGAGAGTAAGTGTCGTTTCCATTTTTTAATAGGTATGAATGTGATTATTTCAGTGTAAGGCCTCCGCTTTCTCCGGTACGGATGCGGTACGCATCTTCAACGGGTGTGACAAAGATTTTGCCGTCTCCAACTTCACCGGTTTTTGCCGCTTCCAGAATGGCATTTACCGTCTTGTCCACAAAGTCATTGTTTACAACGATACTGAGGTAGCGTCTTTGAATGTCTGTAGAGCTGTAAGCAACACCTCTGTATAGATGTTCCTTTTTTTCGTGACCTACACCAGTCACATCCCAGTAACTAAAGAAGTACACATTCACATCATGAAGTGCCTGACGGACCTCATGAAATCTCGATTTCCTAATAATTGCGTCTATTTTTTTCATTTTGAGGGTTGTTTTGAGCAAAACTATGAATAAAATTCAATAAACCCCCTAAAAAATTAGGGCCAACTCAATGAAAAGTACATTATATAGAAACTTACCCCCTTAAAAAGAGGGGTCAATATAGATATATAGGTGTTTTTTAATGAACCCCCCTCTGATTACAAAAGGTCTGGTTGATCTTGGGAGGGTAGTGCAAAAAAAAACCCGATCCAGTAGATGGATCGGGTTCGACTTAACTTTATTGGTTTGTTCTACAAAAGCAGTTAACGAGTGCTTAGGTTTTTTGGTTTAATCAAAAGTGCGATTTAAGAAGCGTTCGTTTCGTATATTTGTGTTTAAACGTATGTGTAACATGTATATAAAATTGAGTTCTCGAAGGATTTATGGACTTCTTTTTTTTCTCATAACACTCTGTAATTCAGTGTATTCGCAAGGATATATTTCTTGGAAATTGTCAGATAAAATTGGGGTGCAACGTATTTCAGTTGAGACCGGTGAAAACATTGTGTTTTATGAAAATCACATAGATACGCTACCTAAATATACGCTGAACTATGACGCTCAAAACTATGAAATCACCCTCAAGGGCCATCTGTTTAAAACCAGTTCTGGATTAAAAGCGGTTTTTCCAGGTACGGGAAAGGTATTTCTTGTTGATACAGCCGCCGGTATCATTGAGCGCATTGATGAGACCTACTATTCTGGCTACAACTTTGATAGTTACCAATTCATTAGAAACGATACCATTTATTCATTTGGGGGTTACGGTTTCTGGATCCAAAATAATTTGCTTACTTATTATTCGGATGTACGGAAGGAATGGAGTTTGTTTGGTAAAGCGCCATTTGCGTTAGAGTCCCCTGACTTGCAAGGACCCCAAGAACAGATTTCATTTTATGACCGCCTTAATGACATTCTGTATGTGGTCTATCAAAACGAGGCATATAGTTATAGCTTCATTAGCCGCAGTTGGAAGGATCTAGGACAATCCAGTTTCAATAATCAACGTGGTTACATGGTTCATGAGGTATCAGATTCAACGTGCTTATTAATGTCATCGCTTAAGACCTATTGGTGGTATCCTGGCGGCAACAGTATCGCAGATATTACTTTGGAAAACGGAGGGAATTTAACGAACAGGCTAAATGTTTTGGGACTCGCTTGTGGGTATTCAGAGAACAACAAACTAACGATTCCAAAGCATTCTGACAAACTGAAGCTTGGCTATTATTTCGAATCGTTAAAACTTAGAACTCCGCCTATTGAATCGATAGAACCAGCCCACATAAGAGAAGTAAATGATTATCAAAACTTACTTTTTGTATCGTTTGGTTTATTTACGCTTTTCGGCATCCTTTTAACGGCGTACTTGAGAAAGGGCTATTTAAACAAACGTGCTGCGATATTTGATAGCCTGCAGTGGGAAGTGTTGGAACGAAGCGTAGGAGGGCCTATAACTACGGATGATTTTAATGATTTATTAGGAGTTAACGAAGCTTCATGGGAAGTCCAAAGAAGAAAGCGTAGCGAATTTATTAAGGAACTCAACGCTACTTCGAAAAAACAGCTGGGTGCAGAAGTTTTACTTCGGGAAAAATCGGAGCTGGATAAGCGCCAAATACTGTATGTCCTGAACCCGCGCCTGGAGAACGATTTGGCACGATTGCTGTAATTGAAAAAAGAAATAACAATCTATGAAGGCAAAATTTCTTTTAGTAATCGCTTTAAGTGTTTCAGGCTTAAGCAGTACTGCCCAAAGTCGCTGGGGATTGCGTACGGGATTGAATTTTGATATGGCTGGAATAGGTCTGGATGAAGCACTTTCTACCACGCAATCTATTTTCGTTGGTGCCGCAACTGACGACGGGTATCATATAGGATTGTTCGGCCGTCAGTTCGTTGGGGAACAATTTTATGTAGGCGCGAGTGCACTGTATGTAAAAAACTCAAAGTTTCTCTCTGGTGCCAATGGAACGACCTTGATGTATGAGAGTTTTGATCACAATCTCCTTCAGTTCGAATCTAGTACAGGATTGCGCGTATTTAAATTTGCCCGTGTTGAAGCAGGCGTGCACTACCAGCAGCATTTGTCTGATAATGCGTTTACAGCAACATTTTCCCCATCATCGGCAGGCTATAATATTGGCTTAGGAGTGGACCTATGGAAATTAGGGGTTGATTTAGTGTATTACAGCAGTTTTGAAAATCACATAGGTGATTGGAATGGTATTCCACTGAGTTACAACCGCTCGCAGTTGCTACTTAGCCTATCTGCGAAATTATAATGGAGAAGATAAAAGCGTTTGGCATAGATTTTGATTCTCATTTGTTCGCATCCCAATTGAGTGTAAGCGAGTAATTCATTAAGATGCGACATGGTTTTGTTCAGCGAGCCACTCCGTACCCCGGTGTGGCTCGTTTTTTTTTACACCACTTCGAAATACGCGGTGCCCAATCCGTCAACCGCTACTTCTACTTTTTTTGCATCACCAATAAAGTGAGCTGCTGTGGAGGCGCCGGCCAAAACAATCATTCCTTTTTTCAAAGGCAAGCCATGCTGTAGCGCAAGTCGGGTTGCTGCGGCAAGTGCTTCAAAAGGGTTATCAAGAATGGCGTCGCTTGTTCCTTCGGCAACAGTAGAACCATCAAAAGTTTGTACCATATCTAATCCGTTAAGTCCAAGCGGCACTTCGCACCAAGGACCTAAAGCAAAGCCGCAAGAACTGCAATTGTCGGCCACTACATCTTCTAGAGAAAATTTAAAATTTTCATACCGTGAATCAATGATTTCGATGGCTGAAGCAACGCCGTCCACTACGTGAGAAACTTCATCAACGCTTAATGGGGAGTTGATGTCTTGTGAAAGACGGAAGGCGATTTCAGGTTCCGCGCGCGGGTGGATACATTGAGAGCGAACTAAAGGCGTTTCGCTAGTGATGCGCATATCTTGTGTTAATTGGCCAATAATCATATCGTCTACGCCCATTTGCTTCATTTTCGCTAACGAAGTGAATCCCATTTTTACACCGATAACGGCATGACCCTCATTGACGCGCTCTTGAATAAGCGCATGTTGTATGGTGTAAGCGTCTTTGAGGGTATAGGTATTTTGCGTTGAAAATTGGTCGCGGGGTTGTTGTGTTCGCGCACTTTGGTGAAGGGCTTTTGCCCACTGTTTATGTGGAATCATAATTTGATGCAAATATTTTTAGGTTCAGTAAAGAATCGCAGTGCTTCAAAACCACCTTCGCGGCCTATACCGCTTTGCTTAACGCCACCAAAGGGTGTACGAAGATCGCGTAGTAACCAGCAATTGACCCAAATGATACCGGCGTGAAGACGAGCCGCCATGCGGTGGGCGACTTGAAGATTAGTGGTCCAAACGGTAGCCGCCAAGCCGTAGGAAGTGCTGTTGCCAAGGGCAAGTGCCTCCTCTTCTGTATCAAAAGGCGTAAGGGTAACCACGGGTCCAAAGATTTCTTCCTGGTTGGTGCGGCAAGAGGCATCAAGGTTTTCAAAAACTGTCGGCTCAATGAAGTAGCCATTTTTACATCGACCGTCTAATTTGACTGGGCTTCCTCCCGTGAGAAGCGTTCCGCCTTCCTCAATAGCCACGGCAATGTGCGAAAGAACTTTTTCGAAATGTGCTTTACTCACAACGGCACCGGTTCTCGTACTTTCTACAAGCGGATCTCCTACGGTCAGTCCTTTGACACGCGCAACAAACGCCTCCTTGAATTGGTTATAAATACTGCGCTGTACATAAATGCGCGAGCCGCAAAGACAGATTTGACCTTGATTAGCAAATGCAGCGCGAACGCTGGTTTTAACGGCTTCTTCGAAATCACAATCTTCGAAAATAATGTTGGCATTTTTACCGCCCAACTCAAGGCTTAACTTTTTAAACATTGGTGCGGCAACGGCACTAATGGCCTTTCCGGTTTGCGTGCCTCCAGTAAAGGAAATGATAGGAATATCTTGATGGGCAACAATGGCTGCGCCAACTTCTGCACCCAATCCATGAACGATGTTCAAAACGCCCGCAGGGAACTCAATGTCTTCAAGTATTTTACAGAGCAAATAGGCAGTGGCGGGAGTGACTTCTGAAGGTTTAGCGACAACAGTATTGCCCGCGGCCAAGGCAGGAGCAATTTTCCAAGTAAACAAATAAAGCGGCAAATTCCAGGGCGAAATACATCCAGCAACGCCGACGGGTTGTCGCAGGGTGTAGTTGAAACCATTGGCACCCATATCGTGGGTTTCATAGGCATCGTGGAGGATAGCAGTAGCGTAAAATTTAAAATTGTCCCGTGCGCGTGGAATATCTACGGCCGTTGCGAGTGAAAGAGGCTTCCCATTATCAATAGATTCCGCGAGGGCCAATTCTGGCAAGCGTCGTTCAATCTCATCCGCAACCTTCAACATCCACGCACTTCGCTCCGCTGCAGGCAGTGCGCTCCACTCAGGAAAAGCCGCCCGTGCCGCTTCGGTTGCCAATTTTACGTCGCTTTCGCCCGATCTGGGAATGCGGCCGTAGGCTTCGCCAGTGGCGGGGTTGGTATTGGTAAGGTATTGTTTGTGAAGGGGTTCAAGGAACTTTCCTCCGATGTAATTCTGTAAATCCATAGCTGTGATCTGTCCGTACGAATATAAGGAAGGGCGAGGCAGGATGAAATCGGTTTTGAATTTCATAAATTGAGGTCCCAAAGCAAATTCAAATGGCAGTACCAAAACCCTTCAATTTTCAGCAGTGGCTGGATGAAAATAGAGACCTTCTTAAACCGCCGGTGGCGAATAAGAATTTAACCCCGGAATCGGACGACTACATCGTTATGGTGGTAGCAGGTCCGAACGCGCGAAAAGATTACCATTACAATGAAACGGAAGAGTTTTTCTACCAATTAGAAGGAAACATCACCGTAAAAGTACAAGTGGACGGTGAAGCACACGAGCTGCATTTAGGTCCTGGCGATATGATGACCGTCCCGGCGAAAATCCCACACAGTCCTATTCGTCATGAAGGCAGCATTGGGTTGGTGGTTGAGCGAATTCGCGAAGGCAGAGGATTCACAGACGGTTTGCTGTGGTTTTGCGACGAATGCAATGGCAAATTGCACGAAACCTATTTTGAATTGAAAGACGTTGAAAAGGATTTTATTCCTCATTTCCGCGGATATTACGGTAATGAATCGAATCGTACTTGCAAGAATTGTGGGCACGTTATGGAGAGTGATCCTAGATTCGTTTAGTTATGTGTCAGGTTACCTCCAGAAATTTCACGGTAGACATTCATACGCACATTTTACCCGAACACATTCCGAATTTCCGTGAGAAGTTCGGTTACGGCGGCTTCATAACCCTTGATCACCACAAGAGCTGCAGCGCTCGAATGATGAAAGATGGCGAGTTTTTTCGCGAGGTTGAGGACAATTGTTGGAGCCCTGAAGCGCGCATGAAGGAATGCGGTCACCATCATGTCGATGTTCAGGTATTGTCCACGGTCCCAGTAATGTTTAGCTACTGGGCAAAACCTAAAGACACCCTTGAAGTGGCCCAATTCTTAAACGATCATATCGCAGAAATTTGCGACCGTTACCCCACCCGGTTTGTTGGTTTAGGAACGCTGCCCATGCAAGCACCAGATTTGGCCATTGAAGAATTGCGTCGGTGCAAAGAAATAGGTCTTAAGGGCGTTCAGATTGGAACGCATATCAACGATTGGAACCTCGATGCGCCAGAGTTGTTTCCCATTTTTGAGGCATGTCAAGATTTAGACATGGCCATTTTCGTCCACCCGTGGGACATGATGGCAAAGGAAAAAATGACAAAATATTGGTTGCCTTGGCTGGTCGGAATGCCTGCAGAAAGCTCGTTGGCTATTTGTTCGATGATCTTTGGTGGCGTGTTTGAGCGTCTCCCAAAACTGCGCGTTGCCTTTGCCCACGGTGGGGGATCATTCCCTGCTACGCTGGCCCGCGTACAACACGGGTTTGACGTCCGTCCGGATCTTTGTGCCGTAGATAATCCCATTGCTCCGAAAGCGTATATGGGTAAATTTTGGCTTGATTCTTTAGTACACGATCCACAAATGCTCGAATACATAGTGGGGCTTGTTGGCGAGAACAGAGTGGCTTTAGGTACGGATTATCCTTTTCCGCTCGGGGAATTACAGCCTGGAAAACTGATCAACGGAATGCCGTGGAGCGAGGAGCGCAAGGGAAAGCTACTGCACGGAGCGGCACTAGAATGGTTGGGAATGGATTTATCTCATTTACTCCCTTAGAAAATCCTTGGTACACCTGCGAGAATTTCGGTAATTTTGACCCACATTAACACTTCCTATGAGTGATCCCATCAAACACGAATGTGGTATAGCGTTCGTACGCCTGAGAAAGCCTCTTGAATATTACGTTGAAAAATACGGAACGGCTTTTTACGGCCTGAACAAGATGTACCTCCTCATGGAGAAGCAACGCAACCGCGGTCAAGACGGCGCGGGTCTTGCAAATATTAAGCTTAATATGGCGCCGGGGACGCGTTACATTTCGCGGTACCGTTCGGTAGACACAAACAGTATAGGTGACATATTTGGCAAAGTTCAGAAACGCATTGCAGAGGGCATTGCTGGCGATGTTTCGCGCTTATCTGATGTGCCTTGGCTGAAAGAAAACTTGCCGTTTACAGGGGAGGTTTTTCTAGGCCACCTGCGTTACGGAACGTATGGGGGAAACACCATTGAAGCGTGCCACCCGTTTTTGAGACAGAACAACTGGCCTACTCGAAACTTGATTGTCGCAGGAAACTTCAACATGACAAATGTAGACGAGCTCTTTAATGAGTTGGTGGAATTGGGCCAGCATCCTAAAGAGAAGGCGGATACGGTCACGATCATGGAAAAAATTGGTCATTTCCTGGACGAGGCTAACGACGAATTATACTACGAACTCAAAGCGGAAGGCTATTCTAAAAAGGAAGCTACTGCTGAGATCGCGAACCGATTAGACCTTGCAGACATTCTACGCCGCGCCTCTAAAAAATGGGACGGCGGCTACGCCATGGCAGGCATGACTGGACACGGCGATTCTTTTGTACTTCGTGATCCTGCTGGTATTCGCCCGGCCTACTATTACTACGACGACGAGATTGTTGTGGTGGCTTCAGAACGTCCCGTCATACAGACGGCGCTGAATTTGAAATCTGAGGAGATCACGGAATTGCCGCCAGGAAATGCACTCATTGTGAAGCACCACGGTGAGGTCTCTATTGATGAAATCAAAACCCCAACCGAGTTTAAGGCGTGTTCTTTCGAGCGCATCTATTTCTCTCGAGGGAATGATAAAGATATTTACAACGAACGTATTGAATTGGGCCGCAGGCTTATTCCAAGGATCGTAGAACTTGTCGATGACGAGGTAGAGGATACGGTCTTTTCGTTCATTCCGAACACTGCTGAGGTTAGTTTCTACGGGATGGTTAAAGGAATGGAAGATCATTTCAATTCCATGAAATACGAGCGCATTACCGCTTTAAATAAGCCATCGAACGAACAGCTGAAAGAAATTCTAGACCTCCGACCGCGCGTTGAAAAAGTGGCTTGGAAAGACGTAAAGCTGCGCACATTTATTACTGAAGACAGTTCAAGAGATGAATTGGTCAGCCACGTTTACGACATTACCCACGGTTCTGTAAAGCCCACCGACCACCTAGTGGCGATTGACGACAGTATTGTGCGTGGCACAACGTTGAAGCAAAGCATTCTCCGCATTTTTGACCGATTAAGCCCCAAGCACATCGTCATTGCTTCCTCTGCACCTCAAATCCGTTACCCGGATTGTTACGGTATTGACATGGCCCGTATGGGAGATTTTGTGGCCTTTAGAGCTGCCATTGCCCTGCTAAAGGAACGCGGTTTAGAAGGTTTAATTCAAGAGGTCTACGAAAAGTGTAAAGCCCAAATTCATTTGGCGGATGATGAAGTGCAAAACTTCGTCAAAGAGATCTACCAGCCGTTCGAAGCACAAGAAATTAGTGATAAGATTGCGGAATTGTTGACACCGCCAGAAGTGAACGCAAAGGTTTCTGTGCTCTATCAAACGATTGAAGATCTCCATTTAAGTTGTCCCAATCACCCGGGCGATTGGTATTTCACCGGCAATTATCCAACGCCAGGAGGAAACCGTGTTGTGAACAAGAGCTTCATGTATTACGTTGAGGGTCGAACAGAACGAGCCTACTAAACATGAAAATTTACACCAAAACTGGCGATAAGGGTCAGACATCGCTCTTGAGCGGAAGCCGCGTTTCCAAGGCAGAATTGCGTTTAGAAGCCTACGGGACGTTAGATGAAGTCAACAGCCACTTAGGTGTGTTGGTGTCAACACTACCGACGGACCAGTTTCCTTATGCTCAGGCCATTCAAAGCGAACTGTTCGCTATGGGATCACACCTTGCACTAGATGGCGCCGCGGAATTTCCAATGCCCAAATTCAATGAAGCTTTAGTGGGTCAATTAGAACGTCAGATGGACCAATGGAATGAAGTACTTCCAGAATTAAAGAGTTTCATTCTGCCGGGCGCTCATGAAAAAAGTGCCCATTGCCATGTTGCGCGCACCGTATGCCGTCGCGCAGAACGCAGAGTAGTGGCATTGAATGATGACGCAGAGGTCATGGAAGAAATTATTACGTTCTTGAATAGACTCTCAGACTTCTTATTCGTCATGGCACGCTGGATAGATTTTTCCAACGGTGCGCCGGACAGAATTTGGACACCTAAGTATTAAGCACTTACATTTTTTCCAAAGGTGTTGCACAAGTCAGCAGAAAAACTACTTTTGCACGAATGTTAATGCATTAATAGTTGTTGAAGACTTATGTACTGGACCTTAGAACTTGCATCTTATTTGAGTGACGCGCCGTGGCCGGCGACACGCGATGAGCTTATTGATTACGCTATCCGCACGGGAGCACCATTGGAGGTAGTAGAAAACCTTCAAGCTATTGAAGAAGAAGAGGAAGAAACGTACGAGGGTATAGAAGAGATTTGGCCGGATTATCCGTCTGAGGAAGACTTCCTCTGGAACGAAGAAGAATATTGATTTAAGGCCCCTTTTCTAGGGGCTTTTTTTTGGACTCATAACTTAGTTGCTGCGCAATAGATAGGGCCTATAGGAATATTGCAAAATTCCAATCTATAGACCGCGTTTTGTGTTGTACTTTTGATTGTAAATCCAATACATCCACATGGATAGATTTTCATTTTTAGGAAGCGTTCACGCCCAATTGATCGAAGATCAGTACGAGCGCTACCTCAAAAATCCGGACGGCACTGAGCCGAGCTGGCGAGCTTTTTTTCAGGGATATGATTTCGCCAAAGAAATCTATGCTGAAGAAGACCTTGACGGCGGTGGTGTGCCTGAAGAGGTGGTCAAAGAGTTTCACGTCTTAAATTTAATACAGGGTTACCGTTCTCGTGGACACCTGTTCACAAAGACGAACCCTGTTCGCATGCGCCGCAGTTACGAGCCTACACTGGACATCGAAAACTTCGGCTTAAGCAAAGACGATCTTGATACCCCGTTTAATGCAGCCACAGAATTGGGGCTATCCGGGGCGACGAAATTGCGCGAAATTATTGAGCACTTAGAGGCAATCTACTGCCAGAGCACTGGTGTAGAGTATAACTACATACGTGACCCCGAGCGCCGTACGTGGATTAAAAATTGGATCCACAAAGACGATAATCAGCCTAAACTCTCCATAGAAGAGAAAAAGCAAATTCTACATAAACTTAATCAGGCCGTCAGCTTCGAGTCCTTCTTGAACACAAAGTTCGTAGGACAGAAACGCTTCTCTATTGAAGGAGCGGAGGCGTTGATCCCAGGACTTGACGAAGCGGTGAATCACGGCGCACGCCATGGTGTGAAAGAGTTTGTTTTGGGGATGGCGCACCGCGGTCGTTTAAATGTCCTCACGAATGTTTTTGGGAAACCACGAACGCAGATATTTTCAGAATTTGAAGGAAAGGCTTTCGACGACGTTACCATCGATGGTGATGTAAAGTACCATTTAGGCCATACTACGGTGCATACTACAGTAGATGGCAATGAGGTGCTAATGAACATTGCACCCAATCCGTCGCATCTTGAGGCTGTTGATCCAGTTGTAGAGGGTATTGCCCGCGCAAAGATCAACAACGACTACGGCATGGAATCGGGGAAAGTATTGCCTATTCTTATTCATGGGGATGCTGCAGTTGCTGCCCAGGGCGTGGTCTATGAAACGGTTCAAATGGAAACATTGGACGGGTATAAGACGGGTGGAACGCTTCACATTGTCATTAATAATCAGGTTGGTTTTACGACCAATTATTTGGATGCACGATCGTCTACGTATTGTACGGATGTGGCGAAGGTGATTTTAGCACCGGTTCTTCACGTTAACGGCGATGATTCCGAAGCTTTGGTTCACGCGATGCGTTTGGCTATTGAATACCGTCAACGCTTTCAGCGCGATATTTTCATAGACCTGTTGTGTTACCGCAAGTACGGCCACAACGAAGGTGATGAACCGCGTTTCACCCAGCCATTATTATATAAAGCCATTTCTAAACATGCTAACCCTCGCGAAATTTACGCGCAGAAGTTAATGAGCGAAGGAATTGCTACACAGCAGATGGTGCGTGAAATGCAGGAGGAGTTTAAATCCATGTTGGAAACAGACTTTGACGAAGCGAAAAAAATCAAACGCAATGTGATTACTCCTTTCATGGAGAAGGAATGGGTAGACTACCCTAGCGCTAAGCCAGGAGAAATGCTGCATGCAGTGGACACAACTTTTGATCTGGACAAGCTTAAGGATATCGCGAAGCACATCACGACTTTACCTGAAGGCAAGAAGTTCTTAAAGAAAACAGTTCGTTTGATGGGCGATCGCGCGGCCCAAGTATTTGAACGAAATTCGATCGACTGGGGCATGGGTGAATTGCTCGCCTACGGCTCACTGCTCTCAGAAGATTATAACATCAGAATTTCAGGGGAAGATGTGGAGCGTGGAACGTTCTCGCACCGCCACGCCATATTGAAGGTCGAGGACAGTGAAGAGGAAGTAAACCTGCTCAACGAATACCCGGGAAAAGAAGGTCGTTTTGCCATCTACAATTCGTTGTTGAGCGAATACGCTGTTATGGGCTTTGACTACGGATATGCCATGGCATCGCCGGATACCTTGACCATTTGGGAGGCCCAGTTCGGTGATTTCGCCAACGGTGCTCAAATCATAATTGACCAATTTTTGTCCGCCGCAGAGGATAAATGGAAAGTTCAAAACGGACTAGTTTTACTTCTTCCACACGGTTATGAAGGGCAAGGCGCTGAACACAGTTCTGCCCGACTTGAGCGTTTCTTACAAATGTGCGCTCAGGAAAATATGACAGTAGCGAACTGTACTACTCCTGCAAATTTTTATCATTTGCTTCGCCGTCAGCACAAGCGTCACTTTAGACGTCCGCTTGTAGTAATGTCGCCAAAGAGTTTGTTGCGATTGCCAAAAGCGCAAAGTACTATGGAAGAATTGGCCCATGGAACCTTCCAGCCCATATTATCCGATACCACGGCCGTTCCAGAAAAGGTTACGAAAGTGGTCTTCTGTTCAGGTAAGCTGTATTACGAACTAGCAGACGAGCGCGAAGCGCAAGGAGCAGATCACGTTGCCCTTATTAGAATTGAACAATTGTACCCGCTCGATGATCTTGCCATCATGCAGGAAGTAGCAAAATACCCGAACGCTGAGAAACACGTTTGGGCGCAAGAAGAACCGGCAAATATGGGGGCATGGACCTACATGTTGTGGCAAATGCACTTGCCATTGACCTTAGTGAGTCCAGCGCCAAGTGCCGCTACGGCGAGCGGTTCACATCAGGTGGCCGTGCAGCGCCAAAGAGAAACTATAGAACGAGTATTTAGCATTTAAGTCTATCAGATATGTTAGAAATGAAAGTGCCTTCACCAGGCGAATCCATTACTGAAGTTGAAATCGCAACCTGGTTGGTTAACGACGGCGACTATGTAGAAAAAGATCAAGCCATTGCTGAGGTCGACTCTGACAAAGCAACGCTTGAATTACCTGCAGAAGAAGGTGGAATTATCACTTTAAAAGCAGAAGAAGGCGACACCGTTGAGGTGGGTCAGGTGGTATGTTTGATCGACACCAGCGCGGCGCGTCCAGAAGGCAGTGCAGCACCGTCGGCCGCAGCACCAAACCCGGAGCCAGTGGCTGCACCAGCTGCACCAGCTGCAACTACCTATGCGACAGGAACAGCTTCACCCGCCGCAAAGAAAATGATGGCCGAAACGGGCGCATCTGTAGCGAAAGGAACCGGTAAAGACGGACGCATTACGAAGGCAGATGTGATTGATGCAGTAGCCTCTATGGGTTCATCTGACCACGGTGAGCGTGCGCAGACACGCAAGAAGATGAGCAGTCTTCGTCGCAAATTGGCCAGTAGATTAGTTACGGTGAAGAATGAAACGGCAATGCTTACCACCTTTAACGAGGTAGATATGAAGCCAATTTTCGATTTACGCAACGAATACAAAGAAGAGTTCTTTGAGAAGCACGGGGTGAAATTAGGCTTTATGAGCTTCTTCACGCTTGCTACGACACGCGCACTTAAATTGTACCCTTCTACCAACAGCATGATTGACGGTAACGAGCTTGTGAGCTTTGATTACGTTGATGTAAGTGTCGCTGTAAGTGGTCCAAAGGGATTGATGGTACCGGTAGTTCGCAATGCAGAAACGTTAGATTTTGCAGGGGTTGAAAATGAGATAGGCCGACTCGCAAAAAAAGTACGCGACGGTAAAATCACGGTTGACGAGATGACCGGTGGAACCTTCACCATCACCAACGGTGGTGTATTTGGATCGATGTTATCTACACCCATCATCAACCCTCCACAAAGTGCAATTTTAGGAATGCACAACATCATCCAGCGCCCGGTTGCGGTTGACGGTGAAGTGGTTATTCGTCCTATGATGTACGTCGCATTGAGCTACGACCACCGTGTTATAGATGGACGTGAAAGTGTCGGGACATTGGTGGCCATCAAAGAAGCGCTAGAGAATCCTGCAGAAGTACTAATGGAAGGCAATGTTCGCAAAGCTTTGGGCTTATAATTAGGCCTTAAAATCCTTATATTTGGGAGCGCTGCCTGAAAGGGCAGCGCTCCTATTATTTACAAACAGAAATAACAACGCATGAAAAGATTTATTTCGGGCCTACTAACCCTAGCCTTGGTCCTTAGTTCTGTAGTTTCTACGGCACATGAAGGGATGTGGTTGCCTATGCTTATCAAGCGCCTAAACATGGCGGAGATGCAAGCAAACGGTTTGAATTTGACCGCAGAAGAATTGTATGATGTCAACAACGCTTCTGTAAAAGATGCCATCGTTTCTTTAGGCGGCTTTTGTACGGGTGAGATCATCTCAGACCAGGGATTAATGCTTACCAACCACCATTGTGGTTACGATGCCATACGTTCACATTCAACGGTAGAAAACGACTACTTAACGGACGGTTTCTGGGCAATGACTCGCGAAGAAGAACGCACGAATCCAGGACTTACGGCGGCTATTTTGGTACGCATGGAGGACGTAACGGATAAGGTTATGGCTGAAATAACTTCAGACATGTCAGAAGCGGAACGTGCTGCAAAAGCAAAAGAAGTGGGCGATGCATTGGCTAAAGAAGCAACGGAAGGAACCGTACACAATGCTTATGTACGTGGCTTCTTCCACAACAACGAATACTATTTATTCGTGTTTAACACCTACAAAGATGTACGTTTGGTAGGCGCACCACCAAGCAGTGTTGGAAAATACGGCGGCGATACAGACAACTGGATGTGGCCACGTCACACTGGTGATTTTTCTATGTTCCGTATTTATGCGAATGCGGAAGGTAACCCTTCTGATGTAAGTGCAGATAACGTTCCATTGACTCCAAAGCACCATTTGCCGGTAAGTTTGAACGGTGTGAAAGAAGGAGACTTCAGTATGGTATTTGGTTTCCCAGGTTCTACGGATAGATTCCTTACTTCTACAGGTATTGAACAAGCCATCAATCTTTACAACCCAACAGTGGTAGAGATTCGTGCGCAGAAATTAGCCATCATGAAAAAGGCTATGGACGCAGACGATGCGGTTCGAATCGCATTGGCCTCTAACTATGCTTCAACTGCGAATTACTGGAAGTACTTCATAGGTCAAACAGAGCAGCTTAAGAAAAACCGTGTAAAAGAGAAGAAAGAAGCCATCGAGGCACGTTATATGGATTGGGCTCAAGCAGACCCATCGCGTGCAGAATATACAGGCGCATTGGATCTATTGAATGAAGCTTATGCTGCAACGGACGCCACTGTAAAAGGCGGAGTTTATTTAATGGAAGCCGGAATACGTGGCGCTTCTTTGCCGCTGTATGCGTTCCGCTTAGGACGCATGTTAAGTGCACTTTCGAGCTCAGAGGATCTTGAAGCAGATAAAGCAGCCGCATTGGCTTATGCTGAAGACCACTTCGCAGAATACCAAGCTGATGTTGACCGTGCTTTAGCTGCTAAAGTGTGGGGCATGTGGATGGAAAACGTACCAGCTGATCAACAGCCGAGCATCTTCACTGAAGTTCGCGATAGCATGGGCGGTGACGTTACAGTACTTACTGCTGAGGTTTATGATAATTCCATTTATGCATCAATGGATGCTCTAAAATCATGGATGGAAACTATGGACGCTGATGCACTGAAAGCAGATATGGGTGGTAAAGTCGCTTCGAGCTTCATCATGACGTACTTCGGTAATCAACAAGGCAATGCTGAGGTAAGCGAAAAAATGGAAAAGGGCTACCGGTTATTTACGGACGGGTTGCGTCAAGCTATGCCTGAGAAAACATTTGCACCGGATGCGAATTCTACGCC
>Ga0257120_1001119_pt1 | contig 18429 bp, 20 predicted proteins | sample SI106_10metaG_FD_190153 | JGI IMG/M metagenome (GOLD analysis project Ga0257120, IMG submission 190153) | Marine microbial communities from Saanich Inlet, British Columbia, Canada - SI106_10 | ecosystem: Environmental > Aquatic > Marine > Inlet | place: Canada: British Columbia | collected... | reverse complement strand
AACATCGTGTCACCCACAAAGGCAGCGTTCCCCATCACATGCACCATACAAGCGGGTGTATGCCCCGGCGTGGCCATCACAAAGGCGTCGATTTCGCCGATCTTATAGCGATCGCCGTCCTGGAATAGCGCATCAAATTGCGATCCATCCCGTTGAAAGTCAGTCCCTTCGTTGAAGATCTTTCCAAACGTCTCTTGGACTTCCATGATCCGTGCACTAATGCCGATTTTGCCTCCCAGCTTGTCTTGCAGATATGGTGCGCCAGACAGATGGTCCGCATGAACATGGGTCTCGATGATCCACTCCAAGGTCAGCTCGTTTGATGTCATGTAATTTACAATGCGATCCGCATGATCATGAGTTATGCGGCCAGATGCATAATCAATGTCCATCACGGAATCCACGACAGCGCAGGCCTTGGTTTTTGGATCAGAAACGACATAGCTGATCGTGTTAGTTGCCGCGTCAAAGAAGCCTTCGACGTCTGGCTTCATCGCCATGTCAACGGGATATTTTTGCATAACTTTTCCTCTCAAACCTCAAGACTTTTTGGTGATTGCACCGCCGTGTATTTGGCGATGACCATGCCAACCAACATGGCGGGAACAAAGAAAAGTGTGCCGCTGGCGGCCAATGGCAATGACGTCAATGCCGGACCGGGGCAGACCCCCCCCAAGCCCCACCCAATGCCAAAGGTTGCAGCGCCAAAAGCGAGCCTTGCATCGAAATCAATGCGCGTTGGCAAATGAAACACGTCATGGAATAACGGTTTTGAACGTTTCTGAACCAGCCAGAATCCAGGCATTGTGATCATGATCGCGCCGCCCATCACGAAGGCAAGGCTGGGATCCCATGTGCCGAACAAATCGAGGAAGTTTTGAACTTTCGCGGGGTTCGCCATGCCAGAGAGGATAAGTCCGGTTCCAAACAATAGCCCTGCGAAGAGCGTGCTGAATCTATGCATTGCCTTAGCCCCCCACAACATGGCGTAGGATAAAGACAGTCACAAAGGCGGTGGCCATAAATATTATTGTCGCAGCAATCGAACGAGCTGATCCCCGTGAAATTCCACATACACCATGGCCACTTGTGCATCCATTACCGATGACGGAACCGAATCCGACCAGCAGGCCAGCGACGACTAACAGCAAGCCATTGCCTGAAACCACCTGAACAGGCGCAGCTCCAGTTAATAAAAACCAAAGCGGTGCGGCGAGAAGAAGACCAATCAGGAATATGATCGCTTGTGGCAGTCCAGCTTTATCCACTGATGGCGGCAATATGCGTGACACGATGCCACTTATACCAGCGATCCGTCCGTGGGAGGCTAACAACACAACAGCCGATAAGCCAATGAGGGCGCCGCCAAGTAATGATGTGAAGGGGGTAAATTCAGTTTCCACCAAGTAACTCCTAATCGTGTTGTCGTCAGTTTGGGCAAACTGTCATCTGTCGCGCTTGCCTTTATATTTGTATTCTCTTATATAAGTGGCAACAAATATACAAGAGGTAATTTTCCCATGCTGGACATCAGCGCGCTTGAACCAAAAATCGCAGAAGCCGCAAAGCTCATGAAGATGCTGTCGCAACCGGTGCGCCTACGCCTGATGTGTATTTTGCTAGATGGCGAACAAAGCGTGCAAAGCCTTGCTGAAAGTGCTGGCCTGTCGCAACCCGCAATGTCGCATCATCTTAAAAAGCTACGGGATTCTGAGCTGGTGGAAACCAGGCGCAACGGTCAGACCATATTTTACTCGGTAAAAGGTGTTGAAGTCGCGGAAGTCATCACAGTTTTGCACCGCCTTTACTGCCCACATTAATAAGTCTGAAATCACACAACCCTTCTGGGGACCAAATGGAGTTTTCGATGCATAAGTCAAAAATTGTTCTCGGAGTTGCAGTCGTGGCAATTGGCCTAGGCGTTGCCTTCAAAGATACGATTCAAACCCAAATGTACGCCTATATGCACTCCAGCATGCATGACAGACACGGCGCGAATGGCATGGGGCATGACATGAAAAACATGCCTGGCCTTCGAGGTGCTAATGCATCGCAAACTGAATCCGACGAACTGGCGATCATGTTTGAAAACTTCGACAGAATAACCCGTGAGGTCACAAATTTGCCGAACGGAATACGTACGGTCACGCGGTCGTCCGATGAAGATGTGATGGCAGTGCTGGTCAATCACATCGTTGGAATGGTGGACCGCGTCTCGCGCGGCGATGACCCCAAGATTTTCATTCAAAGCCCAACGTTGGATGTACTTTTTGCAAGCGGAGCCGAGATGCAGTCACAAATTGACGTGACTGAAGAAGGTGTTGTTGTTGTGCGCACATCGACTGATCCTAACGTCGTCGAAGCTCTGCATGTTCATGCCGCAGAAATCTCGGACATGGCCGACCGCGGGATGCAGGCTGTCCATGACGCAATGGCGCAGCGCGCCGATCATTGACGCCGCGAAATCAGTCTCTAAACATTCAAAATTTTCGTCTGGCGCAACCATACCAAAGTAATCCCACCTGCAGTACCGAAAGCGAACTATCGCTGCAGCACATAACACCGGCAGTCTGGGCTCCTACGTGCCGTTTTCTACGTTAGGCAGGAAAGTCAGCTTGTGAGCCGGCCATCCACGAGTTCACCCATCCCGCCCGACCTACAATCTTGTCACAGAGGTTCGCCTGAGCCCCGACGAGGACGCCAAAGATAGCCATGTGATTAAGTTATATGAAAAATTAGCAGCGCTTTTGGAGATGTCAGGCTCCAGAAACAACGAACGTGGTCGTAGTAAAGGCAGGGCGTCTGTATCAAATTGCTTGCGGGAGCTCGATCTGGAAGCTGTTTCGCAGCAATTAGTAAGGTAACCGTCACCAGTTAAAAGGTCACATTCTGCGCTCTTAGAATGTTGCACGCACGAAAGTTAGCACCTAAACTCATCAACCCAATCGCAGCGACAAAACAGATAAACAAGAAACCAGTTTAAGTACGCATAATTCAGGCTTCGTATGCTAACGAATACACATTACTCAACAAGCCGATAAAATGCTCGACCAGTATCTGCAAACACAGATCTTTGCATTCCATCTGGTACAATCCTAAAGTAACTTTGCACGAGTTTTTCATAGCTTGAGTACAGTTTATCAACTGGAAAATTTGAACCGAACATACAGCGCTCAGCCCCAAACTGATCTAAACAGATATCAACGATTGGTCGGATGCTTTGCGCACTCCAATTGTGATCAAACATACCAAGGCCGGACAGTTTGCAATAAACTTGCGGCAGTTGAGAAAGCGAACGCAGAGCTTGGGCATACTCCCGCAACCCCTCAGGACTGCGATCATGTGGGGATCCTGCGTGGCAAAGTGCAATGCGGGTCTGCGGCACCTGTTGCAACACCTCAGCTATCGCAGGCATCAGCTCGGGAATAAGTTGTAAATCGAAAGTTAAACCGCGTTCACCGACTGCTTTTAACCCTTCCAAAAACGCATCTGACTGGGCCAATTCATTGGTACCGGTTTGTGCATCTTCACCCGGCGCACGCCCAACAATCTGGCGCACCCCACGCACGGTCGACAGGGTTTGGAAACGGTCAAGTTGATCTGCTAAATCTGGGCGGGTCAGGTCACAAAAAACAACCTGCGCCATCGGCCAATCGGGATTTGCATCGGCGACTACTTGAACCCATTTGGCTTCTTCCCAAGCATCCGCAGCCCCCACTTGAACATGAACAGAGCCCACAAAACCAAAAGGTGCCGCCTCTGCACTGAACTCATCAATCAGGTAATTGCGTTGGATGGGTGCGGGATCACCAAAGAAACGCGTTACGCCCTTTGCCTCAAGCCACGGATAGGAAACCGCATTTAAGTCCCAAAGGTGATGGTGCGTGTCGATGTATTTCATTCCTGCACGCTTTCCAGTTCTCCCAAAATGTCTACACCTTGCTGGTTGAAAAAGTGCAACATATCGAGAAACACCCAGTTTTCCTTGAGCTTGTCCCCATCCCGTCGATAAACGTCTATAACCCGAAACTCGCAAAGTTTCTGATTGGATGGCAGCCCCAGATATCCACCTGTTGCTTTTGCTTTGAAGTTTGGCCAACCAAAGAAGCCACTATAATTGCCCTCAGCGATACGGGCGATGTGGCCTGTTCCCGATCGGTCGCTTAGCCCAGCGCGGAATGGCCCTGAATGTTGTTGAGCGTAGCGAGCGATCGTATAAGTAGCTCCAATACCCGCAGGACCCCACCAGATCATGTCGTCGTGCCAAGTTAGGGCTAGCTCTTCCTCAAGTGGCAAACCGCTGTTCCATTGCCCCAAGTCGCTGATCATTTTATGCATGACGTCTAATGTCTTTTGCCCCTCTTCGGGATCAGCATCGTCAAACAACAGCGCGTCATGGGGTGCGGGTCCAGGTTGGACCATGTGTGCGGCGGCTTGATCTGGAAAAGGTTTATAGCCTGCCTGCATCATGAAATGTGGAATATCAAAGTAGAATGCAGTTTCGGCGATCTTGCCATCTACAATTTTGTGGAACTCAGCATAACGCAGCATGATCATTTTGCCGGTTGGCTGAATTCCCAACCAAGGGGCGTCAAACAACCCCATCAAGTGACCCATCGAACAAACCCAAACTGAACCACCGTCGTCGATAAAGTTGTTACCCGCGAAAAAGACATCCATCCGCCGTTGCATGGACGTTACAGCACCGCGAAACGGCTTCCAGAATAGGTCCGACACCGTTTCTGAATCCGTCTGCAAATGAAAAGGATGAAAAGCGCGCCATGTGTAGTTTTCGGCAGTGTACCGGCCCAGAACGGCGGTGATTCCATCCCCTTTGGCATTGTCCAAAGCGGAGTAGTATTCCCGTATCACTTGTTTTTCAGCTTGAAAACTCAACGTATTTTCCTTTTTTCCTTTGATACAAAGGGCTTTGCATCGAACCGCATCAGTATTTTGCATACGTTTGCAAAATTAGCTTGCATGAGCGTTTGATCAAAGTCTATCCTTTTTGCAAACGTATGCAAAATGATCAATGATCATCCGGGGGGACTGCATGGCCGAAATCCAATTGTGCAATCTATCAAAGCGATGGGGAACCTTCGTTGGGGTTGAAGACTTCAACCTTACAATCGCGGATCAAGAGTTTCTTGTGCTGCTTGGCCCATCAGGCTGCGGCAAGACGACAACCATGCGTATGATCGCTGGCTTAGAGGACGTAACGGGTGGCGACATCCTGATTGACGGCATTCGAGTCAATGATTTGGACCCCAAAGATCGTGATGTTGCGATGGTGTTCCAATCCTATGCTTTATACCCGAACATGAATGTGTACGAAAACATTCGTTTCCCTTTAAAAGTACGTAAAATCCCTGAGGCTGAACATGAAGAACGTGTGATGCGTGCCTCTGCCATGGTTGAACTAGATGAGTTCCTACACCGCAAACCCGCAGAACTATCTGGTGGCCAACGCCAACGCGTGGCATTGGCTCGTGCAATTGTGCGTGAGCCCAATGTCTTCTTAATGGATGAACCTCTTTCCAATCTGGACGCAAAGCTGCGGGTTTCGACCCGTGCCCAAATCAAGAACCTAAGCCACGAGTTGAAGGTCACAACGATTTACGTGACCCACGATCAGATCGAAGCCATGACATTAGCAGACCGTGTGGTCGTTATGAAAGGCGGGGTCGTACAGCAAGTGGGCAGCCCGACTGAAATCTATGACTGCCCTGCCAACGCTTTCGTCGCCAGTTTTATTGGCTCACCTGCTATGAATTTGGTGACCGGATTATCAGCGGGCGGCATCTTTGAAGGCGATCATATCAGGGTCGCAGGCTTTGACATAGCCGATGGCCTTGTTCAGCTTGGATTTCGCGCAGAAGACGCATCCATCGTGGACACTGGCGGTGAAATCCACGCGGCTGTTTACACGATGGAACTGCTTGGGGACGCGACGATGATAACTGTTCGGGTGAACGGCGAGCTGGTCTCGGTCAAAGCATCCAAAGAATACCGCGCACAGATCGGCGACATGGTTCGTATCTCTGTGCCAAACGATATTTGCCATTTGTTCGATAAACAAACAGGTGCGCGAATTGGGGGATAACCCCGAACCAAATCCCCAGAAAAGGGGAGTAACCAAGGTGCGATCTTGCAAGGCGCATCTTAATGAAAACCAGGGAGAAACAAATGTTTCTGAAGACAATTACATTCGCAGGTGCTTTCGCACTTTTGGGAAGCACAGCAATCGCCGGATGCGGTATTTCAGGCGGCAACGTCAGCGTTTTATCCAACGATTTTCCAGCAATTCAAGCCGTGACATCTGCCGCAGCAGCATGTGCTGGTGACGGCGTAACGGTTGAAACCAACCTTACCAAGGACCACAAAGACATCATGGTTGCGGCTCTTACCGCTAACCCTGCTCAATACTCCTCAGTGGTTGTTTCCAACTCTACCCTCGTCACATTGATGAACGACGGTTTGGTTCGCCCGCTCGATGAAATGGTTGCCAAGCACGGCGCTGCATTGAGCAAAAGCCAATTGATCACAGTGAACGGTAAAGTGATGGCCGTTGCCTTCATGGCCAACGCACAACACTTGTTCTCACGCACTGACGTGTTGGAAGCAGCTGGCGTTGATGGCATCCCAGCAACTTACGAAGACGTTCTTGCAGCCGCTGAAAAAATCCGCGCTTCTGGCTTAATGGACTATCCCGTTGCTTTGAACACAAAAGCTGGCTGGAACTTGGCCGAAGAGTTCGTGAACATGTACATGGGTACAGGCGCTGACTTCTTCAAATCAGGCACTGCAGAAGCTGCGGTAAACAACGAAAACGGCGTTGCTACTTTGGAAATGCTTAAGTCACTGGTTGCTTATTCTAATCCAGATTATCTGACGTATGACTCCAACGCTACACAGGCTGAGTGGGAAGCTGGCAATCTTGCATTGGCAACAATGTGGGGATCACGCGGCAGCGCAGTTCTGGACGATGAAGGCTCAACAGCCGAAGTCGTGTCCGGCACAGTTCTTTCAGCAGCACCAACATGGGGCAACGACGCACGGCCAGCTTCAACACTATGGTGGGACGGCATTGCGATCTCAACCAACGCATCTGACGAAGATGCAGAAGCAACATTCGTTGCTATGATGAACGGCATTTCTTCTGACGTTGTCAAAGCCAACAATGACGCAGCTGTATGGTTGGACGGTGCATACATGCCAAGCCCAGCATCAGCAGGTGTTTCAAGCACAGCAGCTGGCGGCGCAGCACCTTACCCAATGTTGCCATTCATGGGCGCACTTCACACAGCTCTAGGCGCAGAAATCACCGATTTCTTGCAGGGCTCTGAAAGCGCAAAGCAAGCATTGGCTGACGTTGAAGCGGCATATACCGCAGCAGCAAAAGAGCAAGGCTTCTTAAAATAAACCACTCCGGAAGGGGGCGTACCGCCCCCTTCTTTATCCATCCTCCTTCACCCCAGCCGTAGGCAAGCCTGATGAAAAACCGCACCTTCTTTTGGTTTATATTACCATCGTTGATTACGATGTTGCTGTTTATCGCTTTGCCGATTGTTTCTGTTGCCGTGCAGTCCCTGCATATTGAGCACGAGGCCGTCATGGTTGAAGTTGAAAACTGTGGCCCCTTTGGGTGCAAACAAGAATTACAGGTAGATGTAGAAGAAACAGCCAAGCTGAAAGAAGAGCGCCCCTTGGGTCAGTTCAATGGCTTGGGCACCTACACCAATCGCAATCACCTTGCCTTTAGTGAAATAGGTTTGGCGTGGCGGTCCAGCACCGGCTTTGTTGACTTCATGTCCAAAGCCCTGAACCTACCGTTCTATCGCGCCCTTGCGTTTACGTTGACCTACACTTTCGTGGTGACACCTTTGGTCATCATCTTTGGCTTCATGATCGCGCTTGGCGTGAACACATTGCCGAAGAGGATTAAAGGTCCAACGATCTTTATCTCCCTGTTGCCAATGATCGTAACGCCGCTGATTGGTTCATTGATCCTTTTCTGGATGATTGATGCCAACGGTATCCTTGGCGCGACCTTGCAGCGGATATTTGACGATCCAAACCTATCGTTGAAAGCATCGCCTGCCCTGACATGGATTATGCTGATGGTCTACGGTGTTTGGCACTCTGCTCCTTTCGCATTCATCGTCTTTTACGCAGGGCTACAAACGGTTCCTGCCGACACAATGGAAGCTGCGATGATTGATGGTGCATCACGCTGGGAGCGGACACGCTATGTTGTTCTACCTCATTTAATGCCGCTGACCGTCTTTATCTCGTTGATCCAATTAATGGACAACTTCCGTGTCTTTGAACCAATCGTCAGTTTTTCGGCCCAAGCCAGCGCCACCTCTTTGTCGTGGATTATCTACAATGATCTTGTGGGTACCGAGAGCCAGTTCTTTGGCTCAGCCGGCGCAACCTCTGTCCTAACCATTATCGGGGTGAGCATCCTGCTTATTCCAGTGCTGATCCGCACGTGGCGCGACTTTAATCAGAAGGTGGTATGATGTCAGATATCGTTCACCGTCGTTCACCCGTATTAAATATAATCATCTGGGGCCTTGTCTTGGTCTGGATCGTTGCAGCAGGATTTCCGTTCCTTTGGACGCTTTGGGGATCTTTCAAAGTACAGGGTGACTTCTTTTCTAAAGCTGATTGGACTAACGCAGTTTACGGCGTGCGCACGCAAATCGAAACGGGCGGCGCATTCACTGGCAAAGGGTATTACGGCGCGTGGGTCACCAAAGAGTTCTGGATTGCCGCTTTGAACACCAGCATCGTAGTGGTGTCCGTCGTGATCATCTCACTGACCCTTGGCACGCTTGGCGGTTACGCCCTTGCCCGCTCTGGTAAAAAGTATGCGTTCTATTTGCTAATGCTCGCCCTCGTATTTCGCGCCATGCCACACATCACTTTGGTGTCTGGATATCTCCTGCCGTTCTTTGAGTGGAACCTCTGGGGGCATTTACCGACCGCGATCATCGTCATGGTGGCAATCAATCAGCCCTTCACCCTATGGATGTTACACAGTTTTTTCCTCAACATCCCCAAAGACCTTGATGAAAGCGCGATGGTTGATGGCTGCACACGTTTCCAAGCATTTCGCCATGTCATCGTCCCCGTCATGTGGCCAGGCGTTGTGACCACAGGGTTGTTCTCATTCCTGTTGGCCTACAATGACTTCACTGTTACCGCGACATTGCTAAGCCAAGCGAACCAAACGATGGTGCCAAAAATTGCCAGTTTCTTGGGAACAACCCAGACCGAGGGCAACGTTATGTTTGCAGTTGCGGCAGTTGTTTCAGCGACGGCACCCTTGTTCGTCTTGATCCTATTCTTCCAACGCCAAATCGTAAGTGGCCTTACAGCAGGAGCCGTCAAAGGATGAGTGGAGCACGCCCAGAACAAGCGGTATTGTCTCGCGACACAGACATGTCCAAAACCGAAGAAACCCGCGCAGTTATCGAGGGTATGGTGGATGGGTTGAATGACCATCGCATTGCGGACATCGGTGAATTCTTTAGTCAAGGGTTCAGTTGGATGGGCAACACAGGATGCGGGACCAAAGAGGGTATCAAAGAATTCCAAGACAATTGGCAAAAGCCATTTCAAGCGGCCTTCTCAGACAAGGTTTGCGTTGATGAGGCGCGCCTGTACATGGGCGAATGGGCCGCGGCCTTTGGACGTCAAGAGGCGTTGCATTCGGGCAAGTTCATGGGCGTCGAGCCAACTGGTAAGCGGATCGAAATTCGCTATATGGATTTTTGGAAAGTTGAAAACGGCAAGATCACTGACAATTGGGTGATGGTAGACTTTCCGCATGTCCTTGCGCAATTGGGCGTGGATGTTTTCAACGGTCACGGGTGGGAAGCTTATGACCGTTGTGAGAAAACACCACCCTCCCCCACGATAGAAACAGGAAAAGACTGATGGCAGTAGAATATCTAAAACGCGGCAAACCTGACGCAGAGCGCGCTGAAGAAGATGCAAAAACCAAAGCTGTTGTCGAAGCCACATTAAAAGATATTGAGCTGCGCGGTGATGCAGCGGTGCGTGACCTGTCGGCTAAGTTCGACAACTATACGCCTGCATCCTTCAAACTGTCACAAGCAGAAATTGACGACCTGATCGCATCCCTGTCGGATCGTGAATTGGCTGACATCAAATTTGCCCAAGCGCAGGTGCGCAACTTCGCCCAAGCCCAGCGCGACAGCATGCTGGACATCGAAGTTGAAACGATGCCAGGCGTTATTCTAGGCCATAAAAATATCCCGGTTCAATCTGTTGGCTGTTATGTTCCGGGTGGCAAGTTCCCGATGGTTGCATCAGCTCATATGTCTGTCGCCACAGCCACAGTTGCTGGCGTTCCACGGATTGTTGCCTGCACCCCGCCCTTCAATGGTAGGCCGAACGCGGCTGTGATTGCCGCCATGCATCTTGGCGGTGCTCATGAAATTCATGTTATGGGCGGGATCCAAGCCGTTGGCGCGATGGCTATTGGCACTGAAACAATTGAACCCGTTCATATGCTCGTCGGGCCAGGTAACGCCTTTGTCGCTGAAGCAAAACGCCAATTGTTTGGGCGTGTTGGCATTGATCTGTTCGCGGGTCCAACGGAAACGATGGTAATCGCTGACGACACCGTTGATGGCGAGTTGTGTGCGACAGACCTTTTAGGCCAAGCCGAGCATGGCTATAACAGCCCCGCCGTACTGCTAACCAATTCACGCAAACTCGCCGAAGACACACTACGCGAAATCGATCGCTTGCTCAAAATTTTGCCCACTGCGGATACTGCATCGGTCAGCTGGGCGGACTACGGCGAAGTTATTTTGTGCGACACCTATGATGAAATGTTGGCAGTTGCTGACGATATCGCCTCCGAGCACGTGCAAGTCATGACAGATCGCGACGATTGGTTCCTTGAGAAAATGACGTGCTACGGTGCATTGTTCTTAGGGGCACGTACCAATGTTTCAAACGGGGACAAAGTTATTGGAACAAACCACACTTTACCGACCAAGAAGGCGGGCCGTTATACTGGTGGGCTTTGGGTTGGCAAATTCCTAAAGACGCATTCCTATCAGAAAATCACCACCGATGAAGCCGCAACATTAGTAGGCGAATACGGCAGCCGCCTATGTATGCTTGAGGGCTTTGTAGGCCACGCAGAGCAATGTAATGTTCGCGTACGCCGCTACGGTGGGATCAACGTCCCATACGGCACAGGCGCACCTTATCGGGATGCAAAAGACTAAATGACCACAGCGCGCAGCAATACAAAATCAATTCAGCCGCTACTGGCGGCATTGCGTGATTTTGACGAAGCGACTGTGCGAACGGCATTGCAACGGCTCATGGCACCGGGTGCAATTGTTCACATGTGTCATCCCTTTGGGGATCTTCCAGCAGAGGCGCTTTACGACACTTGTTTCGCGCCCTTGTACAACGCCATGCCTGACCTTGAGCGGCGCGATACGATCCTTGTTAGCGGCAAAACTCCTGAGGGCAACGATTGGATCGGATGCTGTGGTTCCTATATTGGCACCTCTGCAGCCCCGTTTCTAGATATCCCACCAACGGGTCATCTTGCCCACATGCGGTTTCACGAGTTTTACCGCATGGAGAACGGGCAAATTGTCGAGGTTCAGGCGATCTGGGATATTCCAGAACTGATGATGCAGGCCGGTGCATGGCCTATGGCTCCAAGCTTGGGTCGTGAATGGCATACGCCCAGTCCGATCACCCAAGATGGATTGTTGGATACAACCGATCAAACGGATCGCGCTCAGTTCTGCCAAGCCCATATCTTAGACATGCTAACGGCATTGGTGCGCCATCCTGCGGAACCTGTTGAAGCGATGGAGCTCGAACGCTTTTGGCACCCAAAAATGACTTGGTACGGGCCTTCTGGCATTGGCACAGCACGCGGTATTTCAGGCTTTCGCAATTGGCATCAAATCCCCTTCCTCAACGCCATGCCTGATCGCGGACAATTTCCCGATGAAACAACGTTCCACTTCTTTGCTGAGGGCGATTATGTCGCCGTCACTGGCTGGCCCGATATGGTGCAAACTGTAACGGGATCAGGCTGGATGGGCATAGCGCCAAATGGTCAGAAGATCGAAATGCGTTCCTTGGATTTCTGGCGTTTAGACGGCGATAAAATTCGGGAGAATTGGGTTCTTGTCGACTTGTTGGACGTATATCGTCAGTTGGGCGTTGATGTGTTTGCGCGCTTGCGTGAATTCAACAAAGCGCGGAATATGGGTCCTTTAAATTTCCCAAACGGAGAACCTGAATGAAGCTGCCGACAACACCGTCGCTTTCGCTAAATGGCCAACGTGCTTTGGTCACTGGTGCTTCATCTGGTATTGGACAAGCCTGCGCCGTGGCCATGGCGCAAGCTGGTGCACATGTCGTGTGCGCGGCCCGTGGTGCAGACCGCCTGCAAGAAACAGTAGCCGCAATGAAAGCTCAGGGCTTGGGCGCTGAAGGGTTTATTTTGGATCAATCGGATTTGGGCGCGTTAAAAACAGCATTGGCCGAACCCTTTGACATAGTCATAAATTCAGCAGGCCTTGCCCGACACAAATCCGCATTTGAAACCCAACCAGAAGACTTTGATGCCGTTATGGATGTCAACTTGCGCTCTGCTTATTTTTTATCGACCTATGCAGCAACAGCGATGAAAACAGCCGGTGTCAAAGGATCAATCATCCACATTTCCTCTCAGATGGGCCACGTGGGCGGCATTGATCGCACAGTCTATTGCACTTCCAAACACGCGCTTGAGGGCATGGTCAAAAGCATGGCGATTGAATGGGGCGAATTAGGGATCAGGATCAACACAATCTGCCCAACCTTCATTCGAACACCTTTAACTGCTGCGACTCTGGATGACCCAGTTCGTGCTGCGTGGATCAATGATAAGATCAAGCTTGATCGCGTCGGTGAAGTTGAAGACATTATGGGGGCTGCATTGTACCTAGCCTCTGGTGCGTCTTCGATGGTTACGGGCACCCACCTTCTTGTCGACGGAGGGTGGACCGCTGGCTGATCGTATCACATCGTTCCAAGTTGCCCAGCGTGCAGGAGTTAGTCAGTCCGCAGTCAGCCGCGTATTCACAAAGGGCGCGTCCGTCAGTCCCAAAACTGCACTGAAGGTACGCCAAGCGGCCCTTGAACTGGGATATCGCCCAAACGTACTCGCGCGGTCGTTGATCACAGGTAAAAGCCAGATCATCGGGTTGATAGTCGCATATTTGGACAACTACTTTTATCCCCTCGCACTTGAGAAATTATCAAACTCCTTGCAGGCTGAGGGGTATCATGTGCTAGTCTTTATGGCGTCCAACGATACACAATCAACGGATCAAGTGATCGACGAATTGTTGGATTATCAGGTCGATGGGATTATTACTGCAAGCGTTGGTATCTCTAGCGATTTGACCGCCCGTTGTGCGGCGGCTGGAGTTCCTGTTGTCCTGTTCAACAGATCACAGGATACGACTGACCATTCGGCGGTCACCTCCAACAACTTTGCAGGTGGGCAATCTGTTGCAGCATTCTTTGCCGCCGGTCAGCACCAGCGCATCGGATACATCGGTGGCTGGGAAGGCGCATCAACACAGCGTGACCGTGAAGCGGGTTTTCGCGATGGACTAACCCAAGCGGGCCTATCCCTTGCAGCGCATGAATTGGGTGGATTTACTGTAGACGGTGCCAAAGAAGGTGCACGTAAAATGTTTAACACTTCTCCCCACCCTGATGCCGTTTTTGTTGCCACTGACCACATGGCTTTTGCGGTGATGGATGTCATTCGCAGCGAACTTGGCCTGCGTATTCCTGAAGATGTCAGCGTCATTGGTTATGATGACGTCCCACCTGCAGCGTGGGCTGCCTATGACCTGACCACTGTACGCCAACGCGCCAATGTCATGGTTCAAGAAACTGTCGCTCTCATGATCGATAAAATCAGCAACCCTGCGTCCGAACCGCGCCATATCAAAGTGGATAGTCCGCTTGTTGTGCGTGGTTCTGCCAAAATCCCAGAAGGATGGACCTCATGAAAGGTTTCTCAGATCGGTTCACCGATTTCCCTGACTATATTTTGGGAATTACCCAAGAGATTTGGGAGCATCGAAACCTAGCGACATTGCATCACTACTATGCGCCGGACATCCCTGTGCGGTCCCCAGGCTCCATCGTGTTTGGAAATGAGGGCGTGATTGGCGCCACCATGGCAACGCTTGCGGAATTCCCTGATCGACGATTGCTTGGCGAAGACGTCATTTGGTCGGGAAGTCCTGAGGAAGGCATGCTGTCTTCCCACCGAATTCTATCTACGGCCACTCATTTGGGCGACGGCGTCTATGGCAAAGCCACTGGCAAAAAATTGCGCTACCGCATTATTGCCGACTGCCATGCAATCGACAATCAAATCAATGACGAATGGCTGATCCGCGACCAAGGTGCTGTCGTGCGCCAACTTGGCTGGGATCCAAAAGAATACGCTATCGACTTGATCGAACGCGAAGGTGGTCCTGAAAACTGCGTCCAACCTTTCCATCCCTCTATAGATCAGGTTGGACCCTATACCGGTCGCGGCAACGACAACGCTTGGGGTGCCAAATACGCGGATATTTTGAATCGCATTATGGGTGCCGATCTGGGTGTTATCCCCTCAGAATATGACCGTGCAGTCACTGGGTTTTACCCCGGAGGAAAAGAACTGATTTCCACCGATGGCGTTGATGATTTTTGGATCGGCCTGCGCGCGGCTTTCCCTTCAGCCTCCTTTGCGATCGATCATCAAATTGGACGCGAAGACCCAATGATGTCACCACGCGCCGCAATTCGTTGGAGTCTAACGGGCAAACACGACGGTTGGGGAGCATTTGGCAAACCCTCTGGAGCGGACATTCATGTAATGGGCATCAGCCATGTTGAGTTTGGTCCTTGGGGCATCCGCCGCGAATACACATTGTTTGATGAAACTTCGGTCTGGAAACAGATCGCGATGAAGACAGGGTAACCCCATGACACCAGCAGAAATGGAAAAACGGATCGTTCGCTACGGTGACCTGATCCCGTGCAAAACAGCCTTTATCGATGCCCACACACCGGGCAGCGATCAGAAGGAGAACTTTACGATCATTGGCGGCGGTGTAAGCGAAAGCGCAGACCAGCATGTTCACATCAACGACACACCCGGCTTCAACATTGGGGCAGCAGGTCAGCCGCCCAAATGTCGCAATTCATTACACAGTCACACCACTGCTGAGGTTTTCTTTGTCCTCAAAGGGCGCTGGCGCTTCTTTTGGGGACGTTGGGGTGATGCAGGTGAGGTTACGCTAGAAGAAGGCGATATCATCAATATCCCAACTGACATTTTTCGTGGCTTTGAAAATATCGGAACCGATTATGGTATGATCATGGCTGTCCTTGGTGGTGATGATGCCGGTGGCGGCGTGACATGGGCACCGCAAGTGATCCAAGATGCCGCCGAACATGGACTGGTTCTAGGTGAAAACGGTAAGTTATATGACACCAAACAAGGGGTCACATTGCCCCAGGGCGTGCACCCCATGCCCGTTCTAAGCGATGCAGAACTTGCCAAAATACCGGAGCCCGCAGCTTTGGACGTGATCCCACGCCATGTCGCGCGCTACCTTGATCTGATGGGGCTTGCGGGCAAATCGCCAGCCAAAGTCATTGGTTGTGGCGCCATTTTACCAGACAAACCTGGCTTTGATGTCGAATTCATTACACGCGGGTCTTTGACGAACGCCTCCATTTCCATCGATCATTCAGTGGTTTTGATGCCGATGCGTGGCCACTGGAAGTTATCTTGGGATGGTGGATCCTCAACATTGAACCCTGGTGATACGTGTCTGCTGCCTGCAGGTTTTGCTCACACGCTACAGCCCTCAATGACAGGCGAAGCAAGCCTGTATCGCGTCATTTCCAACGATGATCCTGCGGGGCCAACTTGGACCGGAAGATAACACCAGACTCATGTTTAATTTGAAAGAAGCACCATGACCAAAATCCTGACCTCACATGTGGGCAGCTTGCCGCGTAGCCAAGATGTTGTAGATTTCATTTTCGCGCGCGAAAACGAACAACCTTTCGACCAAGCCGCTTTTGATGCGGCTATGACATCAGCAGTTAATGAAACTGTAGCCAAACAGGTCAAAGCGGGTATCGATATTGTCAGTGATGGCGAGACCTCAAAAATCTCATATGCCACTTATGTTAAGGACCGCTATACAGGTTTTTCTGGTGATAGCCCACGCAATGCGCCAGCAGATTTAAAAATGTTCCCAGGCTTTTTAAAACGTCTGGCAAACGATGGTGGAACACCTCAATACGCGCGTCCGATGTGCACCAGTGATGTAACTTCAAAAGGTCAAGGTGAACTGCAAAAGGACATCGACAATCTAAAGGGGGCAATGGCGCACCACGGCGCCAAACGCGGCTTTATGAACGCTGCATCACCGGGCGTGGTTTCATTGTTCTTGCAGAACGATCACTACAAAACCCGCGAAGCGTATTTAGCAGCGCTCGCAGACGCGATGCGCGAAGAATACGAAACCATTGTCGCCTCTGGCCTTGATCTGCAACTGGACTGCCCAGACCTCGCACTATCGCGCCACATGCTGTTCCAAGACCTATCTGACAAAGAGTTCTTAAAGGTTGCCGCCTCTCACGTTGAAGCCCTGAACCACGCCTTAGAAAACGTCCCAGAGGACAAGGTGCGCATCCACATCTGTTGGGGCAACTACGAGGGACCGCATTGTTGCGACATCCCGATGGACACTGTTTTCTCGACCCTTATGTCAACCAAGGCGCAATACCTGTTGTTTGAAACATCAAATCCACGCCATGCTCACGAATGGACAGTTTTTCGTGACCGCAAATCTGAAATTCCTAACAACAAAGTTCTTGTGCCCGGCGTTGTTGACACCACCACAAACTTTGTCGAGCATCCAGAGTTGGTGGCGCAACGCATTGAACGCTTCACAGGGATCGTTGGCTCGGATCGCGTTATTGCAGGATCTGATTGTGGATTCGGAACCTTTGCTGGCTTCGGTACAGTTGACCCAGACATAGCATATGCAAAACTGACCAGCCTCTCCGAAGGCGCTGCATTGGTGAAGGGATAACAGATCATGACACCATCACTTCTAAAACTCCTTCAATCTGTGGACACGCCTACAGTTTGTAACGCCATCGAAGTCGCTCAAGGGAAACGCGGCTTCGATGCATTTACTCGTGGTACAATGCTGTGCAGTGCACCGGATGAACCAGCAATTGTTGGATATGCCCGGACGGCTAAGATCGCTGCCGTCAAAGCACCAACCGAAGCCCCTGAAGTAATCAAAGCGCGCCGCATGGCCTATTACAAACATATGGCCGATGCCCCAATGCCTGCAGTGGCCGTTGTTGAGGACACCGACTTCCCTGATTGTATAGGTGCCTATTGGGGAGAGATAAACACGACTGTGCACAAAGGATTTGGGCTCTCAGGCACGCTGACAAACGGTGTTATGCGCGATCTAGGGGATGTCCCGACGGGTTATCCAGTTATTGCAGGGTCAATCGGTCCAAGCCACGGCTTTGTTCATGTTCAAGAAATTGGAACTCAAGTCGAGGTTTTTGGGATGACAGTTACCGAAGGCGATTTGATCCACGCCGACCGTCACGGTGCTTTAGTAATTCCCAAGGACGTGATCGAAACGCTAGAAGCCTCAATCGAAAAGTTGTTGTCGACAGAGACTTTGATATTAGAGCCTGCCCGAAGAGCAGAGTTTGATTTCGAAGTATTTGAAGAAGCTTGGGACACCTTCGAAAAGAGCCGTACTTAAAGCTTTAGCATTTTTTCGCGGGTGCAACGAAGCTGATAAGTTTACCTGTATTGGAGTTGTCATTTCCAGCGTTGCAGAAATTCGATTTGGCCACGTTTAACAGCCGTTTTTCAAGTCACCGCGTCAAGGGAACCACATATCGATGCAACACATCCGACAACAGGACGACCCTTGTCGTCAGCTGTAAGCAAAGTGTTGGTCAACTCGATTATGTCCCCGAAATTTTCTGTTCGGCCAGTTTACAAGCCTAGTATCTTTTTCTTGTCTGAGGCCCATTTGAGGATCACAAGATCGAACGATAGAGCCATCAGTGAAACACAGATACCCAAAACAAAATTACGCCCTAAGTCTGTACCTGCCAATGTCCGTTGTAATTCCTGTCCAAGATCAATTGTCCCGATAAACGCAGCAAGGTCCTAAACCGCAAAAAACGCCAACTCATTGAGCCAGCGTTATTGGGTGTTGGTTGCGGGAGTAGGATTTGAACCTACGACCTTCAGGTTATGAGCCTGACGAGCTACCGGACTGCTCCATCCCG
>Ga0257120_1001114_pt1 | contig 18523 bp, 19 predicted proteins | sample SI106_10metaG_FD_190153 | JGI IMG/M metagenome (GOLD analysis project Ga0257120, IMG submission 190153) | Marine microbial communities from Saanich Inlet, British Columbia, Canada - SI106_10 | ecosystem: Environmental > Aquatic > Marine > Inlet | place: Canada: British Columbia | collected... | reverse complement strand
GGTTTTTGCCGTCATCCGGGTTCCAGCGATAGATGCTGAATTTGCGCAGGTTTGTTGCGCCCTCAGGTTTTGGCCACGTTTTGCCCGTTGTCATACGCGAGTTTTTCGGGAGCGTTAGTTCTACCATGTGGTATCTCCTTTATCCGGCCAAGGCCGCAAGGCTGGATTTGCCTGCACATTGTTGCGTTGCAGGGCGGCCCAGAATCTCACTGATCAAGGCCACTGTTGTGTCGTCACCACCGACAACGGCAGCTTTGGCGAATTGGCCAATTTCGATGCCTGATGCATTGTCGATGATGCAGTCTGTGAAGGGTATTACCACCGCTTTTGGCATCAGCGGAAAGCGGGTTGTAAGCGTTTCCGCTACAGCTGCTTTGGCACTGCGACGGGCGACTTCGTCGACCGCTTTGGTGGCTTCAGTACAGCCCGCAAGGGCCGCAACAAAACCAAGCGCTGCACATGTGATGCGCACACCCATCAGAAGTTACGCACTTTTGGTGCGATACGCTTAAGCTCGATGCCGCCATCATTCTCGGCTGTCAACGGATCCAGGTGCACACCGCGATAGCTAAGTGTTGCCTCATTCTTGTCGTTGAATGTCGCCAATGTGTGAACTCGCCAATCTTTGTCGTCACGCTCTGGGAAGTCCTCGTGGGCGTGCGCCCCGCGGCTTTCTTTACGTGCTTCAGCGCCGGTGATTGTAGCCACAGCATTTGGCAGAAGGTTGGCCAATTCGAGCGTTTCCATCAGATCACTGTTCCAAACCAACGAGCGGTCAGTGACGCCGATATCGGACCATTTGGCCGCAACTTCATCCATCTTCGCCTTGCCCTCAGCCAATGTGTCGCTTGCGCGGAACACAGCGGCGTCTTTTTGCATGGTTTGTTGCATCTCAAGGCGCAGTTCGGCTGTTGGGGTAGCCCCTTTAGCGTGACGAGTATTATCGAAACGTTCAAAGGCAGCATCAACAGATTTTTGGTTCGGCGTTGGCACTGGGCTATCTGGATCAATGATCTTACCTGCGCGGATCGCAGCCGCACGGCCAAAGACCACTAGATCGATGAGTGAGTTAGACCCAAGGCGGTTGGCCCCGTGAACTGATGCACACCCTGCTTCGCCCACAGCCATAAGGCCCGGGGACACCGCATCTGGTGTTTCAGCAGTTGGGTTCAGGACTTCACCCCAATAGTTCGTTGGAATGCCGCCCATGTTATAGTGCACGGTTGGCAGAACTGGGATTGGTTCTTTGGTCAGGTCCACGCCTGCAAAGACGCGTGCGGATTCTGAAATGCCCGGTAGGCGCAGATCCAGTGTTTCTTTTGGCAGGTGGTTGAGGTTCAGGTGGATGTGATCTCCATTGGCCCCAACGCCGCGACCTTCGCGAATTTCCATCGTCATACAGCGCGATACGTAATCGCGCGGTGCAAGATCTTTATACTGGGGCGCATAACGTTCCATGAAACGCTCGCCTTCAGAGTTGGTAAGGTAACCGCCTTCGCCGCGCGCACCCTCGGTGATCAAGCAGCCAGCGCCATAGATACCAGTCGGGTGGAACTGAACGAATTCCATGTCTTGGAGTGGCAAGCCAGCGCGAGCCACCATGCCACCGCCGTCACCTGTACAGGTGTGGGCAGATGTGGCTGAGAAATAAGCGCGACCATAGCCGCCCGTCGCCAGAACAACCATCTTGGCTGAGAACAGGTGCATCGTACCGTCATCTAGCTTCCAGCACAAAACGCCTTGGCAGGTGCCGTCTTCGGACATGATCAGGTCAATCGCGAAGTACTCGATGTAGAATTCCGCGTTGTTCTTTAGAGACTGACCATAAAGCGTGTGCAAAATGGCGTGGCCTGTACGGTCAGCCGCGGCGCATGTGCGCTGAACTGCTGGGCCTTCGCCAAATTCAGTGGTGTGACCACCGAATGGACGCTGGTAAATCTTGCCCTCTTCGGTGCGTGAGAAAGGAACGCCGTAGTGCTCTAGCTCGTAAACCGCCTTTGGGGCTTCGCGTGCGAGGTATTCCATCGCATCGGTATCGCCCAACCAGTCAGACCCTTTGACAGTGTCATACATGTGCCACTGCCAATTATCAGGACCCATGTTGGATAGGGACGCCGCGATACCACCTTGGGCCGCAACAGTGTGAGAACGTGTTGGGAAAACTTTAGTTACGCAAGCGGTACGCAAACCTTGTTCCGCCATACCCAGTGTCGCGCGCAAACCTGCGCCACCGGCACCAACAACAACCACGTCATATTCGTGAGTTTCATATTCATAAGCAGCCATTTTCAGGTCTCCCTTAATCGATTAAAGCGCTATACGTGCGATGGCGAATAGGCCGGTTGCAGCAGCAGCATAAGAAAGGCAGATCACGAAAATGATCGCCATTTTTTGGGAGGTACCGTGCACGTAGTCTTCAATCATGGTCTGTGCGCCATTCTTGAAGTGCATGAAGGTAACGCCAATGGTCAGAGCCGCCACAATCGCTGGGAACGGACGGGCAAAGTACACCAGCACGTTTTCATGTTTTTCACCCAGCATTGGCCCAAATGTGAAAACAAACAACGGGATCAGCAAAAGTAACGCTACAGAACTGACTTTCATAAGCCAGAAGTGCTCTGTGCCTGTTTTGGCAGAACCCAGTCCAGTGGCGCGTTTACGGTCGGTCAAATAAGACATGGTATTTTCCTCAGACCAAAATAATTGTGATGATGGTCAAGACAACTGATCCGATGACCACAGCCCAACCCATTTTTTCAGCCGTTGGGATATCAAGGCCGATGCCGTTGTCCCAAATCAAGTGACGTACACCTGCAAGCGTGTGGTACCAAAGGCCCAGAACCGAGAACGTCATGACAAGGTCGCCAAACCAGCTGGTTAGAAAACCGTTCGCTATGGCGTAAGATTCGGGCGAGGTTGCCGCTGCCAAGAACCACCAGACAATCAGCAATGCAGAAATCAGCATCGCGTTGCCAGTAATCCGCGTCAGGATAGACGTCATGGATGTAAGCTGTGGGCGGTAGATAGTCAGGTGGGGTGAGAGTGGGCGATTGCCCCGGTTCACGTCGGCCATTGTTGATGTCCTTTTTTAGTCCTTAACATGTTCTAGCGCTTTTTACGCTGGTGTCACCTAGGCAGAGGTTAATTTTTCGAAGCGTAAAACGCATCTTTTGCACTTATTTTCATCTTTTGAGTATTTTGTGATCACGCGTTACAAAAGTGTGATCACATTTTGGGTCAAGGTGTTTACCGACCTATTAGCCACTTAAAAACTATTTTAATGTGGAAGCGGCAGGTAGCGCAGCCATTGTGCATGCTCAGTACACATTAGAACACGCAGCTCATTAGGAATGTAAATCGCATTTGGTTTACCACACTCTTCAACCGCAACAGTCAGCGTATTTGGAAAGGCAAAGTCTTCGTTCAAGGCCACAACTTATTCCATGATCATCTTTTCAAACAGCGTTTCTGTCCCGCCTTCATAAACGATGCTTTGCGCTGGTGCGTTTTCAGCAAGTTCCTCAAATACAGCACCCCAGCTATTTTCTGCAGCTTCAAATTCAATTTCACACCAATTCATGCTATCATCAGGCACACCCTGGTCTTCCCCAATGTGGGCGCGGGCGTCCATATTCGCATCCAAAAACAAGTATGCCTAGTTGTATTAGCGTTGCAAATCTGGCCCATGGGTAATTGCCCGATAAGGTTCGCCTGTCTCTTCAGCCAACGCTAAAAACATGTCGGCCGCAGCATATGTAATCTCGATCGCAGCTTCTTCTTCATACAGCGCGTCGATCAAAACACGGAGGCGACGTCTGCCGCATCTTTTTCTTGTCCCAAAAGCGACAGCTCAAGCTGATCGATCATGGCATGACCAATCTCGTGATAGCTGGTTGCAAGCAGGTTATCGTGAACAAATTGATCCGAGTTGGATTCACCGAAATAATCGAACACTGGCGCTGGTGGGCCAAAAAAATACTCTTCAAACCCAATCGACACAACCGTTACGACGGCAACACCGGCCAAAAGTTTTTCATGCGAACTAAGAGTGGAAAATTCTTGAACTAAAGCGGGATCAACACCCAATAATCGAGGTCTAAAAGAACCTCCGGCAGGAATTTGCCATCATCAGCGCGCAAATCAAATGGCTTGCCGCCTTTCGTTGCCACGAGGCGCAATCGCAACGCGCCAACACCAGGTGCGTCTGTTTGCGCTTTATCCAGAACCTCGGACCATGCTCGAATTGTATCGCCAGCCAAACATGGATTTGCATGTGCTCCGCTATTAAGCCCCGCCACAATTTGCGCGTTCGCAAGGCCGTTAAAAGACAGCGCGCGCGCCATCGAAATAACATGGCCGCCATAAATTAGGCGTGATCCATCGGGGCGTGCAGAGGTGTCAAAATGGACCTTGGCCGTGTTTTGCCAAAGCCGCGTGGCCATCATGTGTTCAGCTTCTTCCACGGTGACGCCATCAACGTGGTCAATCTTCTCGCCGATTTTATAGTCATCCCAACGATGCGGTTCCCCGGCCAAAGTGAAATCATAATTCGTAAAATCAAGGCCTTTGGGGATTACCAATTGGTCAGCGGTTAGCGCCTTCGGAAGATCTGGTACAACGGTCACAGGTGCAGGTACATCCACATCCTTTTTGCGCACCATGACCCAACGCACGTATTCCAACACCGTTTCATCATGTTGGTTCAGTCCAGTCGTGCGCACATAAACAACGCCTGTCTTGCCGTTTGAATTTTGCTTGATCCCAATCACTTCAGATCGCGCGCGCAGGGTATCCCCCGGCCAAACAGGTAACAGCCAGCGCCCTTGCGCATAACCAAGGTTCGCAACCGCGTTGAGCGAAACGTCAGGGACGGTTTTCCCAAAGACGATGTGAAACGCGATCATGTCGTCCAGCGGACTAAACGGTAGCCCGCAATCTTGGGCGAATTGGTCAGACGAATACAGGGCATGACGCGCGGGATAGAGCATGTGGTAAAGTGCCCGCTCTCCCATTTTCACCGTCCGAGGGACCGCATGATCGATCACTTGACCAACAGTGTAATCCTCAAAAAAGCGCCCTGTATTCGTCTTTATCATTAGTGTTGACCCAGTTTGGTTTCGGACGTGTATGTGCCTTCAACTTCTTTCACTACGGATTGACCGCAACGCATGATACCTGCTGCGTGGTCCCATGTTTGGGTCGGAGAGCCGTATAGCTCCCACCCCTTATTCATTGCATCCGTTACCTTGTGGCAAAAGGCTGCAGTGTCTTGTTCAGACAAAAAACGATATAATTTCATGACTTTTCCTTACCCAAATGGATTAACGCCCAACGCGATGTGAATAGCGACAGCGATAGTGAAAGTGACAACGGTGATGACAACCAGCAGAATGTCTTTTGACTTGTTACCGGGTTCTGGACGGACCCAATTTGGCTCAGCCTTATTGATCAAAATGACTGAACCAACAGCCCAAGCGAGCATACCGCCGAATAGGATGATTGCGGCCAGGTCTCCGTTTACCAAAAGGTGGGCAATGGCCCAGATTTTAACTGAGATCAGCATCGGGTGACGCAGGTATCCGCGCAAGCGTCCCGTTGTAGCAGACATGCCAAAGACGAAAAACGCAACCAACATCAGAACGTGAGTGGCGTGTTGTATTGCGCTTGGTGGGTTCCAGACTGCGATAAAATCAGCGCTGCGATAACCGATGATAATCAGAACAATCGCCAGCACGCTAGCGCCTGCAACGATCCCTTTGCCCTTGTCGCCTAGCTTGGCGCGGTGGTCGGGTGCCAAACGTTTCCAGTAATGTGAACCTGTCCATAGGATGAGGCCGAGAATGATTAGTAGCATTGTGTTACTCCGTGGCTAGGGCTGCGATTGCATCTACCTTTGCCAGAGTATCACGTGCGGTTGCAACATGCAGGTTTTCCACGATTTTTCCATCGACCACAGCAACGCCCTGCCCCGCGGCTTCTGCCGCTTGGAACGCGTCGATCTGGCGTCGGGCCAATTCCACCTCTTTATCTGTCGGTGAAAATGCGGCGTTGGTGACGTCGATTTGTGCGGGATGGATCAAGGTTTTGCCGTCAAAACCCATGTCGCGGCCCTGCTCACATTCGATTTTCAGCCCCTCATCATCCTTGAAGGCATTATACACACCGTCAACAATCGCCAACCCATGCGCTTTTGCAGCCAACAGACATAGCCCCAAGCTGGTCTGAAGCGGCAGACGATCTGTGCGGTGCCGGGTTTGCAACTCTTTGGCTAAATCATTGGTACCCATCACCATGCCTTGCAGCTTTGGATGACTAGCAATGGAGGCTACGTTCAACATCCCCAGCGGCGTTTCCATCATGGCCCAAAGTGGAACATCACCTGTGATTTGCGCCAATGCATCCAAGTCCGCTAAGGCGCTTACCTTTGGCAACAAAATCGCATCTGCGCCCATCGAAACAGCCGCCTGTGCATCGTCAAGCCCCCAAGGCGTGTCAAATGCATTGATGCGGATGATCTTCATCCGTGCGCCGTAACCACCTGCATTCAGCGCCTCGGCCAATATCATCCGAGAAGCGGTTTTTTCATCCACCGAGACCGCGTCTTCCAGATCAAATATGATCGCATCCACCCCTAGCCCACGCGCCTTATCAAGCGCGCGCGGCTTGGATGCTGGGATATATAATACGGATCGCAATGGGCGTGTGGTGGACATGTTGGGATCCTTCACTGAGTCATAAAGTTGCACACAAATGGTCATTTTTGCACGAAACATTCAAGGTGAATTATCATCTAATCCGGAAACCTAACCATAATTTGAACTACCAAACGTCTAGTTGACCAATGATCCAGCGTTTTACGCGCGATTTCAACGCAACAAAAATTATCAACTCAAATCTTATTGGCTGCCCAACTCACGTAGCCGGCACCTCTGCGCGAAGGTAAATTAAATGAACCACGAAATGAAAATGTTGCACATGTCAGCCCTCATGAAGGCGACGGGCCTTTTAATCGCAACAACAGCAAATCCATCCGCCCAACAGGTGCGCAACTGCGGACCACAGCCCCAAGTCGTCGCAAGCCTGACATTAAACTATGGTGAAACACGCCAATCAATTGGTATAGGTGACAACACTCCCTAATCGAAGTTTACGCGTTTCTGAGTACAGGGAGTTGGGCCATCATGATGACACGCGCGGGCGGATTGACCTGTTTAATCGCGTCGGGACAATCTTATGAAACATTGGTTGAGGCTCCGCCAAATTCAGACAGCGAGGCCTAGGTCAGACCATCAAAGATTAACTTGAGCCCAGTGATCATTAAGATCACGTAGGTAAACGCAAAGAAGATGCGCTCTGGGACCAAATGATGCGCGCGCACCCCAATCCATGTCCCAAGCAACGCAAACGGTGCCAAGGCAAGATTGGCCAGACCTGTCTCCAACGTGAACATCCCTAAAAATGCATAGGGAATGAACTTGGCGATATTGATCGCCCAAAAGACAACAACCGTACAAGCCTGATACTCTGTCTTATTGACCCCGCGCGACAGCAGATAAACGGCTGCGGGTGGTCCACCGGCATGACTGACGAAACTGGCAAACCCAGCCACAAATCCTGCCAATCCTCCTTGCCAATCTGGGGCATCCCCCGCCGATATATTAACCCACCCCCTCGTGGTAAGTTGCGTCCATATGACAAAGGCCACGGATATCACACCGATCAACACCCGAAACACATCATCATTCACAACGCTGAACAAGCCAGCACCCAGCGCAACACCGGGTATTCCGCCCAAAATAAGCAATCGCGACTCATGCCAGCGCCATTTGCCCCAATAAGGTCGAAGGCTGGCGACATCCATTAACATCAACAATGGCAACATGACCCCAAGGGCTAAACCGGGCGGCAATGTCAGGGCAAGAATCGATGCAGCCGCAAAAGCAGCTCCAGACCCAAAACCACCCTTGGATATTCCTGCAAACACAACCGCAGGTACAGCAATCATGAAAAAGCTTAGATCTAACTCAAGCAATGTTGCCACCTTAAAAAACCACAGATCACCAGTGTTTAGCGCACTAAGAGGGGGCATAACATACCTCTGAACATGTTAAGGAGAATTCTAGCACCCTTGCGTCAAACCCAAAACCGCACTAGGGACTGCCCGAAATCCAACCCAAATCGGAGAGTATAATATGGCCAGACCTAAAATTGCGCTTATCGGCGCAGGTCAGATCGGCGGTACGCTTGCGCACCTTGCAGCGATCAAAGAACTAGGTGACGTCGTAATGTTCGACATCGCACCTGGCACGCCAGAAGGCAAAGCTTTGGATATCGCAGAATCTGGCCCATCCGAGGGTTTTGACGCGAAGATGTCAGGCACACAGTCCTACGAAGATATCGCAGGCGCAGACGTTTGCATCGTAACTGCCGGCGTTCCACGCAAGCCAGGCATGAGCCGTGATGACCTTTTGGGAATCAACCTCAAAGTAATGAAGTCTGTTGGCGAAGGCATCCGTGACCACGCGCCAAACGCATTCGTTATCTGTATCACAAACCCACTTGATGCGATGGTTTGGGCATTGCGCGAATTTTCTGGCCTGCCACACGAAAAAGTATGCGGCATGGCTGGTATTCTTGATTCCGCACGCTTCCGCCACTTCTTGGCTGAAGAATTCGAAGTCTCCATGCGCGATGTCACAGCATTCGTTCTTGGCGGCCACGGAGACACGATGGTGCCGCTCGAGCGTTATTCAACAGTTGCAGGCATTCCATTGCCAGACATGGTCAAAATGGGATGGACGACACAGGACAAGCTGGATGCAATCATCCAGCGTACCCGTGACGGCGGCGCAGAAATCGTTGGTTTGTTGAAAACTGGCTCTGCGTTCTACGCGCCAGCAACATCAGCGATTGAAATGGCTGAAGCTTACCTAAAAGACCAAAAGCGTGTTCTGCCATGTGCAGCATACGTTGACGGTGCTTTGGGCCTTAAAGGCATGTATGTTGGTGTTCCAACAATCATCGGCAAAGGCGGCATCGAGAAAATCGTAAACATCCAGATGAATAAAGATGAGCAAGCCATGTTCGACGCATCCGTTGCTGCGGTCGAAGGCTTGGTTGACGCATGCAAAGCGATCGACCCCTCATTGGGTTAAGCTATTAAGATCAATCCCTAAGACGAAAAGGCCGCGCATGTTGATTGCGCGGCCTTTTCTGTTTTATGTCTGAGATAACTCAGCTTGGGCTTGAAATTGTACAGAGAGTCGTTTTTCGAATTTAAATGCCACAAAAAGTTGTGCTCCCTCGTCACTTTCGATTTTTGTGATCACACGATTTGAAAGTGTGATCACAAAAATCAAAAATCTTTAGAAAATTACACTAACACCCTCTTTTTTCGTTTACGCACCCTTCATTGATCAAGTTATACCCATTTTCAAACGTATCTAATCGGGACCGATCTATCATGAACATCCACGAATATCAGGCTAAAGCACTTTTGCGTTCCTACGGCGCACCAGTATCAGACGGACGTGTTGTCCTGAAAGCCGAAGACGCCAAGGCAGCCGCAGGCGAAATGGACGGCCCAATGTGGGTGATCAAAGCGCAGATCCACGCAGGTGGTCGCGGTAAAGGCAAATTCAAAGAAGCAGATGCCGGCGAAGCTGGTGGCGTACGTTTGACCAAATCTGTTCAAGAGGCTGCTGAGGAAGCTAAAAAGATGTTGGGCCGTACCTTGGTCACGCATCAAACTGGCCCAGCTGGCAAACAAGTCAACCGCATCTACATCGAGGACGGTTCCGGCATTGAGAAAGAACTTTACCTTGCTCTGCTCGTAGATCGCCAAACATCTCGCGTTTCTTTCGTATGCTCCACTGAGGGTGGCATGGACATCGAAGAAGTTGCAGCATCAACACCGGAGAAAATTCTATCGTTCTCAGTTGATCCAGCGTCTGGGTACCAAGCATTCCATGGCCGTCGCATTGCGTTCACACTTGGCCTTGAAGGCAAGCAGATCAAACAATGCGTGATCTTGATGGGTCAGCTTTACAAAGCGTTCATTGAAAAAGACATGGAAATGCTGGAAATCAACCCGCTGATCGTAACAGACAGCGGTGACTTGAAAGTGCTAGACGCCAAAGTGTCTTTTGACGGCAACGCTCTATACCGCCACCCAGACATCAATGAACTGCGCGACGAAACAGAAGAAGATGCGAAAGAGCTTGAGGCGTCCAAGTACGACCTTAACTATATCACACTCGACGGCGAAATCGGCTGCATGGTGAACGGCGCTGGTTTGGCGATGGCGACAATGGACATCATCAAGTTGTACGGCGCAGAGCCAGCAAACTTCCTCGACGTAGGTGGCGGCGCAACCAAAGAAAAAGTAACCGAGGCGTTCAAGATCATTACATCTGATCCAAACGTAAAAGGCATCTTGGTCAACATCTTTGGTGGCATCATGCGTTGTGACGTTATTGCTGAAGGCGTTGTAGCTGCTGTGAAAGAAGTCGGCCTAAAGGTTCCATTGGTTGTACGCCTTGAGGGTACCAACGTTGAAGAAGGCAAAGCCATCATCAACAACTCTGGCCTCGACGTGATAGCGGCGGACGACTTGAAAGACGGCGCACAGAAAATCGTGAAAGCAGTTAAGGGCTAAACGCCTTACGCTGCCCACCTCGCGCTTCAACAATTTCGCCGCTCAGCGGCACCGAAAACACACGAAGGAAGATCACATGGCTGTTCTTATCGACGAAAACACCAAAGTAATTTGCCAAGGCCTTACTGGCTCGCAAGGTACTTTCCACACAGAGCAAGCAATTGCATACGGCACTCAAATGGTTGGCGGCGTAACACCAGGAAAGGGCGGTCAATCGCACCTGAACCTTCCAGTGTTCAACTCTGTCCACGAAGCGATGCACATCACCGAAGCCAACGCTTCCGTAATCTACGTGCCTCCCCCCTTCGCAGCTGACTCAATTCTTGAGGCAATCGATGCAGAAATGCCGTTGATCGTTTGTATCACTGAAGGCATCCCAGTTTTGGACATGATGAAAGTGCAGCGCGCACTTGCGGGTTCTAAATCCCGTCTTGTTGGCCCAAACTGCCCTGGCGTAATCACACCTGATGCCTGCAAAATCGGCATCATGCCGGGTCACATCCACAAACGCGGCACATGTGGCGTTGTCTCACGTTCAGGCACACTGACATATGAAGCGGTTAAGCAAACAACTGACCTTGGCCTTGGCCAATCTTCAGCCGTTGGTATCGGCGGCGACCCTATTAAGGGTTCAGAGCACATCGACATTCTAGAGATGTTCCTCGCCGATCCAGAAACACAGTCCATCATCATGATTGGTGAAATCGGTGGTTCTGCTGAGGAAGAAGCTGCGCAATTCTTAGCAGATGAAAAGAAAAAAGGCCGGTGGAAACCAACAGCCGGTTTCATTGCAGGCCGTACAGCCCCTCCCGGCCGTCGCATGGGCCACGCTGGCGCGATTGTCGCTGGCGGCAAAGGCGGCGCAGAAGACAAGATCGAAGCGATGAAAGCTGCTGGTATCGTTGTGGCTGATAGCCCAGCGACACTTGGTGAAGCTGTGATCGAAGCAATAGGTTAAACAACTATGGGCGAGGCCGGGATCCCCCTGCCTCGCCTTTCCCCATCCGGCACAGTCTTATTCAAGGTTCAAACCATGTCCGACAACCCTGCTAACGACCAACTTCACGCCTCCTCCTTTATGCAGGGGCACAACGCCGAATACCTCGAACAGATGTATGCGCGCTACGCCAACGACCCGAATGCGGTCGATGAAAGCTGGCAAACGTTCTTCAAGGCGATGGGTGACGATGAAATTTCCGTCAAACGGACCGCAGAAGGCCCCAGCTGGGCCCGCGCTGATTGGCCACCAATGCCAGCGGACGATTTGACGGCGGCCTTAACAGGCGAGTGGGCACCCGAGCCCGAAACCAAAAGCGCTGGTAAAAAAATCAAAAGTAAAGCATCTGAGCAAGGCGTAAGCCTAAGCGATGAACAGGTGAAACGCGCTGTTCTTGATAGCATCCGTGCGCTGATGATCATTCGTGCCTACCGCATCCGTGGTCACCTTGTTGCTGACCTTGATCCGCTCGGCATGCGTTCGACCACGCCACACCCAGAGCTTGATCCAAAATCATACGGCTTTACCGATGCCGACATGGATCGCCCGATTTTTATCGACAACGTATTGGGTCTGCAAATCGCAACCATGCGCGAGATCCTTTCGATCGTGAAACGCACCTATTGCGGCACCTTCGCGCTGCAATACATGCACATCTCGAACCCAGAAGAAGCAGGTTGGCTCAAGGAGCGGATCGAAGGTTTGGGCAAAGAAGTCCAATTCAGCCGTGAAGGTCGCAAAGCGATCCTTAACAAGATGGTTGAAGCTGAGGGTTTTGAGAAATTCCTGCACGTCAAATACATGGGCACCAAACGCTTTGGCCTTGATGGTGGCGAAAGCCTGATCCCAGCGATGGAACAGATCATCAAACGTGGCGGTTCATTGGGTGTCAAAGACATCGTGATCGGCATGCCACACCGTGGTCGTCTATCTGTATTGGCCAACGTCATGCAAAAGCCATACCGCGCGATCTTTAACGAGTTCCAAGGGGGATCGTTCAAGCCTGAAGACGTTGATGGCTCAGGCGATGTGAAATATCACCTTGGCGCGTCTTCTGATCGCGAGTTTGACAACAACACAGTTCACTTGTCATTGACTGCCAACCCAAGCCACCTTGAGGCGGTAAACCCCGTCGTCATCGGCAAGGTTCGCGCAAAGCAAGACCAGTACAACGACAGCGAACGCACCAGCGTTATGCCAATCCTGCTTCACGGCGATGCGGCATTCGCAGGCCAAGGTGTTGTGGCAGAATGTTTCGCCCTTTCCGGCCTTCGCGGTCACAAAGCAGGCGGCACAATGCACATCGTGGTGAACAACCAAATCGGTTTCACCACTGCGCCACACTTCTCACGATCTTCTCCATACCCAACCGACAACGCGCTTGTCGTTGAGGCTCCGATTTTCCACGTCAACGGTGACGACCCCGAAGCGGTTGTACACGCGGCAAAGGTGGCGACAGAGTTCCGCCAGAAGTTCCACAAAGATGTGGTGATCGATATCTTCTGCTACCGTCGTTTTGGTCACAACGAGGGCGACGAGCCCATGTTCACCAACCCGATGATGTACAAGAAAATCAAAACCCAAAAGACATCCTTGTCTCTTTACACAGAACGCCTTGTGCGCGACGGTCTGATCCCTGAGGGCGAGATCGAAGACATGAAAGCTGCGTTCCAGTCCAAGATGAACACGGAATTCGAAGCGGGCAAAGATTACAAACCGAACAAAGCTGACTGGCTGGACGGCAAGTGGTCGCACCTTGATCGCAACAAAGACGATTATGTGCGCGGCGACACTGCGATTAAGCCAGAAACTATGGCTGAAATCGGCACAGCACTCAGCACAGCGCCAGACGGGTTCCCTGTCCACAAAACCGTTGGCCGTCTTCTGGACTCCAAAGCCAAGATGTTTGAATCCGGTTCAGGGTTCGACTGGGCCACCGGCGAAGCCCTCGCATTCGGTTCGCTATTGACTGAAGGTTACCCTGTACGCCTATCCGGTCAGGATAGCACACGCGGCACATTCAGCCAACGCCACTCCGGCCTTGTGAACCAAGACACCGAAGAACGGTTCTATCCACTAAACAGCGTACGCGCGGGTCAAGCACAGTATGAAGTAATCGACTCAATGCTGTCTGAATACGCGGTGCTTGGATTTGAATACGGCTACTCCTTGGCAGAACCAAACGCGCTAACCCTTTGGGAAGCACAGTTCGGCGATTTCGCCAATGGCGCGCAAATCATGTTCGACCAATTCATCAGCTCAGGCGAAAGCAAATGGTTGCGGATGTCTGGCCTTGTGATGCTTCTGCCCCACGGCTTTGAAGGCCAAGGACCAGAGCACTCTTCTGCCCGCCTAGAACGCTTCTTGCAGATGTGTGGTCAGGACAACTGGATCGTCGCCAACTGTACGACACCAGCGAACTACTTCCACATCTTGCGCCGCCAGCTGCACCGCGATTTCCGCAAGCCACTGGTCCTAATGACGCCAAAGTCATTGCTGCGTCACAAGATGGCAGTTTCCAACACAGAAGACTTCACAACAGGTTCTTCTTTCCACCGTCTCATGTGGGACGATGCGCAAAAAGGAAACTCTGACACGACGCTGGTTAAGGACGACAAAATCAAACGAGTCGTCATGTGTTCGGGCAAAGTTTACTTTGACCTGCTCGAAGAACGCGACGCACGTGGGATCGACGACATCTACCTCCTGCGCGTTGAACAATTCTATCCATTCCCGGCGCAATCTGCGGTTCAAGAACTTGAACGCTTCAAAAACGCAGAAGTTGTCTGGTGTCAGGAAGAACCGAAAAACCAAGGCGCATGGACCTTCATTGAACCCAACATCGAATGGGTCCTTGGAAAGATCGACGCCAAACACCCACGGCCAAAATTCGTAGGACGCACAGCATCGGCGTCACCTGCAACTGGCCTTGCCTCCACACACAAAAAACAACAAGCAGCCCTCGTGAACGACGCGCTGACCATCGAAGGAAACTGATCCATGACAACCGAAGTTCGTGTACCTACCCTTGGCGAAAGCGTCACCGAAGCAACTGTTGCAACTTGGTTCAAAAAACCGGGCGATGCGGTCGCAGTCGACGAGATGCTGTGTGAGCTTGAAACCGACAAAGTAACGGTCGAAGTACCCAGCCCAGTTGCCGGTACAATGGGTGAAATCGTTGCGCCAGAAGGTGAAACCGTTGGCGTCGATGCCCTACTCGCCACCATCGGTGCAGCAGGCGAAGCTACCGCTTCGGCTGCAAAACCTGCACCTGCTGCGGCGGACGCCCCCTCATCAGACAGCGTTGACGTTATGGTGCCAACGCTCGGTGAATCCGTAACAGAAGCCACCGTCAGCACATGGTTCAAAGCCGTGGGCGATACCGTGGCCCAAGACGAAATGCTGTGTGAACTCGAAACTGACAAAGTCAGTGTCGAAGTTCCATCCCCAGCCGCTGGCGTGCTGGCAGAAATCACAGCACCTGAAGGCAGCACCGTTGATGCATCCGCCAAACTGGCTGTCATCTCAGCCTCTGGCACAGTGATCACTGCGGCCCCCGCCGTAGCAGTTGCCACATCAGCCCCTGTCGGTAAAGACGTTGAAGACGCCCCATCCGCGAAAAAAGCAATGGCTGCCGCTGGCGTGTCCCGCGATCAGGTCACGGCAACAGGCCGCGATGGCCGCGTCATGAAAGACGACGTTGCACGCGCAGTCGCCTCTGCCACCACGCCTGCACCCGCAGCTGCCGCACCACGCGGTCCTGTGTCCTCTGACGATGCACCACGCGAAGAACGCGTGCAGATGACTCGCTTGCGCCAAACAATCGCGCGCCGCTTGAAAGAAAGCCAAAACACCGCCGCAATGCTGACCACCTACAACGAGGTCGACATGACCGAGGTGATGGCACTGCGCAATGAATACAAAGACCTGTTCCTTAAAAAGCACGGTGTCAAATTGGGCTTCATGTCCTTCTTTACAAAGGCCTGCGTGCACGCCTTGAACGAAGTACCTGAAGTGAACGCCGAAATCGACGGTACCGATGTGGTTTACAAAAACTTCGTCCACATGGGCATCGCTGCAGGGACACCAACAGGTTTGGTTGTTCCGGTGATCCGCGACGCGGATTCAATGTCCTTTGCAGGGATAGAGAAAGCCATCGCTGAAAAAGGCGCACGCGCCCGTGACGGCAAACTGTCCATGGCAGAAATGCAAGGCGGCACCTTCACGATCTCCAACGGCGGCGTCTACGGCTCTCTCATGTCCTCGCCTATCCTGAACCCACCACAGTCAGGCATCCTTGGCATGCACAAAATCCAAGACCGCCCAATGGCGATCAACGGTCAGGTTGTAATCCGTCCAATGATGTACCTCGCCCTATCCTACGATCACCGCATCGTAGACGGCAAAGGCGCTGTGACGTTCTTGGTCCGTGTGAAAGAAGCGCTTGAGGATCCACGCCGTCTGTTGATGGACCTGTAAAAAGTGGAGGCGGGGTTCACCCCGCCTCGCTATTTGGAATAGCCGTTCAAAAATTGTAAGCCTGAATTGGATTAAAGGGATGACCACCGAACTCACAGTCCTCACGCTCGCAGGCCTTTTACAAGTGATCCAATTCGCACTGATGGCGATCCCTGCCAACATCGAACTTGGGGTCGCCAAAACCATGTCCCCGCGTGACCCCGCCAGATTAAGCAAACCAATCGAAGAACAAATGTCGATCCGCACTGGCCGCCTGAAACGCGCGATGAGCAACCACTTCGAGGGGCTAATCCTATTCACCATCGCCTGTACTGTGATCACCATCTCGGGCCAATCAACCACCTTCACCGTTACGCTGGCCATCATCTATCTGATCGCACGCATCGCCTACATCCCTGCCTACGCTTTTGGCTGGACCCCGTGGCGGAGCCTTATTTGGTTTGCAGGTTTCGTCCCAACAACACTCATGCTGATCGCCGCTCTTGTCTAATTCACTTTACCAAAAAAAATCTGGGGAAGCTGCACAGCAGCGGAGGCTAAATCCCAAATACCCCGACCCGCAATAACCGACCACGCACCGACGCAATACAGATACAATACCGACGTTATACCGACGTTCCAAAATCAAAGGATCAACCTAATGGCAAACTATGACGTAATCATCATCGGCGCAGGCCCTGGCGGCTATGTTTCGGCCATCCGCTGCGCTCAATTGGGCTTCAAAACTGCAATCGTTGAAGGCCGCGATACCCTTGGTGGTACCTGCCTCAACGTAGGCTGCATCCCGTCCAAGGCGCTGCTGCATGCCTCACACATGCTGCACGAGGCAGAGCACAATTTCGGGGCCATGGGCCTCAAAGGCAAAAGCCCGTCTGTCGACTGGAAGCAGATGCTTTCCTATAAGGATGACACCATTGGTCAAAATACCAAAGGCGTTGAGTTTCTTATGAAAAAGAATAAAATTGGCGTGATCAAAGGGTGGGCAACCATCCCCACAGCTGGCAAAGTTCAAGTCGGCGATGAGGTCTTTAAAACCAAAAATATCATCATAGCCTCCGGTTCAGAACCAGCATCATTGCCGGGTGTTGAAGTCGATGAAAAGGTCGTTGTAACCTCAACGGGCGCACTAGAACTTGGCAAAATCCCCAAGAAAATGGTCGTCATCGGTGCAGGCGTCATTGGGTTGGAACTTGGCAGCGTCTATGCACGCCTTGGGTCGGAAGTTACCGTTGTGGAATTCTTGGACGCAATCACGCCCGGAATGGATGCCGAAGTACAACGTTCATTCCAAAAAATACTTACAAAACAGGGCATTAATTTCATCATGGGCGCTGCGGTACAAAAAACCGAAGCCAACAAAACCAAAGCCAAAGTGCACTACAAATTGCGCAGAGATGACAGCGAACACGTCATCGAAGCGGATACAGTTTTGGTCGCAACTGGACGCAAACCCTTCACAAATGGCCTTGGTCTAGACACCCTAGGGATCGAAATGTCCCCGCGCGGTCAGATCAAAGTTGGGGCCGATTGGCAGACTAATGTGCCAGGCATCTATGCAATTGGCGACGTGATCGACGGACCAATGCTCGCGCACAAAGCCGAAGATGAGGGCCTTGCCGCCGCCGAACAAATCGCGGGCAAACATGGCCACGTGAACTACGGCGTCATTCCAGGCGTGATCTACACACACCCAGAAGTTGCCAACGTTGGTGAGACCGAGGAAGCACTGAAAGAACAGGGTCGTAACTACAAAGTTGGCAAGTTCAGCTTTATGGGCAATGGCCGCGCAAAGGCTGTGTTTGCAGGCGAAGGTTTCGTGAAAATCCTGGCAGACAAAGATACCGATCGCATCCTTGGAGCCCACATCATCGGCCCTGCGGCTGGCGATTTGATCCACGAAGTTTGCGTCGCAATGGAATTTGGTGCGTCTGCCGAAGATCTGGCAATGACATGCCACGCGCACCCTACTTACTCAGAAGCCGTACGCGAAGCAGCATTGGCTTGTGGTGATGGCGCTATTCACGCCTAATTACTAATCCTAAAACCAAAAAGGCGGGCCAATGCCCGCCTTTTTTACATCTCAGTCACTCACCAGAGTTACCACATTGTCTTAGCCACACGTCCGCCCCATTCTGCGTCATAGGTTGGACCACCGACTGCGTCATCTGTCATCTCAGAAAGGATTTCACCAACCGTTGGCAATCCTTCTGCATCATCGCGTGACCAAGTACCCGCGCGCATAAAAGCACGCGCACATTGGCTGTAAATCTCCGCAATTTTGATGATGATTACGGTGGCCGGTTGGATGTTCTTACGTTCAAACTGTGCCCGCAATTCAACATCATCAGTTAAGCGCGCAGTTCCATTTACCCGGACAACATTGTTCGATC
>Ga0257120_1001112_pt1 | contig 18540 bp, 15 predicted proteins | sample SI106_10metaG_FD_190153 | JGI IMG/M metagenome (GOLD analysis project Ga0257120, IMG submission 190153) | Marine microbial communities from Saanich Inlet, British Columbia, Canada - SI106_10 | ecosystem: Environmental > Aquatic > Marine > Inlet | place: Canada: British Columbia | collected... | reverse complement strand
TTTCTAAATATATCTTCACATTTAAAACGTAATTAAAATAAAGAAAGGCTCAATAAATGCGCCTTTCAACCAAGTCTAGTCATCTTTCCCTCGAATTTAGAACTTGATTTTTATATAACCATAAACCTATAAAAATATGGTTATATGTAGTTTAATGTATTAAAGTATTGAAAGGTTAACAAGTATTCGATATTTTTCATTTAATAACAATAATAATACATTGCTTTTCAATAATTACTCCACATTTACATCTATATTAAATAATTTTTTACATTTTAAACGATTTATCCTTTGTAAGTTTGCAACGAAAAGCTTTTGACTCTATCGCTTCTTTAGAAGAGGAAAGTCCGGACATCGAAGAACATTATACTAGCTAACGGCTAGGCATTATTAATAATGACAGCTAGTGCAGCAGAAAAAAACCGCCTTCGGGTAAGGGTGAAAAGGTGAGGTAAGAGCTCACCAGTGCTTTTAGTAATAAAGGTAGCTGTGTAAACCTTATAAGATGAAAGGTCATGTAAACCAAGGCTTCCTTAGGGAATAAGAGTTGTTCGCTCAATCTTGGAGGGTAGACCGCTAAAAATGCTTAGTGATAAGTATTGTAGATAAATGATAGAGGTTCACTTGTGAATTACAGAATCCGGCTTATGATGAAGCTTTTCTTTTTTTTTTGATAATAAAAGACAGTCCGAATAATCATTCGGACTGTCTTTTATTTTTTCGACCAATTGGATTAAATCTTACTAAGTGTTATATTAAGAATTTCTTCCTCCTTAGCTATTGCTTTTGCCATAACAGCATCACTTTTAGCTAAAATAGCTGCAACAAACTTACTGTCGTCAAAATCTTTGCAATTTATTTTTACATTTAAATAAGCACCAATTACAGCAGTTCTTGCACAAAGTGCACCTACTCCTGCATCTGTAACCGAATTAGGGTTTCCAATTTCAGCCATTTTCTGAATCAGATCCATCGATTTTAAGGAAGTTTCCATAACTCTAAACGGCGTAAGTATTGCGTATTTTGTTGCCGAATTCATCGCTGCCTTTCTTGCTTCTTTTTCTGAAGGAGTAGCTTTAGGAAGTCGCATTGCCTCCATTATTTTGTTAAATGAGTTGGTGTCTTCGTCTACCAAAAACAAAAGTTCATCTTTTAATTGCTGGCCTTTTTCTGCCCAGGTAGAAAACTCTTCCCATCTAGGATCCCAACCTCGTTTATGAGCAGATAAGTTGGCAACCATTGTAGCCAAAGAAACACCAAGTGAACCTACGTATGCTGCAATAGAGCCACCACCTGGAGCTGGACTTTCAGACGCGGTTTCATCTGCAAATGCTGTTAATGCTAAATCTATTAGCTTTACTTGGCTGTTGTCCTCAAGCATGTATTCAATAATCCGATCTTCAGGATTAAATGGACTAAGCTCATCTAAGCCCATACTCTTAATCGCTATTTTTATCAGTTCACTTTCCTGAACTCCTGTAGATCGTTCTTGTTGTCTTAAAAAGTACTTTCCAGCTTCGAGCATAGCATTTTTAGGCACCAAGCCAATAAGTTCAGAGCCCGTAACACGAACACCTCTTGCGGCTGCTTTTTTTGCTGTTTCGTCAAAAGCAATATGGAAAGGTGTTTCTTTAATATTGGTTAAATTCATGGTTACCTGAGTAATTCCATATTCTTCAATAAACCATCCAATTGCCTTAACGTGTTTCAGTGTTCCTGGAGTCCATAAAGTGTTTCCCTCAGCATCTTTTACAATTGCGCCAGAGAGTGACTCACCAATTCGTTTAATCCTTCCTTTTTCTCTAACATCATAAGCTATCGCATTTGCTCTTCGAGTAGAGGTGGTGTTTAAGTTTACATTGTATGCTATTAAAAAATCGCGTGCCGAAATAGCTGTTGCTCCAGATTTTACAGCTTTCATAAACTCTGATGGGCCAAAATCTGGCTTCCATTCTGGATCTACTAATTTAGATTTTAAAGCCTCATACTCTCCTTTGCGAACCAGCGCTAAATTTTTTCTGTTTGATGTTTTGGCTGCATTTTCATAATAGTATCCTGGAATCCCGAGTTCTTTACCAACACGCTCTCCTAACCTATGTGCGTATTTCACAACTTCGTCCATTTCTATATTGGCTATAGGTACTAAAGGACAAACGTCTGTTGCTCCCATGCGTGGATGCTCTCCAGTATGTTTACTCATGTCTATAAGTTCCGCAGCTTTTTTAATTGCTAAAAAGGCAGCTTCTATAACTTCGTTTGGAGTTCCTACAAAGGTAACAACCGTTCTATTGGTTGCTTTACCTGGATCTACATTTAATAACTTTACACCTTCAACTGTTTCTATTACGTCTGTAATTTGTTTGATTACATTCATATCGGAACCTTCCGAAAAATTTGGTACACATTCAATAAGTTGTTTCATCTTAAGCTCATAAATATTAGAACGCTAAGTTACTATTTGAATTCATTATTTTGAGCTTTCGAATGTTATTTTGAATAGAATAATTAACATATTCTTAGTTCGTTCAATAGCCCATTGTAGGTAAAAGTTTTGTGTGTATCTTCGCCGGCTTATCGTTCACACTAAACCACACAAAAATGAAATCTTCTTTCGAATTTATTGATAAACATCAGGGCAGCATAAAAGACGATCTTTTGTCTGGAATTACGGTTGCTTTGGCATTGGTGCCCGAAGCAGTTGCTTTTGCTTTTGTTGCTGGAATATCGCCAATTGTTGGTTTGTACGGAGCTTTTATGATGGGCTTAATTACCGCTATTTTTGGGGGGCGTCCTGGTATGATCTCTGGAGCTACTGGTGCTTTAGCAGTTGTAATGGTTAGCTTGGTTAAAGAGGGAAATACAATGGGTGCAGAAGGTGCAATGCTCGGACTACAATATTTGTTTGCTACTTTAATTCTTACCGGTATTTTTCAAGCTGCAGCTGGTTTCTTTAAGATGGGTAAATTTGTTAGAATGATTCCTCACTCTGTAATGATGGGATTTGTAAATGGACTGGCCATTGTTATTTTTACCTCTCAGCTAGGAATGTTTAAAAGTGAAGGCCAATGGCTGGCTGGCAAACCTTTACTTGTAATGCTTGCTTTGGTTAGTTTAACTATGGCTATTATGTATCTCCTGCCTAAATTAACCAAAAAACTCCCGGCAGCACTTATAGCTATTATTACGGTTTCCTTAATTGTTATTTTTGGCGATGTAGAAACCGAAACAGTTAAGTCCTTTATTGTTGCTGGAGGTGGAGAGGGTATTAAAGCAGGTTTGCCTTCGTTTAATATTCCACTGATCGATTTTTCTTTTGATACACTTACATTTATTACTCCTTATGCATTAATTCTTGCAGCAATTGGTTTAATTGAGTCGCTTATGACTTTAAATTTGATTGATGAGTTAACTGAAACACATGGGAATGGAAATAGAGAATGTGTGGCTCAAGGTGCTGCAAATATCGTAAATGGCTTTTTTGGAGGTATGGGCGGTTGTGCTATGATTGGTCAAAGTATTATCAATATTAAATCTGGCGGTAGAGGTAGATTGTCTGGTATCTCTGCAGCCTTAGCACTTTTGTGTTTCATCTTATTTGCTTCTGCTTATATAGAAATGGTTCCAATAGCTGCATTAGTAGGTGTTATGTTTATGGTGGTTATTGGAACATTTGCATGGAATACCTTTAAAGTATGGAATAAAATTCCAGTTGCCGATATCATTGTGATTATTTTAGTTACGCTCTTAACCGTTCTATTCGATTTAGCGGTTGCCGTTATTGCAGGTGTAATTGTAGCATCATTAGTTTTTGCTTGGGAAAATGCATTGCGTATTCGAGCCCGTAAGTTTATTGATGAACACGGTGTAAAACACTACGAAATATACGGACCCTTGTTTTTTGGTTCTATCGAGTTGTTTAATTCTAAATTTCTATTAGCCGAAGACCCAAAAGAGGTGATTATCGATTTTAAAGAATCTAAAATCATGGATCAATCTGCTATTGAGGCTATTAATAAGCTTGCAGAGCGTTACCAAGCGAATGGAAAGACCATACACTTAAGACATTTAAGTATTGACTGTGTGAAGTTGATTAAGAAGGCTGAAAAAATTTGTGATGTAAATGTTCTTGAAGATCCAGATTATTTCGTGGCTATAGATAATTACAACAAAGCGCTGTTAAGTAAATAATAGGTTGAAAAAAGAGGCTTAAAATTATCTAATAATTTTAAGCCTCTTTTTTTGTGCTCTATATTTATACTAAAAAACCTAACTGATTATTTAGTAGGATAAAATTTCATGCATTACTTTTTGAACCTTTTCAGCATTTGGAATCATCCGTTCTTCTAGAGTACTGTTTAATGGGATAGCTGGTAAGTTTTCTGCCCCTAAAACGCGAACCGGAGCATCTAAATCTTTAAAACACTCTTGCTGTATTTCTCCAGCTAGAGCTTGTGCAAAGCCAAAACCTTTAGGTTCTTCTGTTAATACTAGGCACTTATTATGTTTTTTAACCGCATTAAATATCGTTGTGGTGTCTAAGGGAGCTAATGTTCGCAAATCTACTATTTCTACTTGTCCTTTATGCGATTTGGCAGCGGTGCTTGCCCAATAAACACCCATGCCGTAGGTGAATACCACCAAAGAGTTTCCGGTTTCAATATTTAAGCTGTCGGCTTCCAAAGCAATACGAGCTTTGCCAAAAGGAATTATATAATCCTGATCAGGTTCTATGGTTTTTGCTCCCTCTGTCCCTTTAATTTTCGACCAGTACAAACCCTTGTGTTCTAACATAACTACAGGGTTTGGGTCGTAATAGGCTGCTTTCATTAATCCTTTTAAATCGGCTCCTGTAGATGGGTATGCTACTTTAATTCCACGGATATTTGTTAGAATAGATTCTACGGACGAAGAGTGGTAAGGCCCGCCAGAACCATAAGCTCCTATTGGTACTCTAATAATAGCACTAACCGGCCATTTTCCATTAGATAAATAACAGGAGCGACTTACTTCGGTAAACAATTGGTTGAGCCCTGGCCAGATGTAATCGGCAAACTGAACTTCTACGATTGGCTTACAACCAACTGCAGACATGCCTACCGTAGAGCCAATAATAAAAGCTTCTTGAATAGGCGTGTTGAATACACGATCGTTACCAAATTTTTGAGCTAAGGTAGCTGCTTCTCTAAATACACCGCCCAATCTATAGCCCACATCTTGTCCGTATAAAAGAGCTTCTGGATGCTTTGCTAAGATTTCCTGTATGGCAAACAGTGCAGCATCTACCATTACGGTTTGCTCTTTACCCGCAGGTGCTCTTTCCCCTTTTTCTTCAGTAATTGGAGTAGGTGCAAAGTCGTGTGTAAACAAATCTTCTGGCTTTGGATCTTCGGCTTCTAATGCTCTGTTGTATTCAGACTGAACAAATTTTGTCGCCTCTGCATCAAGCTCTTCAAGCTCTTTTTGTTTAAATCCACTATCCAACATTTGTTGTTGTAAAATAGGTAGAGGATCTCTTTGTTCGTGTTCCTTTAAATCATCTCTGTACCATTCTTTTCGTACCCCTGATGTATGATGTCCCAAAAGAGGTACTTTGGCGTGTATTAAAAAGGGACGCCGTTCTTTTCTAACGGTTTGTAATACTTCTTTTACTGTTCTATACGATTCTAAAAAATTATTACCCTCAATAGTTTGAAGCTCAATCCCTTCAAAACCTTTAATGTATTGCGATACATCGTTTGCACGAATTTCTGAAGCATGTGCAGAGATGTCCCATTCGTTGTCTTGAACTAAAAAAACAATTGGAAATTGTTTTAATGCCGACATGTGTAAGGCTTCAGATATCTCACCCTCTGTCATGGCTGCATCTCCGATAGAACAGACAACCACAGGCATTTCATTGCCAAAATCGTTTGCTAAATTTTGGGCTTCAAGGTACTGTATCCCCATGGCAATTCCGGCTGTAGGAATTGCTTGCATTCCGGTTGCAGAAGATTGATGTGGAATTTTTGGCATGTCCTCTCGCTTTAAGCTCGGATGAGAATAGTAGGTTCTACCTCCAGAAAAGGGATCGTCTTTTTTAGCCAGTAATTGCAACATTAATTCGAAGGGTTGCAAGCCTATACCTAATAAAATAGAATCGTCTCGGTAGTATGGAGAAACCCAATCTTGCGGAAGCAGCTGCATACCCATAGCCAATTGAATTGCTTCGTGACCTCTAGATGTTGCGTGAACGTACTTACCGGTTACCGAAGCATTGGCTTCATACAAATCAGACATGGCTCGAGCCGTGCTCATAAGTTTGTAGGCTTCTATCAAAGTCTTTTTATCTAGCTTTTTACTTGCCATTTTTATTTCTTCTTGAATTTATTGATGGCTTTTCGAGTAAAGTCAGAAAGAACCAGTTTTCCACTCATAGCGGCTCTTTCTAACAATAGCTCATTCCAGTGTTCCGTGCCTTCCCAAAAAACCTTTTTTAGCATTTGCATGGCTTCGGGGTTTGAGTTTGCTAAGGTGTTTGCCAATTTGGCAATGGATTTATCCATTTCATCTACAGAATCGAATAGTTCGGTATACAGCCCCTTCTCTCTAGCCCATTCTGCAGTTTGCCATTGGGTAGCGTCTATGGCTAATTGGCTCATTGCCGAAGTTCCTATTTTACGTTCCACAGCCGGCCCTACAACAAAAGGGCCAATTCCAACAGCCAACTCACTTAGTTTAACCGAAGCAAATTTTGTTGCCATGCAATAATCTACTGCCGAAGCCATTCCAACTCCACCACCAACGGCTTTTCCTTGTACGCGTCCAATAATGAGTTTCGGACATGTTCTTGCTGCATTTATTACATTGGCAAAGCCGCTAAAGAATTTTTTTCCTGTCTCTAAATTATCAATGCTAATCAATTCATCAAAGGATGCTCCTGCACAGAAAGCTCTGTCGCCAGCGCTTTTTAAAATAATAACACGCACGGCATCATCATTTCCTAAATCTGTAATAGTGTTGGCTAATTTTTGCAAAACTCTACCTGGCAATGAATTACTCAGTGGATGATGAAATTCTATACTTGCGATGTTGTTTTCTAGGCTAACATTTACGCCGCCTTGTTCTATTGGGTTTCCCATTTTAGTTACTTTGATCAATTTTTTTAACCATGGTTAAAATAGTAGCAATTGCTACTGTTTCTCCAGTTTGGTCGTACACATCTACTAGAAACTTTACGATTCCTTTCGAAATATCATCCTCCGAACGCTTTTCTTGATCTACTTTTTCTTTAACCGTAAAACGAACGCCAATTGTTGCACCTGCATAAACTGGTTTTACAAAACGACACTCTTCTAAACCATAGTTTAATAAAACAGGTCCTTTTTTTGCATCCACAAATAATCCGGCTGCAGCCGATAATATAAAGTAACCATGCGCCACTCTTTCTTCGAAAATGGTTCCGTCTAAAGAGGTAATGTCTGTATGTGCATAGAAATGATCCCATGATACGTTTGCAAAGTTTACGATGTCTGCTTCGGTTATTGTGCGTTTACTTGTAAATACGGTTTCTCCAATTTCTAATTCTTCAAAATGCTTTCTAAATACGTGTACGTTCTTTTCAATTTGAGCCGCACCGTATTGAAATACGTTGGTTACTTTGGTTATACTTGTTGGATGACCTTGTACTGCGGTTCTTTGTAAATAGTGCATAACACCTCGTTTACCACCCATTTCTTCTCCGCCACCTGCACGCCCTGGTCCGCCATGAGATAAGAGTGGCATTGGAGATCCGTGTCCTGTGCTTTCTTTTGCGCAATTTGCATTTAATATTAAAATACGTCCGTGGTTTGCGGCTGCTCCCATTACAAATTCTTTGGCAGTATTGTCGTTAGCTGTAATTATAGAACAGACCAAGGATCCTTTTCCCATTTTAGCCAATTCAACCGCTTCATCTATTCCGGTATAGGGCATTAACGTACAAACAGGGCCAAAGGCTTCTATGCTATGGCAATCTGTTTTATTGAAGGGGTCCTTGTTTAAAAATAATATAGGGGAAAGGAATGCTCCTTTTTCTTTATCTGCTCCTAGGACTTCAAAATTGTTTAAGTTTCCAAAAATAATTTCTTGAGATTTAGAGAGTTCTAGTACGCGCTCTTTTACTTCTTCTCTTTGCTCTAAGCCTGCAAGTGAACCCATACGTACGCCTTCTACCGATGGGTCTCCTATTGTAGTTTTAGCGAGTCGTTTCCCTAAGGCAATTTGTACATCTTCAATTTTGTTTGCGGGTACTATTATTCTGCGAATAGCTGTACATTTTTGCCCAGCTTTTACCGTCATTTCTCTTTGCACTTCTTTAATGAAAATGTCAAATTCAGGGTCTCCCGGATGAACATCTTCTCCTAATACACAGCAGTTTAAAGAGTCTGCCTCCATGTTAAAAGGTACAGACTCGTTGATGATGTTTTTGTGAGATTTTAACATTCTACCTGTGGATGCAGAACCTGTAAAGGTTACAACATCTTGCGAGGTAACAGTTTCGAGAATCCCTCTAGCCGATCCGCAAATTAATTGTAGAGATCCTTCGGGAAGAATTTTTGAGTCGACAATTTCTTTTACCATCAATTCGGTAAGGTAGCAAGTTACTGTAGCTGGTTTTACAATTGCAGGTACGCCTGCCAACAGATTTACAGCTATTTTTTCTAACATTCCCCAAATGGGAAAGTTAAAAGCATTTATATGAATTGCTACACCTTGCTTTGGAACGCAAATGTGTTGGCCAATAAAACTGCCTCCTTTTGAAAGAGGTGCGTGCTCGCCGTCTACATAAAAAGTTTCGTCTGGAAATTGTTTTCTTAAACTGGCATAAGCAAATAAATTTCCTATTCCTCCTTCAATATCAATCCAAGAGTCTAGTTTCGTTGCACCCGATTGTGCGCTAGATCCGTAAAATTTATTTTTGATAGAAAGTAAATGAAGTGCTAATGCTTTTAACATCCGACCTCTTTCATGAAAGGTCATTTTACGTAAGGTAGGTCCACCAATGTTTCTTGCATAAACCATCATTTCACCAAAGTCGAGCCCTTTACTGCTAGTTTCTGCAATTTTTTCGCCCGTAATAGCATTAAATAAAGATTGGCCTTCTCCTTCTCCAGCAGTCCATTGCCCTAGAGCATAGTTTTTAAGTATCATATATTTTTAAATCTATTGTTTTCTTAAATAAAAAAAGCTCCATATTAGGAGCTTTGCAAGTTACGAAAATCTTAGCGTTTTAAAGGCTTAGATTTTTGAGACAGGTATTTAATAAGTTTAGTAAGGATCTTAATATTTTAAGATCGTACCTTAGTTTTAAGTAGAGTTATTTTCTTTGTACTTTCAAATCAAAATTTAATTCGAATAGGTTGTTTATCGCCTTGTCGCCTAAGCTATCAAAAAACGATGCCGAACCATATTTCACACCGTATAAAGTTCTGTCAACTTCAGCTAAACCAGTAATTTCCATCATGGAGTCAGTATTTTTTATTTGAATGGGAAAGGAAAGGGGATTGCTAATGCCTTTAATGGTAAGTATTCCAGAAGCTAGGTGAAGCGTTTCTGATTTATGTATCACTTCGTTTATTGTAAAAGTAGCATTTGGGTGTTTTACGGTATCAAAAAAATCAGCACTTTTTAGGTGTCCTACAAGTTTATCTGACCATTCACCTTCCATGTCTGTGTTTGTTATTGAAGTCATTTCAATATTGATTTCTCCATTTTTAACACCTTTTTCATCAAGTATAATAAAGCTGTTGGCTAATTTTATAGTTCCTGTATGTTCTCCTATAACTTTTTTACCAGTCCAATTTAATGTTGAAGATTCATTGTCAATGCTAACTCTATTCTGAGCAGTACAATTTATAGTTGCTAATAGTAAAGCCATTGAAGTAAAAAGATTGATTGTTATTTTCATAATTTTTTTTTACAAACATCTTCAATTCTTTAGATTAATTTGTTAATCTATATTAAAAAATACGTTCTCATTTTAGCATTTCTCCTCTAATTTTACTTAAAGCCTCTGGTGTAATACCTAAATAGGATGCAACCATTTTTTGCGGTACTCTTTGAATAATATTTGGATAGGTAATTAAAAAATCCTTGTAGCGTTCTTTTGCGGAAGCACTCATGAGTAAAAGCACCCTTTTTTGAAGTGTACTAATTCTATTTATTAGGTTTAGTGTGTGTTCTTTAGTTTGTTCAGTAGAGGTGAATGAGGAGGTTTGGTCTAGTATGTTTTTTTCAATCACCTCAAATTCAGTGTCTTCTAGGGCATCAATAAAGAGTTGCGCAGGAGATCCTTTAGAGTGCGATTCCATATCGGAAACTATCCATCCTTCTGGTGCGAATACAAAGATGTGTTCTTTGCCTTTTTCGTCTATGGTATAGCTTCTAAGTAAACCCTTTTTTACATAGTAAGATTTTATGTTTGCATCTCCCTGATTCTGAAGAATAGTTCCTTTTTTAACCTGTTTAGTTGGAATATCTTTTTTAGATAAAAAACTGTTAATACCGCTGTTGTTTTCCATGAATTTATTTTACAACATTTAGATTTTTCTCCAACCAAGCTAAGGTATACTCAAATACGTCTGCTTGCCTAGTATCGTTATGGGGTTCGTGTTTGGTGTCTTCAAAAATTTTATATTCTATGTACTTCCTATTTTTTTGTGCAAACTGTTCTGTTCCAGATTTGCAAACTAGAGGGTCGTCTGCTCCATGAATCATAAGGGTTTTTACATACAGTTTATCGGCATTTTTTAATGCCCATTTTCCGGCGGGGTAAAAGTCTAAAAACAAACGCAAAGAAATTTGGTTATGCGTTAACGGATCGTTATCGTATTCTAAACGAACTTGTCTATCGCTGGACAGGTCTACCGAACTAAGTTTATTGTTTTGTGTAAAACTAGGCATAATTTTGAGCATTAGTTTAGCTATACTAAGTTCTAGATAATTTGGCTTTCTAACTAACCTTAACCATGTTGAAGAAAGTATTGCGCCTCTAATGTATGTTGGCTTTTTACGCAGCAGAAAATTAATCAATACATTTCCACCAAAACTATGTCCGTACAAAAATAAGCGCTGGTTAGGCAATGATTTTAGTACGTGTTCCATATCGTCTAAATTGTATTGTAAGCCCGGAGTGTGTCCTCTTTTTCCTTCTGACTTCCCATGTCCACGCTGATCGTAACTGTATACTTGAAACCCATTATTCGCATAGAATTTGGCCACATGTGTATAGCGATTTTGATGCTCTCCTAAGCCGTGAATAATGCAAAGAGTTCCTTTTGGATTTTCCATTTCATTCCATTTTTGAACATGAAGTGAAAGATGATCCTTTGTTTGTATTTTATAAGAGATCATTTTTTTAATTTATCTAGTATCCAAATTTACATTTTATAATGTTTATCCATGCCAATAATCTTATTATATCAGTATTGTCTTTAGAATTTAATACTTACATATTATTCAAATAGTTTTGTTGTAATCTTTACATGAATTTGAGTTAGCGGATGTTTACAGGTGAAGTATATTTTCTCAAGTTTGGTTTCTTAGTGTATTACAATCTTAGGGTCGAGAATACTGGTTTAAATGTTTCTATCTAGACTCTGTTGAAATAGCAAACAAATAGGTTTATATTAGCGTACGATTCGAAAGTGAATAAAACCATAGTCTATAAACACTAGCCAAATGATATTTGAATTTAACGGATATAAGCCAGTTATACACAAAAGCTCTTTTGTACATCCGCAGGCAAACGTAACAGGAAATGTACTTATTGGAAAAGATGTTTATATAGGCCCTGGAGCTACTTTAAGAGGCGATTGGGGCGAAATCATAATAGAAGACGGTTGTAATGTTCAAGAAAGTTGTACGATTCACATGTTTCCAGGTACATCTGTAGTCTTAAAAAAAGGTGCTCATATTGGACACGGAGCCATCATTCATGGTGGAACTATAGGTGAGAATGTATTGGTTGGTATGAATGCTGTTTTGATGGATGACTGTGTAATTGGATCTAATAGCATTGTAGGAGCTTTATGTTTTGTACCAGCAAAAACAATCGTTCCGTCAAACAAAATTGTAGTTGGAAATCCGGCAAAAGTTGTAAAAGACGTGAGTCCGGAGATGATTGCCTGGAAATCTAAAGGTACCGCACTTTACCAGCAATTGCCCAGCGAATGTAAAAGTACCTTAAAAGAATGTGAGCCTCTTAGAGAAATTCCTGCCAATAGAGTTAAACAAGAAGATGTTTACAAAAATTGGAATAAAACTAAATAGACTTTGGAGCGAGATTTAATTTAGAACGAAAATTAACCTCTTGATTGTACAGTTTAAAAACTCAGGTTTTATTTTTTAACATAGGAACAAATTTAAAGTTTGTTTGGTTGAAATTATCAAACTCAACTTTTTTAAAACTTTTTTCTGTTGTTTTTATAATAAGTGTCATTATTTGTTCGCCAGTACCTATTGGAATAATCATCATTCCTCCAATAGCTAATTGATTAAAAAGCTTATTTGGTATAGACGGAGCTCCTGCTGTAACAATGATTTTATCAAATGGCGCTTTGTCTGCAATTCCTTCGTAGCCGTCTCCGTAGTATAAAAAGGCCTTAATTTTCATTAAAGACAGAAGTTGTTTTGTTTTGTCAAATAAGTAATGCTGCCTTTCTATCGAGTAAACTCTTGCACCTAAGTTAAAAAGAACGGCTGTTTGGTAACCAGAACCCGTTCCTATTTCCAGTACTTTGTCGCCTTTTGTAATTGCTAAAACTTCTGTTTGAAAAGCAACAGTATAGGGGTGAGAAATTGTTTGATCTGTTCCAATCGGAAATGCTTTGTTTTGATAGGCATGTTCTTCAAAAGAGGAATCTAAAAAATAGTGTCTAGGTACTTTAAACATAGCATCTAAGACTCTGGAAGATTCTATCCCCATGTTTTTTAGTTCTAAAATCAGTCTTTTTCTGCTTCCTTGATGTTTTGCTTTATCGATCAAATTCATCTTATCGTATAACTACTTTATATATATTGACCCTACAAATATATTATCATTACATTAATAAGCTGAAGTTTATCCTATCCTATTTTACAAATTAAGCAGATAAATTTTGAACAGCTAAGTTTATTGGTTTGCACTTTAAATAAGTGATCGTAAGTTTAAGGTCCACACCAATTAATTTGTATTTTTACGGTTGTTGTTTAATACAATGTTTTCCTATTAATTTCGTTTAACGAAGGTTGTAAAGTCCGAAGAAGCCAAAAATAGAATCGATGCGCAGTAGTTTATTTTTTATTACAAGTATTTTAATACTGATTGGTTCTTGTTCAAAAGACCAATTTAAAGCCGAAACTCCCTCTTATTTATTCATAAGCGGGATAGATTTGGAAGCAAATTCTACACAGGGTTCAGATTCGCAAAAAATTACAGAAGCCTGGGTTACTATGGATGGAACTTTTCTTGGAGCTTTTGAGTTACCCTGTACTGTGCCAATTATAGCTAGTGGTACGCACGAGTTTTTAATATATGCGGGAATAAAAATTAATGGAATTTCTGCAACTCGGATTCGTTATCCATTTTATGCACCCTGTGTTTTGTACAAAGGATTGGATACTCTTTTAGGGCCTCTTCCAGATAGGTTGCTTACCCTTTATAAAGACAGTACCGTTACCCTAAATGCAACAACAACCTATTCAGACAATACAGACTTTTTATTTATTGAAGATTTTGAAGATGCTGGTGTAATCCTAGAGGCATCTCCAATGAGTGATACAAGCTTGCGAAAAACCGATTTGGATAGTTTGGTTTTTGAAGGAGCAGAGAGTGGTATAATAGTGTTAGATACTTTAAACACCTTTTTTGAAATAATGAATTCTGAGTTTAGAAGCCTCAATTCTATTTACAACGAAACAGTTTTAGAACTCGACTACAAATGTGATCATTCTTTTAAAGTTGGAGTTGCGGTTAAATCTGCAGAAACAGGGAATATTAACCGATTTGAGTCTTTACATATAGATTCTAGTAGTGTATGGAATAAAATTTATGTACACATGACGAATCAAGTAAATTTGGGAAACTCCGAAGATGAATTTGGAGTTTTTATTGGGATGCAGAAACTTCAAAATATAGAAAAAGCCACATTTTACTTTGACAATATCAAATGGCTTCACGAAAAATAATGAATAAAAGACTTCAGCAATTTAAGTACATTTATTTTGATTTGGTTTCGGCTTCATTAGCATGGTTTCTTTTTTTCGTCTACCGTAAAAAAGTTGTCGAACCTCAAATGTACTCTGTAGATATTCCCATCTCTTTTGATGAGAAATTCTGGCTCGGAATCGTTTCAATTAGTTTGTTTTGGATTGTACTTTACACCATATTAGGCTATTATCGAAATGTTTACAGAAAATCAAGATTAATTGAATTAGGTCAAACCCTTGTGCATACCTTTTTTGGCGTACTTGTAATCTTTTTTGTTGCAATCCTAGACGACTCAATGCCCAGTTATAAAAATTATTACAGTTCAATATTAGTGCTTTACGGCATACATTTTTCACTTACCTATATCTTTAGATTTATATTTACTTCATTAACCGTTTATAAAATACATAATAGAATTTTAGGATTTAATACACTTATTGTGGGTGGGGCAGAGAGTGCGGTTGAAATGTATGTTTCCTTACGACAAAGCTCTAAGTCTGGAGGAAACCTTGTAGTTGGCTTTGTAAATGGAATGGACGACAAGGGCTATTTGTTAAAATCACATGTGCCCTATTTAGGCTCGTATAAAAATCTTAAAAAGATTATTCAAACAGAAAAAATCGAAGAGGTTTTAATTGCAATAGAGCGATCAGAGCAACATCATATTTTAGAAGAGATAATTAACGAGCTTGAAGGAGTTGATGTACTTATAAAAGTAAAGCCTAATAATTACGATATTTTGGCTGGTAAAGTCAAAATGAAATCTATGTTCGATGTTCCTTTAATTGAAATTAAACATGATTTAATGCCCGTATGGCAATTTGTTTTTAAGCGTATTATTGATGTTTTATTTTCCATTACGGCCATACTTGTTTTATCTCCAATATATACAATCACAATAATATTAGTAAAGTTTAGCTCAAAAGGGCCTATTTTTTATTCTCAAGAACGCTTGGGTATTCACAAGAATTTATTCAGAATTATTAAATTTAGATCGATGTATGTAGATGCCGAAAAACTTGGGCCACAACTTTCTCAGAATAATGATGCAAGGATTACAAAATGGGGACGCATTATGCGGCAGTATAGAATTGATGAGCTCCCTCAGTTTTGGAATGTTTTGAAAGGAGATATGTCTATAGTAGGGCCAAGACCAGAGCGCGCTTTTTATGCAGAAAAGATTGTTTTAAAAGCACCTCATTATAAGCATATTCATAAAGTAAAACCCGGAATTACTTCATGGGGGATGGTGAAATTTGGTTACGCAAGTACCGTAGACGAAATGATCGGAAGATTAAAGTACGATGTTATTTACATCGAAAATATGTCGATATTTAACGACTTAAAAGTTTTAATATACACCTTTAAAATAGTCTTCCAAGGAAGAGGGAAATAGATGATGAAAATTAAAAAAATAGCAGTTATTGGTGCGGGCACCATGGGCAACGGTATTGCACACACATTTGCACAGTGTGGGTTTCAGGTTTCTTTAATCGATATTTCTCCAGAATCTTTGGAGAGAGGCTTAGATACTGTCAAGAAAAATCTCGACCGAATGGTTAAAAGAGAAAAGATTTCTGAATCAGACAAAGAGAATACTTTAACTAATATAAGTACATTCACCAATATTCAGTCTGGTGTATCTGGCGTCGATTTAGTTATTGAGGCGGCAACCGAAAACATGGACGTAAAGCTTAAGATCTTTAAACAATTAGACGAGATTTGTGATGCTCATGTAATTTTAGCTTCCAATACGTCTTCTATTTCCATAACTAAAATTGGTGCTGCAACAAGTAGGCCTGATAAAGTAATAGGAATGCATTTTATGAATCCTGTTCCTGTAATGAAGCTCGTTGAAATTATTCGAGGATATGCTACTTCAAATGAGGTGACCTCTCAAATAATGCAGCTATCAAAAGAGCTTAAGAAGGCTCCAGTAGAGGTAAATGATTACCCCGGTTTTGTTGCTAACCGAATTCTTATGCCAATGATTAACGAAGCTATATACACGCTTTACGAAGGTGTGGCAGGAGTAGAGGAAATTGATACGGTTATGATGTTAGGAATGGCTCATCCAATGGGACCATTACATTTAGCCGATTTTATTGGTTTAGATGTTTGCCTTTCTATATTAGAAGTTCTGTACAAAGGATTTGGTAATCCAAAGTACGCTCCATGTCCTTTACTGGTAAATATGGTAACTGCGGGTAAGTTAGGACTAAAGTCTGGCGAAGGCTTTTATGATTATTCCGATGGCCCTAAAAATAAAAAATTGGCTCAGCAGTTTGAGAAGTAAAAGAAATATGTTTAAAATACTAAAGCCTCTTGATTTATCAAGAGGCTTTAGTATGTAAAAAAAAAAGAGTTCCTAAAAGGAACTCTTAAATTATTCAGTCGGGGTGGCAGGATTCGAACCTGCGACCTCCTCGTCCCAAACGAGGCGCGATAACCGGGCTACGCTACACCCCGAACAATTGTGGTGCAAATATATACAATAGCACAGATATAGCAAATGTACCAATGTATTATTTCAGTATATTTTAAGTGTTTAAAAATCAGCTTATAAACGACCAAAGTTTTGTGTGCATCTTATCATAATTGGTGTTTTAGCTGGATTAATAGCACACGCACATCCAAGTAATGAATAAGATTTGCTTAGTATGTTTTTTTTATGAGGTTTGGAATCCATCCATTGCTGAACGAGTCTCTCTGCTAGTTGTAGGTAAGTTGAATAGTTTATTTGAAGCCCTTTATTGTTTACGTATCTAATTTCTCCATTTTCTTGTTCTTCTATTCTATAGTTTAAAGTGGTCCCTTTATAATTTAGTAGATTGTTTTCCAAGATGTTTTCGCCCAGAGAGTTGTATTTGTTTTCAAAATGAAGAATTCTATCCTTAGGTTCTTTCCACTGCTTTTCAAATTTATTCGTATGACTAAAAAAGTCCAATTGAATCATTTTATTAGAATGCAATTGTGAGGACTCGTAAAGTTGGCTGCCAAACTTTAATATAGGCAAGTTAAGTTCATTCCTTTCGATATTTGTTAGATGAAATATAGTAGCGTTGAGCAAATCTAAATTAATAGTTTTTGCTTTTACAGTATCTAACAGCTCTTCTTTACTCATAAAACTTGAGCTAGAATCCTCTATATAGTACTTTGTATACTCTTGAGCTTTACAAGTATTTAATTCGCTAAAAAGGAATATAATAGTTGAAAATAAAGTTTTTAATTTAGAGTTCATTGCTTACTTTTATCAAACCAAAATACAATAAAATGACGGAAGAGATAGAAAAAATTGAATGTCTTATAATAGGTTCAGGTCCTGCTGGTTATACTGCGGCAATTTATGCTGCTAGAGCAGATTTAAAACCTGTTGTGTACACAGGATTGAAGCCTGGTGGACAATTAACGGATACAACGGAAGTAGATAATTTTCCAGGTTATCCCGATGGAACAAATGGGCCTGATATGATGGTTGACATGCAAAAGCAAGCCGAACGATTTGGTACTGATGTACGTTTTGGTTATGCAACTAAATGTGAATTCTCTAAAAATGGAGCTCCTCATAGAATAGAGATTGATGGTACTAAAACAGTATTAGCCGATACGGTCATTATCTCTACAGGTGCCTCAGCTAAATGGTTGGGCTTAGAGTCTGAGGAACGATTGAATGGTTTTGGCGTATCTGCATGTGCTGTTTGCGATGGTTTCTTTTTCAAAGGTCAAGAAGTAGTTGTGGTAGGAGCTGGAGATACTGCAGCAGAAGAAGCTACTTATTTAGCCAAGCTTTGTACAAAGGTTACTATGTTGGTGAGGAAAGATGCAATGCGTGCTTCTAAGGCTATGCAACATAGAGTTTCGAAAACCAATAATATTACGGTAATGTACAACTCAGAAACCGATGAGATTTTGGGCGAAAAAGCAGTAGAGGGCGTTAGGGTAAGAAACAATGTAACGGGTACTACTTCAGAAGTTTCCTGTACAGGTTTCTTTGTAGCTATTGGGCATAAACCAAATTCTGATTTATTTGTTGATCAATTAGATATGGATGAGGTAGGCTATTTAACTACCAAAGCAGATTCTACTCAAACCAACATTAATGGAGTTTTTGCAGCTGGTGATATTCAAGATAAAATTTACAGACAAGCTGTTACTGCTGCTGGTAGTGGCTGTATGGCCGCTTTAGAAGCCGAAAGATATTTAGCAGAATTAGAATCTTAAATGTTCGTTTCTAAATTATACTTAAATTAAAAAGGCTCTCGAAAATTCGAGAGCCTTTTTAATTTGTGTTGGATATTCTTATCGGAATACGACTTGTTTTGTGAACTCTTGAG
>Ga0257120_1001108_pt1 | contig 18553 bp, 11 predicted proteins | sample SI106_10metaG_FD_190153 | JGI IMG/M metagenome (GOLD analysis project Ga0257120, IMG submission 190153) | Marine microbial communities from Saanich Inlet, British Columbia, Canada - SI106_10 | ecosystem: Environmental > Aquatic > Marine > Inlet | place: Canada: British Columbia | collected... | reverse complement strand
TATCTGAAAGCCTGCGAATTAAAACCTGATTTTGGTGATGCTTATTGGAGTTTAGCCAACCTAAAAACATTTAGTTTTGACGACGCATTAATTAACACTATGATGAGCGTAGTCAATCAGCCTCAAATACAGATGATAGACAAATACCATATTAGTTTTGCTTTGGGCAAAGCCTTTGAAGATAAAGCGGATTATGCACAATCATTTGCTTTTTATGCGCAAGGTAATGAGCTCAAACATGCGCAACTGAATTATCAAGCGGATGACACATCGCAGCAAATGCAAGCGCAAATTGAGCATTGTCCACCGGCGTTATTTACGCAGATATTATCCGCTTGTAAGAGTGCAGCCCCGATTTTTATTGTTGGCCTACCCCGCGCTGGTTCAACGTTAATTGAGCAAATTCTGGCATCCCATCCGCTGATTGAAGGCACGAGTGAATTACCTAATATCCTAGCGTTAGCCCGTAAGCTATCGGGTCGTTACCAATCTGATAATGCCTATCCAGCGAACCTTGCCGGTTTTTCCGCCACTGAGTTAACGCAATGGGGTGAGGATTATATTACCGATACACATATTCATCGTACCCGACAAACCCCATTTTTCATTGATAAAATGCCTAATAATTTTCGTCATTTGGGCTTAATTAAACTAATCCTTCCCCATGCTAAAATTATTGACGCACGGCGTGAACCTATTGCGTGTTGTTTTAGCGGTTATAAACAATTATTTGCTGAAGGCCAAGAGTTCAGTTATCAGCTAAATGATATTAGTCAATATTATAATGACTACGTGGCGCTAATGACCCATTGGGAACAGTGTTTTGGGGACAGTATCTTACGCGTGCAACATGAAGCGCTCATTGATGATTTAGAAGGACAAGTACGTCGGTTACTGGATTTTATTGGCGTGGAATTTAACACTGCTTGTTTGGATTTTCATAAAACCAAACGTAATGTTAAAACACCGAGTGCAGAACAAGTACGACAACCTATTAACCCCGAGGCGCAACATCAGTGGCGACACTTTGCCCCATATATAAGCTCACTCACAGAGCAGTTTACGCCAGTGGACGGGCAAACACTTTAATCGCCCGTGTTGCTTTAAGTTCTTGTAACGTCGTCTGCCCAGATGCATCCAGTATATACATTTGGGCCAACCATAATTCCAATGTTGCCATCGCATCGGATAATGCATTATGAGCTAATGCTGGTGCTAAATCCAAACGTGCACGGCACGCCCCTAAGGTCGCTGCACCGGTTGGAATAACACTCATTTTTTTATGTAATTGATATAATGCTAATTGCATCGTATCAATACATACAATCGTGGGTAAAGACACGCCTAAGCGAATGCTTAACTGCTTTAGCATCACCATATCTAATTGTGCATTATGTAACACCCAAATATGGCTGCCTGCAAACTCAGTAAGCTGTTCAAACATTTCTCTTGCATGAAAACCACGGGAAATATCTCGGGGTGTTAATCCATGAATAATGGGACTTTGTTCGAGATTGCCCTTCGCTCGAATAAGCCGATAATAGCCACTTGCTAAATCAATCCCTGATGATGTTGCTTCAATCCAGCCTGCTGACATAAATTTAGCGGTCTTGGGGTCCATACAACTAAACTCAAAATCTACTGCAAGCCAGCGACAATCTTTGAGCGCCAGATTCGCTATAGTGTTTGGTAATCCTTGATGCTGTCCTAGTAGCGCACCGAATTTACGACTAAGATTAGCCAACATACTCATTAAGCTACCCCACCGGAAAGTTTCATGACAACAGCTTGTTGTGCGCGATGGATCGATTTAAACGAGGCTTTTAATTGATGCCGTTCTAACGAAGATAAATCTGACACACTAATAATATTATCAGTCACATTATTGCGCAGCTGATGACGCCAGCGCAGACGATTTAAGAATAGCCAAATATCTCGTAAATTATCAGCATCCTCTGTCGTTATCGCATTGATTTGACCGAGTATATTTAACCGCTCAACGGTATTTGGTACAGTAATACCCGCTGATAATGAGTATAAGCGTGCGAGGTTATTAATCAGGGCAATAGCATTCACTTTCAGATTGATACAATCTTTCTTACCATTGTGTTTGCGATATACAAATTTGTTAAACACCGATAATGGTACTGCATAGCTGTTAGCATCTCTGGCTAATGCAGCTAAGAAAAAGTCATTTTTGAACAACGGTTTACGGCGCTGTTGTAAGTTTTTAAATAATGTGTGGTCACCTTCGACGGCTCTAGCATCCAAAAAGATATTAAACTCCAAAATCGCTTCTGGGGTTGGCTGATTGATCCATTTTTTAGCCTGAACTACGGCGTCATCAACACTTAACCGTAATTCGGGATTAGATGCCATAATATTGCCATCACAAAGTTTAATCCCACATTTACCCAAGCCCTTACAGACATACTCAGCCATTTGCTTAAAATACTCTGCCTCGGCTTCATTGGGGCTTTGGGCTAATAACAATGCATTATCCTGATCTGACCCCATTGTTTGGTCTTCACGTGCTTGCGAGCCATATACCACCCAGCAATACCCCATAGGTACAGGGCCATGTTGCTCAATAAAAAACGCGATTAATTTTCTGGTCATAATATCGGTAGCTTGCGAGAGTACTTTGCCTGCAATATCAAAATCTCCCGCACGTTTTGCATTCGCAGCAAAATATTGGGGTATCTGCCATGCGATTCGTGTCAACTCGTATAGATTGGCTGTTTTGGATAGCTCACCAATCATAAACAAGACATTACCACGTTGTTTTCTGATCACATCCGACGTAGTGACCATACCTACCGGTGAGCGATCATCTGCATGCAGTACGGGTAAATGATGAATGTTTTTTTCACTCATCAATGAGATAGCAGAGAACATATTTTGATTATGTAAGACATAAGCGGGATTCTCGGTCATGATGTTATTCACGCCCAAACTAATATCCATTCCCTCTGCGACTACTCGGTTTCGCAAATCACGGTCCGTCACTATACCAATTAGATGATCATCTTCAGTAACAATCAGTGAACTCACTCCATGCTTTGACATTATTTGTGCCGCTAATTGGATACTGTCGTGTTGTTCTATTTGGATTGGCGCTTTAGTCAACTGTTCATGCAATGGTTTATACAACCACATAGAGTTAGAATCAGACACTGCCTGATTTTGTAACACATCATCTTTGGCTGCATGAAAAAACTTAGCAAACACTTTGTTTTGCATGCACTCGTCAAAGATTGGTTTAGCAATACAATACACTACGCCTGGGCTGTCGATTTCAACTTGGATTTGGCCTTTTCCAGTTTCAATTAACGCCGTAAAACCAAAATAATCGCCTTCACTCATAAACCGTGCAATGCCGTTTTCGTCATAGACAGTAAACTGACCGGTTTGAATCAAAAATAACGACGGCTGATGCTCAGCAATCAACGCTTGTTGATTCTCAGGAGTGAGATAAATGACTTTGGTTTTAGTGGCAATAGCGCTGACTTTATCTTCATCTAATACATCAAAGGGTGCTGATTTAGAGATAAAGTCACTGACTTGGTGAGGGATATCGCTCATACATTATGTCCTTATTGCACTATGCCCATAACTCACTAAATGATGCGGTGGCTACGGCAGAATTATTACTGTCAGTAATTGCATCATAACCAAAATGGTCTAGATACTCCATTAGCTAGATTACTATAAAAAACCATGCTCGTATGGAACAAACGGTTTTAATTCATTAGCTACCTGTTACGGAATAAAATTCAGATATATATTGCCCACCCTTAACCGTAGCTATTAAGCGCACTTTTTGACGGCTACCAGGCGATTTTGCTATGACTTCTAGCGGTGTAGTTTGAAACCAATAGTAAGGGCTGTCTTTCATACCCATCTGAAACACACTTGAAATGTTATTTTCATCAACTAAAAATAAGTTGGCGGTATCTAAAGGAAAAGTTGAATTAATGGTGGTTAAGCCATTTTCTTGATAAATACTTATTTTAAATTCACCTGATACTAGCACACAGTTGCTAGCCAAAATATCACACACCCCTGATTCTGGTGTCATTTCAAAAAAACGGGCTTCGGAGGCTTTATTTTCGATCCATAGATCGGAAGCGGCAAAACCTAAAATTACTAAAATTGGGGCGACAAATATAGCTATTTTTGTGTGCCGGCTGAGTTTGTTCAGGTACTGAAAAATCATGCGTTAAACCTACTAAAATTGTTACAACATTAAGGATTAGAGTAATACTGTATTATAAAACTACCACTTACTCAAAAATAAAAAAAAAACCTCCAGCTATTGGAGGTTTTTAATCAACGATTAATCATGTTTAGTGATTATGTGACTCCGCGATTTCACCGTGTGGTGAACGGAAATTATCAACTAAATCTCTAATTTCCTGAGGAGCAGGTTGCGTCATTTTAAGTACTATGAAAGCAACTGAGAAGTTTACGATGGCACCTACAGCACCGAAGGCGTTAGGTGATATACCAAAGAACCAATCTGCTGGCATATCGCCTAAGAAACTAGTACCAGGGATAAACATTATGCCTTTATGCTGGAATACATAAAGCATTGTCACACCTAGACCAGCACACATACCGGCTATCGCACCTTTGTCGTTCATTGAACGAGAGAATATACCCATCATTAAAGCTGGGAATATTGACGAAGCCGCTAATCCAAACGCTAATGCTACTGTACCTGCGGCGAACCCTGGTGGATTGAGCCCCAAATAACCCGCAAATAGAATTGACACCGACATGACTATACGTCCTGTTAGCAATTCTGTTTTCTCGGTCATATCCGGCGTTAATATCCCTTTGAGTAAATCGTGAGATATTGAAGAGGAAATAGCCAATAATAAGCCGGCTGCCGTAGATAGAGCCGCTGCTAAACCACCTGCTGCTACTAATGCAATTACCCAGTTAGGAAGATTCGCAATAGAAGGGTTAGCAAGTACCATAATGTCACGGTCTACTTTAACCATTTCATTTGTAGTTGCATCAGCTGTGTATTGGATTTTGCCGTCGCCATTTTTATCAGAGAATTCTAAAAGACCTGTTTTTTCCCAATCTTTGAACCACTGTGGACGTTGTTCATAATCTAAGTTTTGACCTGCAGTTGGCTCAATGGTATTCATTAAGTTGTAGCGAGCCATTGCACCTACCGCTGGAGCAACAGTGTATAATAAAGCGATAAATACTAGTGCATAACCAGCTGAAGCACGCGCAGCTTTAACTGATGGAACAGTGAAGAAGCGCATTATAACGTGTGGTAGACCTGCAGTACCAATCATTAGTGACAAGGTATATGCGAACATATTTAAGGTGCCACCCATTTTGGAGACGGTATATTCTTTAAATCCTAAATCGGTCACCACTAAGTCGAGTCGGTCTAATAGATACACACCGCTGCCATCGGCTAGCGTTGAGCCAAGACCTAATTGTGGAATTGGGTTACCTGTTAACTGAAATGAAATAAATACAGCTGGAATAGTATATGCAGTAATTAATACCACATATTGCGCAATCTGTGTATATGTAATTCCTTTCATGCCGCCTAATACAGCATAGAAGAAAACAACACCCATACCAATGTATAAGCCTGTGTCATATTCAACTTCTAAGAAACGAGAAAATGCAACACCTACACCTTTCATTTGTCCAATGATATACGTTACCGAGGCAACAATAAGACAAATAATAGTCACAATTCTGGCCGTTCTCGAATAGAACCGATCGCCAACAAATTCCGGAACAGTAAACTTACCATGTTTACGCATATAAGGAGCTAAACACATGGCGAGTAATACATAACCACCCGTCCATCCCATTAGGAATACTGAACCGCCATAACCTAAGAAGGCAATTAAACCAGCCATCGATATAAACGAGGCAGCAGACATCCAATCGGCACCAATTGCCATACCATTTTGAAGTGGAGTAATACCACCACCAGCTGCATAAAACTCACTGGTTGTTCCTGCACGAGCCCATATTGCTATAGCAAAATAAAGACCAAAGGTACCAAATACTGCAATATAAGTATAAAACTTTAATTCATCCATTATTCTTACTCCACGTCATATTTTTCGTCAAGGGCATTCATTTTCTTGGAGTACCAGAAAATTAAGCCTAAAAATGCATAAATAGAGCCCTGTTGTGCAAACCAGAATCCCAGTTTATAACCGCCGAGGCGGAATTCATTTAGCTCGTCTACTAATAAAATACCAAACCCAAATGATACGACAAACCAAATGACTAAGCAGATTAAGATTAGACGGAGGTTTTCTTGCCAATATGTGTTTTTATTCTCCACAAGCGTCTCCTAATTAATCCGAGTGTCGTTTATGACTACTTGGATTATAATGTTTAATAAAAGTACTATGGTATAACTTTACTAATTGTTTACAAATGTCATTCATCTGAATCCCATTGAAAACTAGTAAATCAAACCATACCCGGATGAAAATATTATATAAATGTTAATTTTTTGATATAAAACTTTAGTCTCAACTCAAACTATTAACATAAAATTTATAATTTTCACTTAAGTTAATTGCTGTTTTGATTAAGAATCTGCCATAAATTTCAATACTTCTGAACTTTGCTATATATACAGATAGCGTTCATGTACAAGTACCATGATTTACAAATTATGGGGCTCGCGACTCATACTTCGGTGAAGCGACTACTACAAAATGTTGTAATCATAGAGGTTAGTTATATTCAGTATCTTATCGCTAGTTTTTTTTATTAGCATCATGCTAAAGTGGTAGGGTTAAAACAGGACAGTTCAAAGGATAGTTATGGCATTTGGTTGGTTGTTACTCGCTCTTGCATATTTAATGGGATTATTTTGGATTGCAAAATGGGGTGATCGCAATTCCACTATAGCCCGAAAAATAACTTCAAATGCGTATGTTTACTCGCTAGCGCTGGCTATTTATTGTACAGCTTGGACGTTTTTAGGTGCGGTCGGTCAATCTACTCGCGAATATTGGATGTATTTGCCTATTTTACTTGGCCCAATGCTGGTTTATATTTTTGGCTACAAGTTTATTGTCAAATTAACTCAAGTCAGTAAAAAGCAACGTATTAATACGGTTGCAGACTTTATCGCATCTCGTTATGGTAAACGCCAAGCTGTGGCCTTACTCGTTACATTCATCGCGTTACTTGCCACTATCCCTTATATTGCATTGCAGTTAAAAGCCATTGGGTCGGCCTTTTCAATAATGTCGCAACAAGAAGATCAACAACTTATCGTTGTCATTGCAACTATATTCATCGCAATATTTGCTATTTATTTTGGAACCAAACAAACAGATGTTACCGAGTACCGTCGTGGTTTAATGCTCGCGATATCATTCGAATCGATTATCAAGTTATCTGCCTTGATCTTAGTCGCATATATCGGCTATGTGGCTTGGAGTAACACGTCTTCCGATGCATTTTTACATGAATATCGTAGTGCTGATGCCCTGAATATATTTACTTCGTATAGTTTTTGGGCACAAACGATCATTGCTGGCGCTGCCGTTATCTGTTTACCGAGGCAGTTTCATGTCGCGATCATAGACAATCTAAATATTGAACACATAAAAACTGCTAGGTGGTTGTTTCCCTTATATTTAGGATTAACCGCTTTGGTCATTCCCGTCATTGCGATGTCAGGGAAAGTATTATTCGCCGACCAAAATATTGAATCTGATAGTTATGTTCTACAATTAGCTATTTTCTCCGATTCATTAATTATTAAAATGTTTGTATTTGTTGGGGCATTATCTGCTGCCACCGCTATGATCATTGTTGCGACGTTAACGCTTTCTACTATGCTTGCCAATGATGTGGTATTACCTAAATTACTAGATAACCCCAACCAAGCCGGGCATAAAGAAGATTACGGCAAAACTATTCGCTTAGTGCGACGTTTAATTATCGGTTTGGTGCTAATCCTATCTTATATTTATCAACAACAGTTAACTGGCTCAAAATCGTTAAGTTCCATTGGTTTGATTGCATTTTCATTGGTAATCCAACTTCTGCCTGCAATCGTAGGCGGGTTATATTGGAAGAAAGGCCATGCGCATGGGGTTTATGCAGGTTTATTAATGGGCTTGGTCAGTTGGACACTATGGTTGATTATTCCATTATTAAATTCAGATATGAGCATTTATTCACAATCTGAAATCCTCAGCCAAGGGGCATTAGTCAGCTTATTAGCTAACAGCATCGCATATATTGTTTTTTCGCATCTCGCACCAGCTAGACTAATCGATAAGATCCAAGCTGAAGCATTTGTCCGCCCCAGTAAAATGGCGCAGGATAAATCTAAACACAGTAATATCAATGTTGATTCGAGTGACTTAATCACGTTGCTATCGACCTTTATGGGCACGAGTCGCTGTGATCAACTCATTGCTGAATTTGAGCAACTGCACAAAATCACGTTATCGCCGAATGATAAACCGGATGAAAAATTCATTTCATTTTGTGAACGTGCCTTGGGTGGCGTAATTGGTTCATCCAGTTCACAAGCATTGATCAACAGTGTCTTACAAGGTAAAAAACTTGATTTCACTGAGGTGATTAACTTTTTTGATGATACCACCCAAGCCATGCAATTTAATATGACAGCTTTGTTGACCTCATTAGAAAGTATGGAACAAGGGATCAGTGTTATTGATAAACACTTGAACTTAGTCGCATGGAATAAAAAATACACCGAATTGTTTAATTATCCTGATAACTACCTACTTGTTGGTAGTCCTATAGAAAAGCTCATGCGATTTAATGCTAAATGCGGTGAGTTGGGTATGGGTGATATTGAAGAAATGATCCAAAGACGCTTAGAGCATCTTAAAAATGCGACCCCTCATCGTTTTACTCGCCAACGCAATGATGGGCATGTCATCGAAATGATCGGTAACCCCCTTCCAGGTGGTGGTTTTGTTACCAGTTTTAATGACATTACCAGTCATGTTGAAATTCAAAAAGCACTCAAAGAATCGAATATTGATTTAGAATATCGAATGAAAAAGCGTACTGAAGAAGTTCATTCGATCAACGCCGATTTACGCTTAGAAATAGAACGTCGTAACGATGCAGAAAAAGAATTGATCCGTGCCCGACGTGCAGCCGAAGAAGCTAATGCCAGTAAAACCCGCTTTTTAGCTCTCGCCAGTCATGATATTATTCAACCTTTGAATGCAGCCAAGCTTTACCTCTCAGCTCTCCAAGAGGCGAAGCTATCTGAGTCAGCTCAAGGTATATTAAATAAACTTAACGACAGTGTGACGTCTTCAGAGCGTTTGATTTCAACATTATTGGATATCTCACGGTTAGACCAAGGAGAAATGGCCCCAAACGACGAATCCTTTGAATTATGTCATCTGATCCAGCCTCTTATTGTAGATATGCAAATGGCAGCCGATAAAAAAGGCTTAGTACTCAAATATCACTTACGCCCAGTCTGGGTGCAAGGCGATCGTACATTTACTTATCGCATCATACAAAATTTATTAACCAATGCGATTAAATATACTGATACTGGCAAGGCATTAATTACTATCCGAGAACGAAGTGGCAAAATAGAAGTTCGCGTCTTTGATACTGGGATCGGGATTGATCAAGATAAGCAAAAAGCAATTTTCACGGACTTTTATCGTGTTCAAGAATCAGCGGAATCCGGAGTGGGTTTAGGCTTAGGTGTGGTACGTCGATTGACTGAGCAAATGCAAGCAACCATGAACGTTGTATCAACCAAACATAAAGGTAGTTGTTTTACTTTGATGATGCGCAAAGGCGAACCAGTACAATCATCACAAAGCACTATCAACAAAGTCAAACAGACCTTATCTGGCTTAAACGTGTTATGTGTGGATGACAAAAACGAAAATCTAGATGCGTTAGATACCCTACTCACTCGTTGGGAAGTGAATGTCGTGATGGCTAATACCTATGAGAGTGCCTTAGCAATGCTAAGCGATGATCATCCTATCCCTGATGCATTATTGATAGACTATCAATTAGATAAAGAGCAAAACGGATTAGCGCTGATTACAGCCATTAACGCCAAACTCAATAAAACAGTCCCGAGTGCTATTGTTACGGCGTTACAAGATAATGAATTACGTGAAACGTGCCTTTCTCAAGGTGTGCAGTTTTTAAATAAACCCCTTAAGCCAGCAAAACTAAGGGCCGTGTTACAATCATTGACAAAACAACGGAAACGATAATGGAAGGCAATAAAAAAGGGTAAGTAATGCGCAAATGGCATATTTACCCTGAGTTATTTGGATTGTTGTGCGAAATTAGCGCGCTTTAACAGGCGGCTCTAATTGTAACTGTGAAGCAATCAATACTGCTTGCGTGCGGTTGTTGATCCCCAGCTTTCTAAATATCGCAGTGACGTGGGCTTTTACCGTCGCCTCAGCAATATCTAAGTTGTAGCCTATTTGTTTATTTAGCAAGCCTTCACGCATAAAGCATAATACTTTATATTGTGATGGCGTTAAGCTTGCGACGTTATCCGCTAGTTTAGAAAATGCTTCGTCGACTTCTTCAATTTTGCCACTGACTGATTCAGGTAACCAGACGTTCCCATCTAAAATCGATTTAATCGCTTTTGCGATATCATTTGCCCCTGCAGTTTTAGGAATAAAGCCTAATGCACCACAACCGACAATTTTAGAAATTATTAATGGATCTTCTGTACCTGAGACAACAGCCACAGGCAAATCAGAATAGAGTTTGAGGACATGTAACAAACCAAAGAGGTCATTACTACCTGGCATATGTAAATCAAGTAGTAATAAATCGACATCTTCTTTATTTAGGATCTCGATGGTCGAGGGTAAATCTCCGGCCTCGAGCAATCGAATATCCTGTAAGGAAACGGATAACGCCCCTCTTAATGCATCCCTATACAACGGGTGATCATCTGCTATGAGTAACGTTATCATTAAAGCTCCTTGGGTACGGCTTATTTATTTAACCTATTTTCGATCAGTAAATCAACGACTGAAGGATCAGCTAAGGTAGAAGTATCACCTAATTGGTCATGCTCATTGGCTGCAATTTTACGTAAAATACGACGCATAATCTTACCTGAACGTGTTTTGGGTAATCCTTTTGTCCATTGAATCATATCTGGTGACGCAATTGGGCTTAACTCTTTTCTGACCCAAGTACGTAACTCAGCGGTTAATGCATCTGTCACTTCAACACCTTCAATTGGTGTGACGTACACATAGATGCCTTGACCTTTAATATCATGAGGATAACCCACAACGGCAGCTTCGGCAATAGCAGGATGCGCCACTAATGCGCTTTCAATTTCAGCCGTTCCTAAACGGTGTCCTGATACGTTCAATACATCATCCACACGACCAGTGATCCAGTAATAGCCATCTTCATCACGACGACAACCGTCACCAGTGAAATAAACATTCGGGTAAGCACTAAAATAGGTTTCAATAAAACGCTTATGATCTCCATACACGGTACGAGCTTGTGCCGGCCAGCTATCTTTAAGTACTAAGTTACCTTCTGCCACGCCTTCCAATTCATTGCCATCAGCATCAAATAAGGCAGGTTGTACACCAAATAATGGACGTGAGGCTGACCCCGGCTTGTTTGGTGTGACGGTTGGTAATGGGGCAATCATCATGCCGCCAGTCTCTGTTTGCCACCACGTATCAACAATAGGGCAACGCGCTTGACCAATGACATTGTAATACCATTCCCACGCTTCAGGGTTAATGGGTTCACCTACTGAACCTAAGATACGTAATGACGATAAATCACACCCTTCTACCGGCTTAGTGCCATGTGCCATTAAAGCACGGATTGCAGTTGGTGCTGTATATAAGCTGTTTACCTTATATTTTTCAACGATTTGAGCAATACGGCGAACATCCGGATAGGTCGGAACACCTTCAAAGAATACTTGTGTTGCACCGTTCATTAACGGCCCATAAGTCATGTAGCTATGACCCGTGATCCAACCAACATCAGCAGTACACCAATAAACGTCATCATCACGATAATCAAAACCGTATTTAAACGTCATTGCAGTATACAAAGCATAACCACCGGATGAATGCACTACGCCTTTGGGTTGACCTGTTGAACCCGATGTATACAGAATAAATAATGGATCTTCTGCATCCATGACTTCTGGTTCACATTGCGCTGAACAATCTTCTGTTAATTCTGACCACCATACGTCAACATCGGCATTCCAAGTCACATCGCCGCCAGTTAACTTATGGGTTAATACTGCGGTGATAGATGGACATGCACCGTTGGCAATTGCTTCATCTACATTCGCTTTTAGTGGTACGCTGCGACCAGCACGACGACCTTCATCACACGTAATGACGACTTTAGCATCAGAGTTATTAATTCGATCAGCAATTGCATTTGGCGAGAAACCACCAAAGATAACAGAATGAATCGCACCGATACGGGCACATGCTAACATCGCATAAGCAGCTTGAGGAACCATTGGCATATATATCGCGACACAATCGCCTTTTTTCACACCTAGTTTTTTTAAGCCGTTAGCCAATTTACACACTTCATAGTGCAGCTCTTGATAGGTAATCGCTTGGGTGTCAGAAGGTTCATCCCCTTCCCAGAAAATTGCTGTCTTTTTCCCATTTTTAGCTAGATGACGATCGATACAGTTATAAGAAACATTTAGCTGACCATCTTCAAACCACTTAATAGAGACATTTTCTGGATCAAAAGTCGTATTTTTAATAATGGTTGGTTCTTTGTACCAATCAATTATATTTTTGTGCTCGCCCCAAAATTTATCTGGGTTCGTGACCGATTCTTGATACATAGCATTGTATTGCTCTTCAGAGATAATTCCGTTTGCTTGTAATGTCTCTGGAACTGGGTAAAGCTTGGCAGTCATGTTGCCTCCATGTGCTAATTAAAATTTTGTTAAATACTACTTTTATTAATGTAACGTTTTACGGGGAGATCAAAATAGGACTTTGGTCTATGAATTTAGTTAGCCGGAGACCACTAAAAACATTGATGCGTAAGGATTACAACCAAAGTATCACAGACTATTGCCGTATATAAAACAATCGAAAATACGGGGGCTGCGACTAAAGAGTTAACACTTTATTTACAGGCGTAGGTTGAATAAACAACAATCCCACACTCAACATTGCATTGAATGTGGGGATATTCAGTTTAAAATGGGGCTGGGTATTGTGTCCAAACAGCATTAACCGCTTGCATTTCCTCCGCCGTTAACCCACGAGCGAATGCCTTAATATTTTCATCTAATTGTGCCATGGTAGTTGCACCAATAATGGTCGAGGTGACCCCATCGACTTGATCGCACCACGCTAACGCTAATTGACTGGGTGTCATACCAAAATCTAACGCTAACCCAATATAGGCTTTTATTGCTGACTCACTGTGTGGTGTATTACGAAATAACCCCATACGCTGCGCTAACGTCCACCGTGAACCTAGAGGTCTAGCGCCATCTAGATATTTACCCGATAGCATCCCTCCGGCTAGTGGCGACCAAGGTAAATAAGCAATATCTTCGAATACACAGCTTTCAATTAGATACGGCCAGTCTTTAGTATGTAACAGGTTAAACTCATTTTGAATGGATACCGGACGAGCAAAACCATATTCATCACAAATGGATAAAAAGGTATGAATCCCCCACGGCGTATCATCTGATAACCCCCAAAAGCGGATCTGACCCTCTTTTATTGCATTATCTAATGCACGAACAATCTCTATCATGTTAGCTTTTTCTGCAGACACATCGGTTTGCGAAGATTTAACTTGGTTAATGCCATGCTTACCAAAATGTGGACTCGTGCGATTGGGCCAGTGCAACTGATATAAATCGACATAATCAGATTGTAAGCGTTGCAATGAACCCATTAATGCTTGTTCGATAGATGCAGCAGAGATATCGCTTGCTTCACGAATATATGGAAAACCCGAGCCGACAATTTTAGTTGCAACGAACCAGTCTTTGCGCGCATGTGGATGGCGCGCAAAATAATCACCAATGACGCGCTCAGTATCTCCGCTGGTATCGGCGGTAGGCGGAATAGGATACATCTCTGCGGTATCCATAAAATTAATCCCCTGCGCAGCGGCAAAATTTATTTGTGCGTCAGCATCCGCTTGGGTATTTTGTATACCCCATGTCATTGAGCCTAAACAGACCCTAGATACGGATTCACCAGAACTACCTAACGCTGAAAATTGCATGTTCACCTCTTATTATAATCATTTATCAATCTTGACTGATTCAGTAAGATACAGTACGTAAAGGAACTATAATAAGATTATTTCACTGCTAAGCAAATAATCTTAAGCAGTGCTAGTACTTTTCCCATCCTCTAATACGGTTATATAAGGATGAGACACTAGCGCTTTAACATGTGTAACCACACTTCGTCCTAATGCGCTAAGTGCATACCCGCCTTCAAGTACCGAGACGATCCGTCCATGACAATGTTGATTGGCTAATTTGACAAGCTGGTCGGTGATCCACGCATAATCGGCTTCGACCAAACGCACATGCCCCAAATCATCTTCTTGATGTGCATCAAAACCCGCAGAAACTAAAATTAAATCCGGTTTAAAGTCACTGATGGCGTTAAACCAAGGGGTTACCGCAGCTCGCCAAGACGCCGAATCAGCACCAGGAGAAAGTGGTACAGGTTTAAAATGAGAAGGCTGATTTTCAAGACCACCAAAAGGATAAAAAGGATGCTGAAAGCTAGAACAAAACATGACATTGTCGTCATTTTTAAAGATGTCTGCTGTACCATTGCCGTGATGCACATCAAAATCAATAATTGCAACGCGTTGTACATCATACTGTCGCATTGCATATGTTGCAGCTACAGCAACATTGTTGATTAGACAAAATCCCATAGCCGATGCATGAGTCGCATGATGCCCAGGGGGACGAATAGCACAAAACGCACGCGTATTATTACTTGTAAATACTTCATCCACCGCATCCTTAGCACACCCAGCAGCATACATCGCAGCCTTTAATGAAGCTTTCATCATTATTGTATCGTCATCTAACCAGATATGTGGGTTGGTTTCAAATTCAGACCGTGTTTGTAACTGTGTATCTTGGAGTATCAACTCATCAATATATAACTTTGAATGCGCATGATATAAATGTTCTAAATCAATTTTGGTACCTTGCGCAAAGGTCAATACATACTCTAATCCTGACGCTATCAACTGGTCATTGATTTGATGTAATCGCGCAGGGCATTCTGGGTGATCACTATCCATAATATGGGTGTTACACATAGGATGGCTAAAGATGGTTACGCTCATAATGATTACTCCTGTTCTAACGCTAAATACATGTCTTTCTCATGTAAATCTTCGCTGGGTTGGGCGATGAATCCATGTTGCTTAAACACATTAATCATCGGTTTATTTTGGCTTTTTACGAGCGCAAATAATCCTGTGAATTTACGCTTTCGGGCAATGTCGATCATACTATTGAGTAGCAATGATGCCATACCCATACCCTGAGATGACTCGCGAGTTACAAACGCCACCTCGGCTGTGTTATTTTGAGCATAGTAGTAAAAACGGCCAACCGCATGAATACTGACTCTTGAACCATTTTGTTTAACTACACACAAAGCCAAATCTACACTTTGGTCAACACTCACCAAATCACATGATTTTTGCCGTGACATATGTTTGGGATCATAACTGTAACGCATTTGTCGTGTTTCTTTGGTGTGTGAATAAAAGAACTCTTGCAAGCGTCGCTCATCAGCAGGATTTAACGGCCGCAAATAAAATAATTCGCCATTCAGTGTTACTGGAGTTAATTGTATATCACCAAATTCAGGCACTTCTGTCGGGGTCAACGCTTGATAATCAGGTACCCAGTAATGTTGGCGTACTTGCTCTAGTAACATTGCCCTAAATTTGGGGTGAGCAACTCGAATTAACTCTAAGGCACGCTCTCGAATACTTTTACCTTTGAGGGATGCAATTCCAAACTCGGTCACAATATAATCTACGTGACCGCGAGAGGTCACCACACCAGAACCTTGTGCGAGTGTTGCTTGGACCCGTGATATTTGTTTATCTTTGGCTGTTGACGGTAACGCAATAATTGATTTTCCGCCTTTAGAAATTGTCGCACCAGTCACAAAATCCATTTGGCCGCCAATCCCGGAATAGAAATCATAACCTATAGAATCAGCCACGACCTGCCCACTCAAATCCACTTCCAATGCACTATTAATAGAGGTCATATTGTTGTTCTGCGCAATATTTGCGGGATTGTTCACATAACTAGATGGATAAATTTCTACATGTGGGTTCTCATGAATAAAATCATATACGGCTTGAGTTCCAATACAAAAGGACGTCACTGACTTACGCGGGTGAAATTGCTTATACCGATTCGTTATCACCCCTTTTTTAATTAACTCGACAACTCCATCACTCATCATTTCAGAATGAATACCTAAATCACGATGATTTGATAGCGCCGTTAAAACCGCATCAGGGACTCTACCGATCCCTACTTGTAGTGTTGAGCGATCTTCAATTAATAATGATACGTATTGGCCGATACGTTGATGTATTGGGTCTGTCGTAGGAACTGCAATCGTCGGTAATGGCGCATCACCTTCAATCATAACGCTGAATTGATTGACGTGTAAAAAGCACTGACCATTGGTGCGAGGCATATTATGATTAACTTGTGCGACGATGTGCTTTGCAGCCAATGCAGCATTAAGAGTAATATCAACACTGACCCCTAATGAACAGTAACCTAGTTCATCGGGTGGAGTCACCATAATTAATGCGACATCGAGCGGTAATGTTTCATTACTAAACAAGGTATGAATTTCAGATAAAAAACACGGTGTATAATCTGCCCGTCCTTCATCTACCGCCACACGGATATCGTCACCACCAATAAAAAAGGTATTCACTTTAAATTGTTGTGCGCTTTTTGGTGCAGCCCAAGGCGCATCACCAAGTGTTAAAAACTGACAAATTTCGACATCGACCAAATCTGGTCTACGATTCATTAATTGTTCCATTAATACTCTCGGGACTGCTGCGGCAGATCCAAGATAAATGCGGTTACCGGATTGAACTAACCCCGTCCAATCGCCATGTAGTGAAAGAGGTGCCGAAAGTTTACTCATACGTATATTCATCCATAAATTCAATATTAAGTGTCACTGATCTTGTGGGGCGTTATGTTGTTCTGTATCAATAAACAACGAATAATACTGATAATTCCCTTAAGTTGGTTTGGTACAAACTTCCTTTGGTTTGGACGTTATTCGTAATCATATGATGGCACTAAATGGTAAGCGGAGCATGACGAATGCTCATGGGGCGGTTATTAAGGCTGTATTTTCTGTAGTAACCTAAATATCAGTCACCATATTTTACACATACAAAAAGACCGCCATCAGGCGGTCTTTTTTAAACTATTGGTTGTCTAAAATTATAGAATTTTAGATACAACACCAGCACCAACTGTACGGCCACCTTCACGGATTGCGAAGCGTAAACCTTCGTCCATCGCGATTGGAGCAATCAGTTCAACAACAAATTTTAAGTTGTCGCCTGGCATTACCATCTCTACGCCTTCAGGAAGCTCTACAGCACCTGTTACGTCAGTTGTACGGAAGTAAAACTGTGGACGATAACCTTTGAAGAATGGAGTATGACGACCACCTTCATCTTTGCTCAAGATATACACTTCAGCTTCGAATTTAGTATGTGGGTTGATTGAACCTGGCTTCGCTAATACTTGACCACGTTCTACGTCTTCACGCTTAGTACCACGTAAGAGAACACCAACGTTCTCGCCTGCACGACCTTCGTCAAGCAATTTACGGAACATTTCAACACCAGTACAAGTCGTTTTAACTGTATCTTTGATACCAACGATTTCTACTTCTTCACCTACTTTAACAATACCTTGCTCAACACGACCGGTTACAACTGTACCACGACCTGAGATTGAGAAAACATCTTCGATTGGAAGAATGAAAGGCTTGTCTACATCACGCTCTGGCTCTGGAATGTAGCTATCAAGTGCTTCAGCTAGCTCAATGATTTTAGCTTCCCATACCGGGTCACCCTCAAGCGCTTTTAAGGCAGAACCTTGGATTACTGGTAAATCATCACCTGGGAATTCGTATTCTGTAAGAAGTTCACGAACTTCCATTTCTACTAGTTCTAGTAATTCTTCATCATCAACCATGTCACATTTGTTCATGAAAACGATCATGTAAGGGATACCAACTTGGCGACCTAACAAGATGTGCTCACGTGTTTGTGGCATAGGACCATCAGTAGCAGCAACAACTAAGATACCACCATCCATTTGAGCAGCACCAGTGATCATGTTTTTAACATAATCGGCGTGTCCTGGACAATCAACGTGTGCATAGTGACGTGATGGAGTATCGTATTCTACGTGTGACGTAGAGATAGTGATACC
>Ga0257120_1001102_pt1 | contig 18602 bp, 19 predicted proteins | sample SI106_10metaG_FD_190153 | JGI IMG/M metagenome (GOLD analysis project Ga0257120, IMG submission 190153) | Marine microbial communities from Saanich Inlet, British Columbia, Canada - SI106_10 | ecosystem: Environmental > Aquatic > Marine > Inlet | place: Canada: British Columbia | collected... | reverse complement strand
CGCAAGCAATTCACAGACGGATGGTTTGTGGAGACGATGCCGGATTTGAACCAACGCAATGAGAAATTGGCCCGTTACCTTATTCAAAATTCTATCTGGTGGGTGGAATATTTGGGATTGCACGGTATTCGGATGGATACCTGGTCGTATCCGGATAAGCAGTTTCTAGCAGACTGGACCAAGGCCATACTTAAGGAGTACCCGAACTTCAACATTGTAGGAGAGGAATGGGTGAGTGATCCGTCGTTGATTAGCTATTGGCAGGCAGGTACATTGAAGATGGACGATTACACCACCTATTTGCCTAGTGTAATGGACTTCCCTTTACAATCGGCTCTGATTGAAGGATTAAATGGCGAATCCGGCTGGAGAAGCAGCATGACGAAGGTTTATGAAAGTCTGGCTAATGACTACATGTACAGCGATGTTAACAACATTATGATTTTTCCGGACAACCATGATATGAGCCGCATTTACACGCAATTGAATGAAGATTTTGACAAATGGAAAATGGCGATGACTTTGTTCTTTACGACTCGCGGTACCCTCCAGTTTTACTACGGTACTGAGATTTTGATGAGCAATCCAGGAACCTCGGATCACGGCGTGATTCGTTCCGATTTTCCTGGCGGTTGGAAAGGAGATGCTGTGAACGCCTTCACTGGAGAAGGACTGACTGCCCAGCAGAAGGAAGCTCAGGAATACATTCGAGTGTTGGCCCATTTACGCAAAAATAGCTGTGCACTGAATTCAGGAGAATTGCTGCACTTTATCCCTCAAGAGGAGGTCTACGTATACTTCAGAACTTTTGAACAAGAGAATATTATGGTGCTTGCCAACCGCAACAAAGAAGGTAAGACCATTGACCTCGCTAGATTCTCGCAAGGATTAAAGGGAGCTACGAGCGGTGAAAATTTGATCACCGAGGAAAAGGTTGATTTGAGCAGAGGCACCATTGAAGTGGGACCAATGGAGACCTTAATTCTTTGGGTAAAGTAAGATGAAGGGATTTGTCGCAATTACTTTAAGCATTCTATTATTCAGCTGTGTTCAGCACCCTGGCGATTCATCTGAAGTGGAGGCACCTTCTATGGTGCTAGATACCATTGAAGGGGTAGCTGCAGGGACCTTGTTGCGTGGGGAATTGGCTAGTGATTTTATTCCAGCGCGTCCTTTAGATATTTGGCTCCCGTCTTCCTACGACGGTACTCAGAAGCATAATGTTTTGTACATGTACGATGCACAGATGCTTTTTGATGCAACCACTACTTGGAACGGTCAGGAGTGGCGCGTGGATGAGATTTTGGACAGCCTAATTATCGATGACGTCATAACACCAACGATTGTTGTGGCCTTGTACAATGGCGGTCAGCGCAGAAACTTTGAATATTTCCCACAAAAACCAGCAGCTCAATTGCAAGCGGCGTTTTCAGATTCTGTACTGTCAGAAATATCGAAACGCTACGGGTCAGATTCTAGTTTTAGTGTAAATAGCGATAACTACCTGCGCTACATGGTAGAAGAGGTGAAGTCTTTTGTTGATGGCCATTTTACAGTGCATACTTCTACGGCATCAACCGCGATCATGGGCAGCTCTATGGGCGGCCTGATGAGTATGTATGCGGTCGGAGAATACCCGAACATATTTGGTGCTGCGCTTTGCATGAGTACACACTGGCCAGGTGGATTTGCTCCGAATGAAGAAATTCCTGCAGTTTTTAATGCCTATGTGAAGCAGAACATCATTCCGGAGCGCGTCGGCAAGATATATTTCGATTATGGAACAGAAACGCTTGATGCGATGTATGAGCCGTTTCAGGACAATGTCAATGTTGTTTTAGAGGAAAATGGATTTGTGTCGGGAGAGAATTGGACCACACAAAAGTTCCCGGGTGCGGCGCACGATGAGAAGAGTTGGGCCAAGCGATTGCATGTTCCTTTGATCTTTGCTTTTGGCAAATAGAAGCGAAAAAATTTTAAGCATAAAAAACCCGGCGCGCAGCGCCGGGTTTTTGTCTTCTACTACTTCCTGTAGCTTAGAAGTTATCAATTGCCATATTCAGGGTGTTTGATGGTCTCATGATGGTACCCGCAAGTGCGTCATTCATGAAATAGTATCCACCTATATCTGCAGGGTTTCCTTGTACAGCGATGAGCTCTTCAACAATCTTATCTTCATTTGAAGCAAGCGCCTCTGCTAAGGGGGCGAAAGTTGCTTTTAACTCTGCACTATCGTTTTGTTGGGCCAATTCCTGTGCCCAGTACATGGCTAGATAGAAGTGCGAGCCGCGATTGTCAATACCGCCCAATCGTCTTGTAGGACTCTTATCAGTATCTAGAAACTTTGAGGTGGCGTCGTCTAAAGTGCGCGATAATACCGCTGCTTTCTCATTGCCGTCTTTCTCTGCAAAATGTTCTAGACTCACGCCCAACGCAAGGAATTCCCCTAAGCTGTCCCAACGTAAGTAGTTTTCTTTCGTAAGCTGTTCTACATGTTTCGGTGCTGATCCGCCAGCACCCGTCTCAAATAAACCACCGCCGTTCATTAAAGGAACGATGGATAGCATTTTAGCGGATGTACCTACCTCGAGGATAGGGAAGAGGTCAGTGAGGTAATCGCGCAAAACATTACCCGTAACAGAAATGGTATCTAATCCTTGTACGATTCGCTCTAAACTAAAGGTGGTTGCTTCGATCGGGGACATGATGAATAGGTCTAAACCGTCGGTATCGTGTTCCGGCAGGTATTCTCCTACCTTTTTAATCAATTCGCGGTCGTGTGCACGTTCATCGTCTAGCCAAAATACAGCGGGCATTTGAGTGGCGCGGGCACGACGTACGGCCAAAGCTACCCAGTCCTTTATGGGGGCATCTTTCACCTGACACATGCGGAACAGGTCACCCGCCTGTACCTTTTGGCTGAGTAATATTGTATCTCCAACCATTACATCTACACGCCCAGAGGCTTTCATTTGGAATGTTTTGTCGTGCGAACCATATTCTTCGGCCTTTTGAGCCATCAAACCAACGTTACTCACTGAACCCATAGTCGTCGGGTCAAGCGCACCATGCTCTTTACAGAAATTAATAGTTGCCTCGTAAATGCCGCTGTAGGAACGGTCTGGAATAACGGCTTTTGTGTCGCGTGCTTTACCATCTTTATCCCACATTCTACCTGAGGTACGAATCATTGCGGGCATCGAGGCATCAATGATTACATCGCTTGGCACGTGCAGGTTGGTAATCCCTTTGTCTGAATTTACCATCGCTAAGTCTGGACCATGTGCGATGGCAGCTTCTAGTGCCAATTCTATTTCTTCGCGCTTGGCGGTTGGCAATTGGCCAATCTTTGCATAGACGTCGCCCAGTCCATTGCGAACATTAACGCCTAGTGCAGCGAAATCTTCAGCATAAGTTGCGAACACTTCTTTAAAGTATACTTCGACGGCCGCTCCAAACATGATAGGATCGCTGACCTTCATCATGGTCGCTTTCATATGTAAGGAAAACAGAACACCTTTTGCTTTCGCATCCGCAACCTGTTCAGCTAAAAACGCTTTTAGCTTTGCCATATTCATAGTGGCGGTATCAATGATTTCACCAGCGAGTAGGGGAAGTGATTCCTTGAGAATCTCAATAGCGCCGTTGCTATTTGTAAAGCGAATTTGGGCGCTACAGTCCTCTATAAGTGTGGTGCTGGTTTCCGTGCCGTAAAAATCACCGTCAGTCATGCTGCTCACGTGGCTTGCACTGTCTGCAGACCATTGGCCCATACTGTGTGGGTGTTTACGAGCGTAATTTTTCACTGCTTTCGGAGCACGTCGGTCACTGTTTCCTTCTCTGAGGACAGGATTAACAGCCGATCCTTTGATTTTGTCGTAGCGGCCTTTTACGTCTTTCTCTTCTGCAGTTGTTGCGTTTTCCGGATAGTTGGGTACTGCGAAACCTGCAGATTGAAGTTCAGCGATCACAGCCTTCAATTGAGGAATGGAAGCACTAATGTTTGGAAGCTTGATAATGTTTGCTTCTGGTGTTTTTGCCAATTCCCCCAATTCAAGTAAATCGTTAGAAATACGCTGTTCTTCACCTAAGTACTCTGGGAATGTTGCTAATACTCTACCGGCTAAAGAGATATCTCTCGTTTCTACTTCAATCCCCGCCTTTGCAGTAAATGCTTTGACTATAGGTAAGAAGCTGTAGGTAGCTAGTGCTGGTGCTTCATCTGTTTTTGTATACAGAATCTTAGACATATTCGACGTTTTAGAGTGTTCGATTAATCGGGCGCAAATATAGTGTTCAACTGGCCTAGTTCAAGAGAACTATCTGAACTTTGCGACCTTATCAGCATTACTCAGTTTGTCCGTTCCTACGTGGTACTGGACATTGAGCAAAAATTCTTTAGAAATAGTACTCTTTAGCAGGTTGTGAACCAATTCTTGAATAGCACTTGCCTCACCTTCAACACTCGTACCGAAGGGACCCACTTCATACGTTAAGCCCACTGTTTGTATTAACGCTATAGCGCTATCCACAGCGGCCATCGGTGCTTCGTTGCTTAAGGGGATGAATTGAATGTGTGCACTTAAGATCGCCATCAAAAATGTGTTTTGCTACTGGATTCACACAGTCTATTGAGCGTCTGCAGTTCATGCTTTTTTAAATCGCGCCATGCGCCGACTGGCAAGTCAAGCTCAATATTCATAATACGAACACGCTTTAGTTTCGTTACGCGGTACTCCAAATATTCACACATTCTGCGAATCTGTCTATTCAAGCCTTGTGTAAGGATGATTCTAAATGTCTTAGGACCGATCTGTTCAACGTGGCATTTGCGTGTGACGGTATCTAAAATAGGCACACCATTGCGCATGCGGGTGATAAATTCTTGTGTGATTGGCTTGTGCACAGTGACGACGTATTCCTTCTCATGATTATTTCTAGCACGCAAAATTTTATTGACTATATCACCGTCGCTGGTCATGAGAATCAGGCCTTCAGAGGGCTTATCCAGTCGACCAATCGGGAAAATACGTTGAGGGTGACCGACAAAGTCTACAATATTGTCCTTTTCTACACCGCGATCTGTGGTGCAAACAATCCCGCGAGGCTTATTTAAAGCTATGTAGACGTGTTTTTCCGTGCGTTTGCCAACCACCTTACCGTCAACGGCGACTACATCGCCGTCTTGAACCTTTTCGCCTAATTCAGGTGCCACACCATTAATGGTGATTCGACCTTGCTCAAGCAATTTGTCCGCCCCTCTGCGTGAACAATGTCCAATCTCACTGAGGTATTTATTGATTCTTGTCGCCATTGCGGCAAAGGTAGTGCTAAAGCCCTATTTGAACCCAACTTCCTACCAATGCGCTGAGACCCATGGTAATGGTGCCCCAAATCGTTATTCGAATCACTGCTTTCCAGGGATTACTGCCTCCAATTTGCGCACTTACGGCCCCAAGAAGCGCTAAAAATGAAATACTGAAGACATATTCCGCCCAGTACAGATCTTCCAACGGGAAAAGGAAAATAAGTCCGAAAGGGAATAAGCCGCCAATCAAAAAACTCAAGGCACTCGCACCGGCGGCTTGTAAAGGTTGTGCTGTAGTCATTTCATTAATGCCTAACTCGTCTCTTGCATGCGCCGCCAAAGCATCGTGTTCGTGCAGTTGACGTGCCACCTCTGCTGCCGTTACCTCCGTTAAACCACGGGCAACATAAATTTTAGCTAATTCACGTTCTTCAACTTCGGGCATTTCTTCGAGTTCCTTTCTTTCGCGCGCCAAATCCGCTTGCTCTATATCCGATTGAGAGCTCACACTCACGTATTCCCCTGCAGCCATACTTAGGGCTCCCGCGACTAATCCAGCCAATGTTGCGACTACAACAGGTGCGCTAGTGGCACTTGCGGAAGCTACTCCGACTGCGATACTACTAACACTGAGTATTCCGTCATTGGCACCTAAAACGGCTGCCCGTATCCAATTAGACCGATTGACGTAATGTTTTTCTAGATCACTCATCTTTTAAATAGTATAAGTTGAAGTTAAGCGCTCGCGACGAAGTATCTAAACTAGCCTCCCATCTGGTATCGCTACGCTCGCCTTCAGCGGTGAAAACAGGCGCATTCCATTCAAAATATTTGGCGCTATATATTTCCAATTCTTTAGCGCTCAATAGTACTTGAAAAGAAACACTCCGCACACTATCGATGAGTTCACAGTAATTTCGTTGGACACTTGGGATATTTATTCCTGTTCGTAACTCAATATGATCAATATTGAATTGGTCACAATCCATACTTTGATAAATGTTCTTTACCAAAGCTCTGCAACCGGTCATAAAAAGGAGTGGAAGTCCTATACTCACCGATAGAAGTAGTAGAACATTTTTCTTATTAATTATTTTGTAAAGCATAAGCATTCAACGTTATAGCAATACTCAACCATAATACATAAGGTGTGAGCAGCCATGTAAGCTGGGGCATATACGGCTTGGCCTTGATGGCCATGAACCCAACAACAAAGACCAGGAGGATGATTTCAATCAAAGCGATTCCCATCCAATGTACATCGAAGAATAATGGATTCCAAAGAATGTTCAGGACCAATTGGACCCCATAAATCCATAAGATCGTTATGCTAAGTGCTTCAATTTGAACGGCTTTGTTCATGAAAATGCTTAAACATACCATGATCAATGTCCACGAGGCACCAAATACCCAGCCGGGTGGCGTCCACGGTGCTTTATTGAGGTTCGTATACCAACTGCCCAGAGGGCCTTCACCCATGAGGTAACTGCCTAAAGCGAGGGCACCAAAGTTCAAAACGAAGAAGAGGAGAAGTCTCATGATTATACCATTAACATTATGATTACCAGTACTATACCGCTAATTGTGAACCAAAGTCCCTTTTTGAAAATTAAAGAAGATTTGGCAAACATAAAGAAACTCGAAATGGCTAAAAATAGTAGGGCAAGACCAAAGAAAATGTTGAAGTAGTATAGCGGATCTTCAGTCGTTGCTTTATGCAAATGCGTCAATTTATCGAGCCATTTCGGTAATTCTTTGGTGGTGTACTTTGCCAAGCCCGTCTTGGAGTTATAATCGCCCTGCTCAAAAACAATAATAACACCGTCATTTGAGATAGCTTTTAGATCGCGAATCCTCAAGGCTGGGCCGAGCGTTTCTTCGGTGAGGCCCGCTTCAACGGTGATTTCTTTTTGAACTTCTAGTTTGAAGGTATCGGTTTTTCTGAAAATAAGGGTGATGCCACTTAAAGCATAAACCATCATAACACCTGCTAAGAAATAGCCGAGGTAGCGGTGTAAAATTCGAAATGTCATGCGTGATGTTGTTTAAGTAAAAGCAAATTACGACAGAATTAGCGCAAGCCGTCCCATTCCGCATAAAATTGGTCCAGAAAAGTTTCCATAAAACGATGTCGCTCTAAGGCTATGTCCTTTCCTGTTTGGGTATTCATGCGATCTATTAAGAGCAGCAGCTTTTCATAAAAATGATTGATCGTTGGCGCTGTCGATTTTTTATATTCCTCCTTCGTCATATTTAGATTCGGAGCAATCGCTGGGTCGTAAATCGCACGGTTTTTATACCCTCCATAGTTGAAGGTACGCGCGATCCCGATTGCACCGATGGCATCGAGGCGATCGGCATCTTGTACAATATCCAGCTCAATGCTGGAATGGCTGCGTGTGTTCTGGCCTCCTTTAAAACTCACATTTTCAACTATGGCAACGATGTGATCGACTTTTTGAGGCTCAAGTCCTGCATTTTCTAGGAATTCCCTTGCCATTGCGGGTCCAATTTCTTCATTGCCTCCATGAAATTTTGAGTCAGCGATATCGTGCAGTAGCGCGGCCAGTTGAACTACCTCTAGATCGCAGAGCTCCTTAGCAGCGATCAGTTTGGCGTTTTTCCAAACACGCTCAATGTGAAACCAATCGTGTCCGCCTTCTGCTTCTGTCAGGATTTCTTTAACATATTTAATAGTAACCTCTAATAAATTTTTCACATTCGATTTATTTTTTTGTCTAGTTTTTTTCATTTTTCAGAGAACCTTATTACTTTGGATTTAACAAAACTAAAACATCATGAAAAAAACATTACTTATTCTTTTTTCCCTTGCGGGAATCTTTGCGCAAGCCCAGACATTATCAATGCCTACAATTCCATCTGCTGGAGTTACCTATTCAGTGACGATTAAGTCAGATACCGTTCCACATCCAACCCAAGGAAATTGGGATTTTTCAAATGTTACAACAGATGCTACTGGAACCATAGAATTTGAACCTATTTCTTCAACATCGTATTCTAGCAGTTATCCAAACGCAACCCATGTTAAATATGAAGATGGAGGCACATTTTTTTTAGGATTTGACGCTACTGAGTATACGTTTCATGGTGAAATGTCCGTAATAACCACATCCTACACAAACCCACTGGTATTGCATACTTATCCTTTCGCCATTGGTAATTCTAGCACCGATTCGGAGTTAAACATTTCATTCACATGTAATGGATGCCCCCCCAGCATGGAAAGAGATGATGCATCATATTCAGAAGCCTTGGCGTCTGGAACCCTTACCATGCCAGATGGGACAGTGCATAGTAATGCTTTATTAGTTTACAATACACGAACGTGGAATGACGGACAAACTGGATCACCCACTTGTAACTTATTTCTAGAGCAATGGCAATGGTGGGTAAGCGGTTACCCAATGCCCGTTGCCCAAACAGTAGAATTATCTACCACTGGGCCGTGCCCACCGAACGTTGGGTACCGTCAATCTAAGTTTTTAGTGGGTAATCCAATAGGAATTCAAGAGGAGCAAACGAGACAAGTCAACCCTTATCCTAACCCCGCCACAGATAAATTATTTTTGAAAAACCTAACTCTTGGTGGTTCGGAATTCAAAATTTACGATCTCGTTGGAAAGGCAGTCCAAGAGGGTACTATTAATGAGACATCCGATTATATTTCAATTTCTTCATTATCTCCTGGACTCTATTATCTGGTTCTAGAAAACCACCACCAATGGATCCGTTTTATTAAGGAATAAATTTTTCGAAAGAAAACCGAATAGTAAAGAACGCCTTGTGTTATTAATAGCGCAGGGCGTTTTTTTGCTTGGTACGATTTTTCCAGCGAAAACAACTTTAAGTCTACGCATTCCAATTACTTTTGGTACTCAATATAGCATAGTGGAACGGGCTAGAAGATTACAAGAGATTACAGAAAGCAAGTGGATGGACGCTATTGGGGTACTCCTTGTTCTTGTGATATCTTTTGCTCTAGGTTTTCATAAGACGGTACGTCAAGACCTACCCATAGGAATATTTTCAACCTTTGGTGCAGCTGGTTCCATGATGGTCACTCGTCTAGTGACAAAAAGAAATAATATTGGTAATCTGATTGGTTTACTTACGGCCGTGAATTCGGCTTTCGTAGACTATTATTTAGGGAATGACGCTGCTTTTCTAACCTATCCTATCTCCTTTATTGGTGCCGGGGTGTCGTACCTCTATTGGAAACGCAGAAAAGACCGGATCCCACGAAAAATTGATGCCATTTACTTTCTAAATATAGCCATCGCGTTTGCGCTGGGAATCGCTTTGAATTACGTCGGTTTTACTGATTTCTTGCGCGCGCCATTAGGCGCTAATACAGCCAAGTTCACCATCACAGCGATCATTACGGGCATTACATATTCCGGCATTTTAAATACCCCTAGGATGTATGCAGATTCTTGGGCGAGCTGGCAGGTTTACAACGTATTAAAACTGTATCAAAACGTCTTGTTTGGCAACATTGCCTACGTAGCGAAATATGCCTTTTATTTGATCAATGCAACTCTAGCATGGGTAGTTTGGCATCGGGTGAGAAACGGACGCGACTTCTCTAAAAAAGTCTAATTAGCGTACAATTATTCCTTTATCCTTTACTATCGGTAAATCTTCTTGAAAAGCAGCTTCGATGGTGTGCGGACCGAAGATAAATTTGCGGTCTTTTAAAGTGTTCTCCTCAAAAAACGTCACCCAGTATTCGTTAAAGAGATGGAATACTTCTGGCATGATTGGTTCTAACTTTGCGGCCGATTTTGCAGGCAAAACCTTAAGCACCTTTCTGAGTGTGGCTGTTTTTATCCCTGCTTTCGTTTCTAAATTACTGTACCCGCGGCTTTGAATCATGACGTTTTCGAGCGGAGATGTACTGTCGTTGATTAAATGTACCCACCACTGTTGCTCACCAGTATCACCAGTCATCAAAACTGCCGCAACGTAAACGTCTTTAACTATTGGGATTTCAATATCGCTTTTCAAAAGATGGGAAAGTTTAATTAAAGGTTTGTGAGTTTCTAATTTGGCTATTAGAGATTCATGTCAAAAATAAAATATTTTGATGTTAACTATTAAACCTTTTCAATTTGAATTTATCTATCTATAGTACCTAATGATACCTACTTGATGAAAGTATCTCTTACTATTGTCGTTTTTATACTAGGTTCTCTATGTAGTGCGTCTGCCCAGAGTATTGCCGTAAAAGCGAGAGATACGCAACCTGCACCATACATTAGGCTCAAATTTCAGGCTCAAATTAACAATGAACCACTAGAGCTGGGTAAATCGTACTATGTCAGCGGGCTAGAAGATTCCGTGTCCATTAAAACATTGAAGTTTTACATGGCTGACCTAACCTTCTCTGATGCCGAGATGGCCCTTGATGAAAGGAGTTATGCTACCTTTTTAATAGATATGGAAGATACGGTGTCACTTCAAAGATCTTTTAGAACTTCAAAAGAAGCGTCTTATAATGAGTTTAGTTTTTCCTTAGGTATAGATAGTGTTACTCAAAATTCAGGCGCAAAAGGAGGAGAACTTGATCCAACGAGGGGAATGTATTGGTCATGGCAAAGTGGGTATATTAATTTTAAGTTAGAAGGAACGTCAAACTCTTGCCCCGCAAGAAACCATCTCTTCCAATATCATATAGGAGGTTTTCAATCGCCATATAACACACTACAATCGCTTGTCTTTGAATACGACCAGTCATCATCAATTCTGATTATAATGGATTGTAATAAACTTTTGACCCAGAAGAATATCACAGAAAATTTTCAAATCATGAGTCCGAATGAAAGGGCAATGAATTTCGCTAATAAGCTCCCGGGCATATTTAGAATTGGCCCATGAAGAGTAACCTTATCCTTCTGCTGATTTGTGCCCTTATTGGCCTTTCCTTTATAAGTGAACGCGTACTTAGTTTAGTATATCCAAGCTATTTCCCCTCGCCGTCTTACAACCTATCACAGAATCCACTGGTACAGGAGAGAATTGACTTAGGACAGATGTTATTTTTTGACCCCATACTGTCGAAAGACCTTAGCATTTCTTGCGCATCTTGCCATTCTCCTTACAACGCGTTTGCCCATACCGATCACGATCTGAGTCATGGAATGAATGATTCCATAGGAACTAGGAATGCACCTGCACTTTTCAACCTAGCTTGGCAAGAAACCTTTATGTGGGATGGCGCGATAAATCATTTGGACATGCAATCCTTAGCGCCATTAAGTCATCCCTCGGAGATGGGAGAGAACATTAAAGATGTGGTGGAGAAACTTTTAAATACAACTCGCTACAGGACGGCATTTTACAAAGCTTGGTCAGATAGTGTTCCCACGGGCGAACGCTTTCTTAAATCGATTACTCAATTTCAGCTAACCTTAGTCTCAGCAACTGCTAAATACGATCGTGTGAGGGCTGGTGAGGATGTTCTATCACCACAAGAAGCGATGGGTTATGGGCTTTTTAAAGACCATTGCAGCAGCTGCCATACTGAGCCACTTTTTTCTAGTTATGGATTTGCTAACAATGGGCTGCCTGTGGACTCAATACTCGATGATCATGGTAGATATGGGGTTACGAAAAATCCTGAGGACAGCTTACTTTTTAAAATCCCTTCCTTGCGTAATTTGAGTTACACCTTCCCTTACATGCATGATGGTCGTTTTTCGAAGTTGAACGAAGTACTGAACCACTACAATCGATTAAAACCTGGAATGATAGATGAGTCTATGTTGAGTAGATCACTCAATCTTAGTTCAAAGGATAAGGCAGACCTGATTTCGTTTCTGATGACGTTGAATGACACTGCCTTTGTGTTTAATCCTCAAAATAAATATCCTCAATCGCTTCAGGTTATAAGCAAGAATTAATTCTAAATAATCCAGTAAATTCTAAATGATGAGAAAAAATAGTTTATTAATCGCCCTGATGTTTGTCTTTTCAGCCCAGGCACAGCTGAGTCCAGCAATCACCTCGTGGTTACAGAATACCACGCAGCTAGGAACGTATTATGTATCTGGGAATTCAACTCCAATAACAAATAACATATTAGTGAATTGTCAGCAGGTTGAATACTCTGCTACCTCTGTTTATGTCATGGCTACAGGGATACCCGCCTATCCTACAGGTCCGTTTTTAGATGGCAATCCAAGTATTGCATCTAACCAGTCCGCCATTTACAAATTCACACTTACACCACAGCAAAACACGGGTGCACCCACTCCTACAACTGGCAATAACATAGGTGTTTTCGTAAATGGAGTATCACTTTTTGATTATCGTGATGGAGTATCTTGGAATCCAAATACCAGTAGCTTATGTGGAGGTCCTGGAAATGCTCCTTGTCCCGGTGGACCTATGTCTTCTCAGGATTGGAATCGCGATGCAATTCCTGCAGAAATGGGTGGTTTTGATTGTTCAAAGGCGCACCCCGCAATGGGCAATTATCATCACCACCAAAATCCTTCAGCCTTTAAGCTTGATCTAAATGTGGTTTCAACCATATGCAATATTTACGATGCTGATGGCTTGTATGCCATGGACAGTACACAGCATTCACCCTTAATTGGATTCGCTTATGATGGTTTTCCTATTTATGGAGCCTATGGGTACATGAACGATGATGGTACAGGAGGTGTCGCTAGAATGAAATCTGGTTATGAACTTCGTTCTATAACATCTAGAATCACCCATGCAGATGGGTCTACAGTATCATCGGGACCTGCAATCAACACAACCTATCCTTTGGGTTATTTCAGAGAAGATTATGGCTGGATTTCTCATCCTAACAATGACGAATATCTGGATGAGCACAATGGTCGATTTTGTGTGACTCCAGAATACCCTAATGGTACTTATGCTTATTTCTGTACCGTAGATGGTGATTGGAACTCGACATATCCCTATGCTGTAGGTCCTACCTTCTATGGTGTCTATACGCAAGGAAAGGTGGCCAGTATCAGTGAAACAACAACGGTCTATACTTCTTCTATTGGAATTTCTGAAGCTGACTTTAGAGACCTGAATATATCCATATTCCCTAATCCCGCTTCTGACTTAATCGCCATTCAAATTCAAGAACTAGTGAAGGATGACCTGCAGGTAAATCTGTTAGACCTTTCAGGACGTTTAGTTCAACGTGCGACGATTAACAAAGGGAGTACCATAGCATATTTCGATGTACAAACGGTCTATGAAGGCACGTATATTATTCAAATCCTAAATAAATCTAGCGGTAATAGTTTAAGAGAAAAAATTGTAATCAAGAGGGATTAACCCCCTGCGAAAACTGCTTTTTTAAGACCATCGGGAAGTTAATTCTCGGTGGCCTTTTTGTATGAGGTTACTTCCCGATACAGAACTTACTAAAGATATTGGCCAACAAGTCGTCAGTAGAAATAGTGCCGGTAATTTCGCCCAAACCATCTAAGGCTAATCGTAAGTCTTGAGCAAGAAGATCGCCGGGAATACTAAGTTCTACAGCCTCTATGCTTTTAGCCAGAGCTAGAGAGGTCCTTCTCAGTGCATCCGCATGCCGTGCATTAGTCACAATGGTCTGAGAAGCGCCATGTGATGTCCAGGCTGTAGCTTCTTTTAACGCTGTTAAAAGATCGGCAAGCCCGTCCTTTGTTTTAGCTGCAATCATAAAAATTTGGCGTTTTGATGCTTCCAGTCTTTTGAGAATGGTACTGGCCTCCGCTTGATCAGACTTATTGATGCACAGAAAGAGCTCTGCTTGCGGAGCGCTTTGCTCGAGATGGGCTATGCGCTGTTCCAAATCTTCTTCAGGTGCGGTAGCGTCAATGAGGTAAAAGATTACATCCGCCTTTTCAGCTTGTTCGAAGGCTTTTTGAATACCTATTTGCTCTACATAATCTTCTGTATCACGGATGCCTGCGGTATCTATTAATCGGTACGTTAGTCCTCCATAATTGAAGGTATCTTCAACCGTATCACGAGTGGTTCCCGCAATGGAACTGACAATGGCGCGATCTTCACCCAGTAATGCATTCAATAGTGTTGATTTACCGGCATTCGGAGCCCCAAGGATAGCAGTCGCTATTCCTTTTTTAATGGCATTACCGTATTTAAAACTATCTATGAGCGCACTAACTTTTCCTTGGAGGGAATGAAGCATTTTTAACAATTGTGCTCGAGACGCAAACTCCACATCTTCCTCGCTGAAATCTAATTCCAATTCTATCAATGAGGCGAAATGAACAAGATCCTCCCTGAAAAGAGAGATTTCGTTGGATAAGCCACCCTTTAGCTGACGTAAGGCTACATCATGCATGGTTTTATTTTCCGCATGAATAAGATCAGCTACAGCTTCCGCCTGAGCCAAATCTAATTTTCCATTCATGAATGCACGCATGGTATATTCGCCCGGATCTGCAAGTCTCGCACCTGCATTTAATAGACTCTCCATGATGCGGCCAATGATATAGGGCGATCCGTGACAACTGATTTCAAAGCTCTCTTCTCCAGTAAAGCTTTTGCCCTCTTCGAAATAAGTAACGAGCACTTCGTCGATGTGCTCATCATGTATACTGTAATCGCCAAAATACGCTCGGTGAGATTCAAGGCCAGCGTTTTTTGCACGCTTGGAAACAAAATAGGGGGTGAGGAGTGCGGAAGAATTGGCCCCGCTAATCCGCACTATAGCTAATGCACCAACGCCTTGTGGTGTTGATAATGCACATATGATGTCGTCTCTAAGCATGGCCCAAAGATACATCGTTAAGTATTGAGCAAAGAAATTTGTAAAGAAGGGAATTCCATTGAAGCTTGGATAGTACATTTGCACCAAACTCACAGAAAAACCATCTCATGAGCGTATTAGTCAACAAAGACTCGAACATAATTGTCCAAGGATTTACGGGTAAAGAAGGAACTTTTCATGCCACTCAAATGATTGAATACGGTACCAACGTCGTTGGTGGTGTAACTCCGGGTAAAGGAGGCATGACGCATTTGGATCGTCCGGTATTTAACACAGTAAGCGAAGCGGTTGAAAAAGCTGGGGCTGATACTTCTATCATTTTCATTCCACCAGCTTTTGCGGCAGATGGTATTATGGAGGCCGCTGAGGCAGGTATTAAAGTAATCATCTGTATTACTGAGGGTATCCCTGTAGCGGATATGGTGAAGGTAAAAGAGTATTTAAGCGATAAAGACTCGACCTTGATTGGGCCTAACTGTCCTGGTGTAATGACTGCGGGTGAAGCGAAAGTGGGTATCATGCCTGGTTTTATCTTCAAAAAAGGTACTGTAGGTATTGTAAGCAAATCAGGTACATTGACCTATGAAGCAGTAGATCAATGCACTAAAGCAGGACTAGGACAAACGACAGCTATTGGTATTGGTGGAGATCCTATCATTGGAACAACGACTAAACAGGCTGTTCAGTTGTTGATGAACGATCCGGAAACTGAAGGTATCATCATGATCGGTGAAATCGGGGGCCAATTGGAGGCTGAAGCGGGACTTTGGATTAAAGAAAACGGGACGAAACCTGTGGTTGCTTTCATTGCCGGCGAAACTGCGCCAGCAGGACGTACTATGGGCCACGCCGGTGCCATTGTTGGTGGAGCAGAGGACACTGCTGCTGCTAAAAAGGCGATTTTACGCGATTGTGGCATCACCGTTGTCGATTCTCCAGCGGAGCTTGGAACGGCGATGGCGAAATTATTAGGTAAATAAAAAGAGTCACTTATAATAAGAGCCGCTTTCATTGGAAGCGGCTTTTTTATTCCCACGAACCGCTACCTTTGTTCGGATGAAACAGGTAAAGTGCCCATCTTGTTGTGCTTGGTATGAGGTAACGATTCAAAGCGATACGTACAGCCATATTTGTTCACATTGTGAGGCTCCCTATGCGGTCAAAAGTGAAAAACAGAAGATGCATGAAGAGGGGATGAAATCTCCTGTGAGCAAGCCACCATTGACTTGGAAGCGTTTTGGCGAGATGCATTGGACCCTGGTTATTCTAAATAATATTGGATTCATTATTCAAACCATTCTTTTCATGATTGGGACGTTGATAGGAATCTTAGTCGCACCGCTGTAAAGCAATCTAATTTTTACGACCTTAGTCTCAGTATGGAGTTTCTATCACCAAAAACCAAAGAACGCATTTCGAAGCTTGAAGCTGAGAATAAGACCCTGCGACTTCAATTAGAACAACAGGATACCTCAGCGAAAACTATGCGCTGGCCGTTTCTTGTGATTGCAGTATTACTTGCAGTAATAGTTGCTGTTTGGAAATATAGCAAACCTTCTATAGAAGAACTTAGCGCGATAAGAGTAGAAATGTGGCAAAATGGTTCACTTAAAGATACTGTTCTTTATCCCACCTTCGATATTGAATATTCCATTCAAATAGGTGCTTTTAATAAATACGATTACAGTGAGTTAAATTTAGGTTCAGGTTTTTTAAAGGTACAGGAAGACAATGGCGCTCAACGCATACTATTAGGTAGCTTTACAAATCTTCCGCAAGCTCGATCGTATTTAGATAAGGTGGTAAAAATTGGCTTCGAAAATGCCTTTATTGTTGCGTACAAAGAAGGAATTGCCGTAGGTTTGCTGCCGAATAAAACCGCTATTAAAGAATAATTATGGGTTTACTTTCTGGAAAGACCGCCATCATAACTGGTGCGTCAAAGGGAATTGGTAAAGGAATCGCAGAGACCTTTGCAAAGCAAGGTGCAAATGTTGCCTTCACGTTTTTAAGTTCAGTCGAAAAAGGACAAGCGTTAGAACAAGAATTACAGCAGTACGGTACGCAAGTGAAAGGCTACCGCTCTGATGCTTCCAAAATGGAAGATGCTGAAGCATTAGTAGCTCAGGTTGTGGAAGACTTCGGTGGTGTTGATGTCGTAGTCAATAATGCAGGAATTACGAAGGATACGCTGTTAATGCGTATGACTGAAGAGGATTTCAACCGAGTAATCGAGGTAAATCTAAATTCGGTCTTCAATATGACAAAAGCCGTGCAACGTACTTTCTTAAAGCAGCGTTCAGGTTCGATCGTAAACATTAGCTCTGTCGTAGGTGTGAAGGGTAATGCCGGTCAATCAAATTATGCCGCTTCAAAGGCGGGTATAATCGGCTTTACCAAGTCAGTGGCCTTAGAGTTAGGATCTCGTAATATTCGTTGCAATGCCATTGCTCCTGGATTCATTGAAACGGAAATGACTGCCGTTTTAGATGAAAAAACAGTGCAACAGTGGAGAGACGGTATTCCATTAAAACGCGGTGGATCAGCGGAAGATGTCGCGAACGCATGTCTTTTCCTAGCTTCTGATATGAGCGGCTACATCACGGGCCAAGTGATGAACGTTTGTGGAGGAATGCTAACCTAAATGACACTAGTTACCGCCGTATTACTAGCCCTCTTCTTGGGCGCTTTAGTTGCGTGGTATACGTATTTTTATAAATGGAGGTCGACGCCCTACTGGGCGTTGGCCTTTTTTCGTTTTGGTTGGTTCAGTCTCTTAGTTTTTGCGGTGCTTGCACCTGAACGAGAAGAACAGGTCGCGATAGAGCAGCCTCAATTGATTGCATTGCGCATAGATACATCCGCATCTTTGAAGGCTTCAGTAACCGATGCGTTGAACGCGCTGCTTGATTTTGAAGATACCGCGCCAGTGAAATGGGTAATCTCCGATTTCAACGCGCCGCAAGGTGGCAACGACGAACTTCCTTGGGTGTATATTGGCGATGGACACATAGAGACTCCAAAAGGACCGGGACCCATTGGATCAGTTTTATTGGAGGCCAATGCACTACAAAGTCCGCCGCTTATCAATAATATCGTTGTCCCAGAGCGGGTAGAAGCGGGTTCACGTTTCAATTTTAGCATAAGAATTTCTACCGAGGGTACTAATGTTAGATCAACGTTTAATGGTGCATCTAGCAATGGAGAGGAGGGAACGATAACAGCACCTGATCGCCCAGGATCTTACGTGCTTTTCGTCCAAGCCGAACGCAATGGGGTTAAAGATGTGGTTGAACAGCCTATAGATGTCGTTCCCTATTTCAATACGATTCAAATTATCACGCCGTACCCGCATCCGCACGTAGGAATGGTGACTAGATTATCTAAAGAGTTAGGCTTTAGTTACCACTTACTCACTTGGGATGAGGCAAAAACCCAATTAAAACCACTTCCCACTGTAGCCATTGGAGGAGGAGAGGCAGTGTTTGAACAATTAGATGCGCGTCTTGAAAAGCCAAT
>Ga0257120_1001100_pt1 | contig 18634 bp, 15 predicted proteins | sample SI106_10metaG_FD_190153 | JGI IMG/M metagenome (GOLD analysis project Ga0257120, IMG submission 190153) | Marine microbial communities from Saanich Inlet, British Columbia, Canada - SI106_10 | ecosystem: Environmental > Aquatic > Marine > Inlet | place: Canada: British Columbia | collected... | reverse complement strand
TGATTCTCTTTTTGAACTTCAAATTCAAAGGTTCCATCAGAATCTGTAGTTGTTCCAAATAAAGAGTTTGTTTCTTTTAGTGTAGCTCCACTTAAAGGAATGTTGTCAGAACTTAATACTATCCCCTGCACAATGACTTTTCCAAAGTTCATGCTGCTGTCAATTTTTATCGCAGTATAGTTTTCTGACTCTTTTTGTTGGGAATATTTTCTCTTATAATCATTTTTTTTGGAGTAGAGAACATAGTAATTGTTCCCTAAATCGTCATAATTAAATGGAGTTAATTTTTGTAGTAATGTAATGGAGGCTTCTAATGATAGGCCAGAGAATCCGTCTTCTTGAATGACCTTGTTTGCAATGAGATTGGTATCGTAGGTAAAAAATATTTGATGGGTATTGCTCAATTTATCGAGCATTTTAGAAAGAGGAATTGGGATATTTGTACTTTTTTGAGCAATCACTGAAGGGCATACTGAAAGGACACATAGAAATAAGACTAATTTTAAGAAGATTAGTTTCTGATTCATTTCAAGGGGTAGTAAAAGTGTATGCCTTATATTCTACGAATTACAAGGGTGTTTTTTTCTTTTATAATGGTTACACCAGCAGATTTTTCAATTGCCTGTATGCAAATATCGATATTTGTATTTGGAACTGCACCCGTAATCAAAATATTTTTACTGGTACTGTCTTTAAAATCAATTTCAAAACCATAGGTTTCTTCAATTTTCTCCATCACATGTGCTAGGGAGATATTTTGAAACAAAAGGGAACCATCTTTCCAAGAAGTCTTTTCGATTGGGTTGTAGATGTTAGTATCTTCTAAAATAGCACTTTGAGCCGCAGAATAAGAAATGTAGTTTCCAGGAATCATTTTTTTATCACCACCGTTTTTAAGTTTCAACCAGATATTTCCTTCTTCAAGAAAAACCGATGTTTTTTTCTTTTTTGAATTGACATTAAATGATGTTCCATAAACTTCTACTTCCAAATCTTCTGTAATTACCCAAAATTTAGCATGGGTACTTACTTTTTTATGTACCTTAAAAAAGGCTTCCCCAGAAAGCCATATTTTGCGGCTATCATTTTTGTAATAGGACAAGCTCGAATTTGAATTCAATGTCACATCACTACCATCCTGAAGTTTGATTTTTAAAATTTCACCAAAATGAGTGGTATGGGTTATTTTAGAATTTCCCGAAAAAAGATAGAATCCTACAGAAATTATTAAAGCGATCGAAGCTGCAATACTTAATGATTGTAAATATCGAACCGATCTTTTTGGAGTTGTTTTTTGGGCTTGAATTTTTGATTCAAGTTTCGTCCATTTAAAGTCAATTTTTTCTTTGCTAACAAATTCTTTTTGAAATGAAATACCTAACACCAAGTCTTTTGCTTTATCTACTGCTTCTTTTTGTTCTGGGTTCCTGTAGATCCAGCTTTCCCAAAAATTGATATCTGCAGCATTATTCTGGTGTGCCCAGTTTTTAAATGATATATCTTCTAAGAAATCGGGTATAGTAGTGTACGCTTTATTTTTCATTTCTCTTACAATCTTTATACTACTATACTAAGGGTAGTTTTTATTTTTATACTCTTAATTTTTTGTTAAACTATTTAAAAAGTTTTAAAATTGAAACATCTTCTTTCAAATTGTTAATTGCCTTGTGCAAGGTATTTACTACACTTTGGTAATTGATGTTCATGATTTCTGATATTTCAGTTGTTTTTAAACCACTATAATATTTTAAATAGATCGCTTCTTTTTGTCTTTTGGGTAGTTTATTTAAGAGGATTGCAATATTTTTATTTTTAAAATTCTCAGTTTCTTGATGTGTCATTAGTTCTTCTTTCGAAAATTGAATGTCTACGATGACTTCCTCAGAAACATCAATAAGTTTTAATTTTTTATCCTTTTTTAAAACATTGATAATAAAACGTTTGTAAGATGTGAACAGGTAAGGGGCTATGGTATCTAAATCACTTAAGTTCTGTCGATGTTCATAGATGTATAAAAAGAAGTCTTGAAGGGTATCTTCTGTAAGGGCTTCATTTTGAGATATTTTTAAACCATAACTATGCAACAATGGGTAATAGGTTTCAAAAAGCACTCCAAAGGCATTAAGGTCTCCTTCTTTGAGTGATTTCCAAATAAACTTATCGGTCAGTTTGTTCATTATAATTTTAAAATTGGGGAATAAAAGTACAATATAGTCAAAAAAATTGAGGTTTGTTTTCTTTATTGATTTTATTCTTCATTTTATTAAACTATCCCATATCTTTGCACACGCAAAATTTATAGAAATGAAAGCCGGAATTGTAGGATTACCCAATGTAGGAAAATCAACATTATTCAATTGTTTATCAAATGCAAAAGCGCAAAGTGCCAACTTTCCTTTTTGTACGATAGAACCCAATATAGGAGTTGTAAATGTACCAGACACTCGTTTGAAGAAATTAGAAGAATTGGTCAATCCAGAAAGAGTTGTGCCTGCAACGGTAGAGATTGTTGATATCGCTGGTTTGGTGAAAGGTGCCAGTAAAGGGGAAGGTTTGGGAAATCAGTTTCTTGCAAATATTAGAGAGACAGATGCAATTTTACATGTGGTACGTTGTTTTGATAATGATAATATCATTCATGTAGATAGCTCAATCGATCCTGTTAGAGATAAAGAAACGATTGATATTGAGTTGCAGTTAAAAGATCTTGAGACTGTTCAAAAACGTTTGGAGCGAGTGAAAAGAACTGCCAAAACAGGAAACAAAGATGCCCAAGCAGAGTTGGTGGTTTTGTTAAAAATAGAAGAAACCTTGTTAAAAGGAGTTTCAGTAAGAGCTTTGGATTTTTCAGAAAAGGAAATGGAGTTTGTTCAGCCCTTACAATTTATTACTGCAAAACCCGTTTTGTATGTCTGCAATGTAGATGAAGGTTCGGCAGTTACTGGAAATGATTATGTTGAAAAAATTCGCGCGGCTGTAAAAGATGAAAATGCAGAAGTAATTGTTTTGGCTGTGGGCACTGAAGCAGATATCACAGAGTTGGATGATTACGAGGAAAGACAATTATTTTTAGCAGATATTGGTTTAGAAGAAGCTGGGGTCTCTCGTTTGGTGCGTTCTGCATATAAATTATTAAACTTACAAACCTATTTTACTGCCGGTGTAAAAGAAGTAAGAGCTTGGACTATACAAATTGGTTCTACAGCACCACAGGCAGCAGGTGTGATTCACACAGACTTTGAAAAAGGATTCATTAGAGCGGAAACTATTGCCTATGATGATTATGTGACTTTTGGAAGTGAAGCCAAGGTAAAAGAAGCAGGTAAAATGAGAGTAGAAGGGAAGGAATATATTGTGAAAGATGGTGATGTAATGCACTTTCGATTCAATGTATAACGCTCAAATACTTCCTGTTTTATCTACAAAAAAACCAATGAAATTCATTGGTTTTTTTGTGGTTTAAAAATTGAAAAATGACTATCCTTTATAAAATGGCAATTTGATTATCGTTGCTGGAATTGCATTTTTTCGAACTTGAATATATATGTTAGTTCCTATTTTTGACAAATGGTAGGGAACATAGCCCATCCCGATTCCCTTTTGTAAACTAGGACTCATCGTCCCAGAGGTTACATTTCCAATTGCATTTCCATTTTCATCTACAATGGCATAGCCATGTCTTGGTATTCCTCGTTCATTCAATTCGAATGCGACCAACTTACGGGTTGGTTTTTCTTCTTTTTCTTTTGCCAATGCTGTTGCATTTATAAAGTCTTTGGTAAATTTTGTAATCCAACCCAAACCAGCTTCAATGGGAGATGTGGTATCATCAATGTCATTTCCGTATAAACAATAGCCCATTTCTAAGCGCAAAGTATCTCTGGCCGCTAATCCAATAGGTTGAATATTGAATTCTGCACCTGCTTTAAATACTCGATCCCAAACTTGTGCTACCTCACTGTTTTTACAGTAAATTTCAAATCCTCCAGCACCAGTATAACCTGTAGCTGAGATAATAACATGTTCTATTCCTGCAAAATCTGCTACTTTAAATTTGTAGAAAGGAATTGATGCCAAGTCGATAGAAGACAACGACTGCATTGCTTCAACTGCTTTTGGTCCTTGAATTGCCAATAAAGAGTATTCCTCTGAGAGGTCTTTCAATTCTGCACCAAAGACTTCATTGTGTTTGGAAATCCAATTCCAGTCTTTTTCAATATTGGAAGCATTTACTACCAATAAATACTGCTGTTCTTTTATTTTGTAGCAAATCAAATCATCTACAATTCCGTTCTGATTATTAGGAAAGCAACTGTATTGTGCATCTCCAATTTCCAATTTAGAAACATCGTTTGAAGTAACTTTCTGAAGTAATGCCAACGCCTGATCACCAGAAACTAAAAATTCGCCCATATGACTTACATCAAAAACACCGACAGATTCTCTTACAGCTATGTGTTCTGCAGTAACTCCTTCATATTGAACTGGCATATTGTAACCAGAAAATGGAACCATTTTGGCTCCCAAGGAGACATGTGTATTATGTAATGCGATATTTTTCATTTGTAATTTACTTAAAAAGTTTTAGCTAAATTATTGAAAAAGCTACAATATTCATGTACTATTTTTTTGTTAATTTTTTAAATCACTAATAATTTTCAATTACATTTGAGTATCCATTAAAAATCGATCTCTATGAAGCCTTTTAAATTTCTTTTTGTTGCATTGTTATTTGTTTGTGCTAGCGGATTTTCTCAAACTCCTACCGATTATTTATCCAAAGAATTTCATAAAAATAGAAGAGATGCGTTGCGTTCCAAAATGCCTGCCAATTCTGTCGCAGTAATTTTTGCCAATCCGGTTCGAAATAGAGCAAATGATGTGGATTTCGTGTTTCATCAAGATCCTAATTTTTATTATTTAACTGGATATCGTGAGCCCAACGCTGTATTGGTTTTGTTTTCTGAAAATCAAACTGATAAAAATGGGGAATCCTACAACGAGATTTTATATGTGCAAAAACGAAATGCAAGAGCCGAACAATGGAATGGAAAACGTTTGGGAGTAGAAGGTGCTATTGGTGAATTGGGTTTTTCTAAAGCAATGAACGCGATTGATTTTATCACTACGAATATAGATTTTAAGAAGTTTGAAAGAGTATTTATAGAGAAATTCAAGGATGATTATCGAAATTCTGACCAAAATCGAGCAGAAGTATATGATTTGGTAAAAGCATTCAAAGAGAGTTCAGGTTACAGTCCAGATCATTTTTTATCGCCTCTTAAGAAAAAGATCTATGAAATGGTCAAATCGACTCCAATTGAGAATAGCGCCAACGTAGCGCAGATTATTGGAAGAGCCTTAGCATATGATCCTTCCTTACAAAATGATGAAGATTTAATGCAGTTAAAAGACGCTACTGATGCGCAATTGAAGAAAGAACTTCAACAAAAAATTAGCTTAAAATTGATTCCAAAGAACAATGTTGATATTACTTTTCTTAAATCGACTTTGGCAAGTCTCCGTGAAATAAAAACTCAGGAAGAGTTAAACCTATTGACCAAAGCCATCCGCATTTCTGCAGTAGGTCAAATAGAAGTAATGAAAGCGATGAAACCCCATCTATCAGAAACAGAGTTGCAGGGAATACACGAATTTGTATATAAGAAATATGGTGCAGAATACGAAGGCTATCCTTCTATTGTAGGCGCGGGAAATAATGGTTGTATTTTGCATTATATCGAAAATAACAAAACAACCGTTGGAAATGAATTGGTATTAATGGATCTAGGGGCAGAGTATCGTGGTTTCACTGCTGATGTTACCCGTACAATTCCTGCAAACGGAGTTTTTACATCAGAACAAAAAGCCATTTACGATATTGTGTACGAAGCCCAAGAAGCTGGAATTACAGCGTATGTCATTGGAGGAAGCATGGCGCAGCCCAATAAAATTGCAAGAAAGATAGTCAATGAAGGTTTGTTCAAATTAGGGATTATCAAATCAATTGATGAAAATCATCCGTATTTCCCACACGGAACTTCACATCATATTGGTTTGGATGTTCATGATCCAGGAAATTATGGTAATTTTGAAGAAAATATGGTGGTTACCATGGAACCAGGAATTTATATTCCGAAGGGAAGTGCCTGTGACCAAAAATGGTGGGGAATTGGAATTCGTATCGAAGATGATATTCTGGTAACCCAAAACGGTCCTGTAAATTTGTCTGCTGAAGCACCAAGAACAACCGAGGAAATAGAAAAAATGATGGCAAAAAAATCTGTTTTGGATGATTTTGTTTTACCCGATTTAGATAAATAATGAGTAAAGAACAACCGAACAATCCCCTACACGGAATCAAATTGGCAACCATGCTAGAACAATTGTTTTTAGAGTATGGTTGGGAAGAATTAGGAGTCATTTTGAACCTGAAAGTTTTTCAAAAGAATCCTACCTATAAATCAAGTTTAAAGTTTTTAAGAACAACGCCTTGGGCGAGAGAAAAGGTAGAGAAACTCTACGAAAGAACGATGCTAAAGTAATTTAAAAAGCCCTTAATTTTGGTGCAAAACTGAAGGGCTTTTCTTATGATTAACAAGTCTTTTAGGCGTTCAAATACTCTTTGAGTTCTTCATAAGAGCGTATTTTAATGGATACTTTTTCTTTGTCAATGACTTTTTTGATTTGCGTTGGAATTTTAATTTTTACAGGCAAGGTAGTTTCTACAACGTCCAAAAACTTTACTGGATGTGCTGTTTCTAAGAAAATCCCGTATTCATTTTCATTCAACCCATATTCTTGCAAGCCTAAATATCCTACTGCTCCATGAGGATCTGCTACATACTTAGTCTCTTGATAGATCGATTTCATTGCTTCTTTGGTTACTGGATCTGTAAAGCTATACGATGAAAATTTCTTTTTTAAAGTAATAAGATCATTTTGGAACAGTTCCTGGATTCGGATGAAATTACTAGGGTTTCCAACATCCATTGCATTTGATATGGTTGCTTTGGAAGGTTTTGGAGTATAAGTTCCATTTTCTAAATAATTTGCCACAGTATCATTGATATTGGTAGCTGCAACAAAATGTTTGATAGGTAAGCCCAATTTATTGGCCATGATTCCAGCACAAATGTTTCCAAAATTTCCACTAGGTACCGAAAAAACTAATTCTTTGTGTTGCTTTTTGAGTTGCTTGTATGCAAAGAAAAAGTAAAACATTTGAGGCAACCAACGTGCAACATTGATCGAATTTGCTGAAGTTAATGTTCTTGCAATTTCTGTATCTAAAAAGGCAGTTTTTACCATGTCTTGACAATCATCGAAAACACCGTCTACTTCTAGTGCAGTAATATTGTTTCCTAAAGTGGTGAGTTGTCGTTCTTGAATATCACTTACTTTTCCACTAGGATATAAGATGACTACTTTGATTCCTTTTGCGTTTAAAAATCCGTTTGCCACAGCACCTCCAGTATCTCCTGATGTTGCTACCAAGACGGTAATTTCTTCCTCGTTATCACGATTAAAATATTCTAAACAAGAACTCATAAAGCGTGCTCCAACGTCTTTAAATGCCATGGTTGGACCATGAAATAGTTCTAGTGTTCCAATATTTTCTTCAATTTTCACTACTGGAAAGTCAAATGAAACCGTTTCTTTAATGATTTGTTTCAAATTACTTTCTGGAATTTCATCTCCTACAAATTGCTGAATAGCTGCAAAGGCAATTTCTTCATTCGAATAGTTTTCAATATTTTCAAAAAACGTTTCGGGTAAGGGAGTAATCTCTTGCGGAAAATAAATTCCTCGATCTTTTGCAAGTCCTTCTATAACTGCATTCTTAAAGCTGGTGTCTGGGGATTTTCTATGTAAACTATAATACTTCATAACTATTTGAATGCTAATATTTTAATTCCTAATTCATTTATTTTGGATATGTGAATATCAAAATTAATTCCAGTTTTGCTATAAACTTCTTTCATGCTAAGAGCCACCTTTTCAGCATTTTTAATTCCTTTTGATAGGGCAAAGATGGAAGGTCCAGAACCTGAAATACCACTTCCTAAAGCACCGTTTTCGATACTTGTTTTTTTGATGGTATCAAATTCAGGAATTAAGATAGAACGATACGGTTCTACCAATTCATCGTGAAGTGAGTTGCTAATTAATTCGTAATTCTCTGTATAAAGACCACTGATCAATCCTCCTAAATTCCCCAATTGTATCACGGCAGTTTCCAACGAAATTTGCTTTTTCACCACCGATCTAGAGTCTTTTGTTTTGATCTCTATCTGTGGATGAATTACCGTTGCATACAACTCTTTTGGAGTGTGAATTTTGATCACGTCTAAAGGTTGGTAACTTCGCACCAATGTAAATCCTCCCAAAAGGGCAGGAGCTACGTTGTCTGCGTGTGCGGTGCCACTGGCTAGTTTTTCACCTGCCATGGCAAAAGGGATTAATGCTTCTCTAGAAAATGGTTTGCCAAGAATTTCATTGATTCCAAATACAGCACCTGCAGCACTAGCAGCACTGCTTCCAATACCACTTCCTGGTTTGATGTTTTTTACGATTTCGATGTCAAAACCAAAATCAATATTGACTTTTTCTATCAATGCCAATGCAGCAACACCCGCCACGTTTTTTGTAGGATCTAATGGCAAATCCTGACCAATAATTTTACTTATGGTAATTCCTTTTTGTACAGTTTTCCGAATGGTCATTTCATCACCAACCGTATCTAAACACAGTCCTAAAACATCAAAACCACAAGAAACATTGGCAATTGTAGCGGGTACAAATATTTTAATTTCATTCATGACTTAGATATTTCCAATTCTAATGATGTCTGCAAAGATTCCAGAGGCAGTGACATCTGCACCGGCACCGGCACCTTTAATAATTAATGGATTTTGAGGATATCGATCTGTAAAAAACAACACAATATTGTCACTTCCTTCCAAATTGTAAAAAGGATGTGCTACCGGAATATCATGTAAGCCAACATTTGCTTGTCCATTTTCAAATTCTGCAACATATTTTAAACGACAATTTTTGGCGTTTGCCTCATTAAAAATGTTTTGAAAATGTGCTTCATTTTGAGTTAAAGAGGTGTAAAAGTCCTCATTATTTGATGTTTTTAAGCTGCTTTCGGGTAAAAATGCGTTGTTTTTGATATTTTCCAATTCTAAGTCAAATCCACTTTCACGGGCTAAAATTAAAATTTTTCTAGCAACATCTACACCACTTAAATCAATTTTAGGATCTGGTTCTGTGTATCCTTCTTTTTGAGCTTGGGCAACAACATCATGAAAGGTTGTTTGCTCGCTAAAGTTGTTAAAAACAAAGTTTAAACTCCCCGATAAAACGGCTTGAATTTTATGAACTCGATCACCAGAAGCGATTAAGTTTTTTAAAGTATCTATAATTGGTAAACCAGCACCAACATTGGTTTCAAATAAGAAAGAAACATTGTTTTTTCTTGAAATTTCTTTTAGTTTTTTATAATTTTCTAAAGAAGAGGCACAGGCAATTTTGTTACAAGTAACCACTCCAATACTTTCGCTTAAATAGTTTTCGTAAAATTCAGATACTTGCTGATTTGCAGTATTGTCTACAAAAACACTATTGCGTAGATTTTTGTTTTTTACTTCTTCAAAAAATGATTGTAAGCTGGTATTATCTCCAGTTTGAAGGGTTTCTTTCCAGTTTTCTAAATCGATGCCATTTTCATTAAAATACATTTTTCTAGAATTTGAAATCCCAATAACTTTGATGTTGAGTTTTAAATTTTCTTTCAAGTATTCTCTCTGCTGGTGAATTTGCGCCAAAAAGCGTTCTCCAACATTTCCAACACCCGTTACAAATAAATGCAATTGCTTTATTTTCTCTTCAAAAAATTGTTCATGTAAGGTATTAAGAGCTTTTTTAGCATCATTTTTATCAATAACTGCTGAGATATTTTTTTCTGAGGCACCCTGAGCTATAGCGCGGATATTTACATTGTTTTTCCCCAAGGCACTAAACATTTTTCCGCTCAACCCTTGATGATTCTTCATATTGTCTCCTACTAAGGCGATGATACATAAGTCTTTTTCTAAAAGAGTAGGTCTTACCTTTTGTTGGTGAATCTCATATTCGAAAACCTCATCAATTAATTTTTGTGCTCTTAGAGAATCTTTGTCTTCAATTCCGATACAAATTGACAACTCTGAGGAAGCTTGGGTGATTAAGATGATATTGATTTCGTGTAACGAGAGCACTTCAAACAAACGCTTTGAAAAACCAGGAATACCTACCATTCCAGTTCCCCCTAAGGTGATTAAGGAAATGTTTTCGACATAACTAATTCCTTTTACAGGCTGGTTATTGGTGTTTGTTTCTTTTGTTATGAGTGTGCCTTCGTCTTGGGGTTCAAAGGTATTTTTGATAACAATTGGAATTGCTTTTTGTAAAACGGGTTGAATTGTTGGAGGATAGATCACCTTGGCTCCAAAATGAGACAATTCCATCGCTTCGTGGTATGAAATGTGCGGGATGGCAAATGCTTGTTTTACGATGCTTGGGTTGGCGGTAAACATTCCACTGACATCGGTCCAGATTTGCAATTCTTCTACCTCTAGGGCTGCAGCATAAATAGCCGCAGTATAATCCGATCCTCCACGTCCTAAGGTGGTGGTTTCTCCATGAACAGTTCTTGCAACAAAACCGGGTAATAAGGTTACTTGAGCGTTGTTATTCTTAAAGTAATTGGTGATATTTTCATTGGTTGAAGAAAAGTCGACACTAGCCCCTAAATACTGATTTGAGGCAATTATTAATTCTCTACTGTCTTTGTAGTTGGTGTCGAGTTCTAATTTTGAAGCTTCAGCAATGATAAAAGAAGAAAGTAATTCTCCAAATCCAGAAATGGTAGCCAGTGTTTTTGGACTTAACTCCTGAAGTAGATAACAACCTTCGTAAATCGTTTCTAACTGATTGAACAATTGTTTTACGTGACTGATGATGGCACTTTGATTAGTCACTGGAATTAATTCCTTAATCACTTCAAAATGATGTTTTTCTAATTGTAGTACTACTTTTTTGTAGTCATCATTTTTACTTTTTGCTAAATTAGCTCCTTCAATTAATGCATTTGTTGTTTTTCCAAAAGCGGAAACAACTACCAAAATTTTATACTCTTTAGAAGTAGCAGCAACAATGTTTAATACTTTTTTGATGTTCTTGGCGTTGGCTACAGAAGAACCTCCAAATTTTAAGACTTTCATTTTTAATGATAAATAGTTGACAAAATATTTTTTTTACGAATTGGTTTTCGAGTTTTTTCGAAAACGTATAGTGACCTAAGTTGATATGAAATATAATAACCCCTAAAGGGTAATAATTGTAGTGTTGCGAATCATACCAATAGTAGAAATATCAGTAAGAGAAACTGAGATGTTAAATAAATTGATATGTAATTTTGAGTTGTTCACGTGGCAAAAATATTATTATTTATTAAGAAATAAATCTTTATTGATGACTATTTTACTTTTGGTGGTGATTTATACTAAATTATTAAAAATTGCTATTAAAAAATAGTAAATTAGAATCTTTTTGATCGTTTATTTAATTTTTCCTTAATGATTACTTCAATGGGTTTATTTTCTATTTTACTTTCAAGCCATGATAAGATGTCTAAATATAAAAAGGCTCTTTTTTCGTAAGGATGATTTTCATACTTCTTCAATCGAGTGTGTATTTTTTTAAATTCGTTTTTTATTTCATGAGGATACACATCGCTTAAATCTCGTATGGAAGTGATGAATTCTTTTTGAACTTCTTGTAGATTTTCCATTTTCAATAAAAACTTATAAGTATCTATAAATTGTCTTTCGAGATCGTAATCCAAACCACATTCGTAATGAGCGATTAGATTTAAAACCCTCGCAAAACATTGTAAATCTTCTGCTACTTTTAAATCTTTTGTATTGATGATTTTACTCAAGTAAGCAATGCATTCTTTGTTTTTATTCATTCCGAAATACAAACATGCGATCTTATAATATAAGATTACCACATGATGATGATCGAGTCTACTTTTGTAGGTTTCTATTTTTTTATTGATGATTTCGACCAAATATTCGCCTTCACTAAAAGTGGCTTCTAAGAAGTGTAAGTGTAATTTGTTGGTATAGAAATAGAGAAAGATCAATATCTCGGTATTGCTATTAAAGGGAATACTTTTGTCTTCAATTTCTTTTTCAAAATATGACAATTCTTCTTTGAATTTTCGATTGTTTTTGGCTAAAAAAGAAGCTTCTAAAAAATAATTTTTCCCTTTGAGATAGAAAACGGGATGTAAAGAAATCAGCTCCTTATGCCCTTTGAACAAATCGACCCATTTGCTCGCATATTTATAGCTTTGTAAAAAATTTTGTGTTAGTAGACTAAACCATAAATGCGATTTGTATAGCCATAATTTTTCACGAAATCCAAAGGTAGAAAAATCATATTTTGGTAATTTTTCATCAAAATAATTTGTAATAAAATCCAATTCCTCATTGTTCTTTACGTAACCATTTTGAAGTAAATGACTGTAAAGTTGTAGCGACAAATTGGAGAGCTTACTTGTAATTACATTAAGTCTGCTCAGATCTTTTGCTTGTACAGAAAGGATGTCGGCTCTCGAGCTAATACTTCGTGTAATATATTGTGTTTCAATTACTTTTTCCAATTCTACGATTTCATAGGCAACATTTTTTTCTTCATTGTCTATCGCCAATCCTTTTGCTTTTTCTAAGAGTTTTAAACTTTGTTTGTACAATCCTTTTTGATACAAGATGGTTGCAAAATCTAACTGTTCTCTAATTTGTAAACGGATATTTTGATGAGAAGGATTTAAACGTAGACTAATTAAAATTTGTTTGTATAAATGTGCTTTTAAATTTGATAATTGTTGTTTTGTAACAATATTACTTTTGATAATTTCCTTTTCGTTGTAAGTTTTCATTTTATCCAAAAACTTGAAAAGGGAAAAGAATTTAGCATCGACATTTCCACCCAAACGACTTACATATAGGTTGAATTGTCTCTTTTCTGACTTTGATAATGATTTCACCAAAATAAACAAAGAATCCTTTTGTTGGTTGAATGATGTAATACTATTGCTCATAAGTATTTGTTAGTTAGTGTTTTGTGTATTTTTAAAAACAACTAGAAATCGTATTCTCTCCTATAAAAATACTATTTTAATAATGCCCAAGATATACATTTGATTTATATATATGAAATACAAAATATAAAGATGCAGGATAACAAAGTTCAAATTTTCGATACTACTCTTAGAGATGGTGAGCAAGTACCAGGATGTAAGCTGGATACCAAACAAAAGTTAGTCATTGCCGAACGTCTCGACTTATTGGGTGTCAATGTAATAGAAGCTGGCTTTCCTGTTTCTAGTCCTGGTGATTTTATCTCGGTAACAGAAATTTCAAAAATTGTTAAAAACGCAACTGTTTGTGGACTAACAAGAGCTGTTGAAAATGATATAAAAGTTGCAGCAGAAGCTTTAAAATATGCAAAATTGCCTAGAATTCATACTGGAATTGGTACGAGTGATTCTCATATCAAATTCAAATTCAATTCTACTCGAGAAAAGGTGATTGAACGTGCTGTGAAAGCCGTAGCCTATTCAAAGTCTTTTGTTGAAGATGTAGAGTTTTATGCTGAAGATGCCGGTAGAACAGACAACGAATTTTTGGCAAAAGTATGTGAGGCTGTAATCAAAGCAGGAGCAACGGTATTAAATATTCCCGATACTACCGGGTATTGTTTGCCTGAGGAATATGGAGCAAAAATAAAATACCTAAGAGAAAACGTAAAAGGAATTGAAAACGTAATTCTTTCTTGTCATTGTCATAACGACTTAGGTTTGGCAACTGCCAATTCTATTGCAGGAGTGATGAATGGCGCACGTCAAATAGAATGTACCATCAACGGTATTGGAGAAAGAGCAGGAAATACTGCCCTTGAAGAAGTTGTGATGGTTTTAAAACAACATCCGTATTTGAATTTGGTTACCGATATCAATACCAAATTATTGTATGATACCAGTATTATGGTTCGTGAAAGTATGGGAATGCCAGTACAGCCTAATAAGGCAATCGTTGGAGCCAACGCATTTGCTCACAGTTCTGGAATACATCAAGATGGGGTTATTAAGAATAGAGAGACCTACGAGATTATGGATCCAGAAGATGTTGGGGTTACAGAAAGTGCCATTGTTTTAACAGCAAGAAGTGGAAGAGCTGCTTTGGCATACAGAGCAAAGAAAATTGGTTACGAGTTGACCAAAGTTCAATTGGATAGCGCATATGAAGCATTTCTTGAATTTGCAGACAAACAAAAAGAAGTGATCGATGAAGATCTTCATTTCATCATGAACAAAATAAATAAAATTTCTAAAATAGCAACCTTATAATGGGAAAAACATTATTTGATAAAGTGTGGGATGCACATATAGTAGATGTTGTCGAAAACGGACCGCAAGTCTTGTACATTGATCGACACTTAATTCATGAAGTAACGAGTCCTCAAGCTTTTAATGAATTGGAAAGTCGTGGAATTTCGATTGCCAGACCCGATAAAATTGTCGCCACTGCAGACCATAATACTCCTACCTTAGATCAGCATTTACCTGTAAAAGATCAATTGTCAAGGAATCAATTGGAACAGCTTACCAAAAACTGTGAGAAGAATAAGATTACTTTATACGGTTTGGGTCATGAAAATAACGGAATTGTTCATGTCATTGCACCAGAATTAGGAATAACTCAGCCCGGTATGACGATGGTTTGTGGAGATTCGCATACATCAACTCATGGTGCATTTGGAACCATTGCTTTCGGTATTGGAACCAGCCAAGTTGCACAAGTTTTTGCAAGTCAATGTTTGTTACTTGAAAAACCAAAAAAGTTACGTGTTTCTGTAAATGGAACTTTAGCAAAAGGGGTCTTGCCTAAAGACGTTATTTTATACATTATTTCAAAATTGGGAACCAATTCTGGAACTGGATATTTCTGTGAATATGCAGGTAATGTATTTGAAGAAATGTCTATGGAAGGAAGAATGACTGTGTGTAATATGAGTATTGAAATGGGTGCTAGAGGGGGAATGATTGCCCCAGATGAGACAACATTTGAATACATTAAGGGAAGAGAATTTGCTCCACAAGGTGAAGAATTCGATAAAAAAGTAGCGTATTGGAAAACACTTCCAACAGATGCAGATGCTGTTTTTGATCAAGAATATCACATCAAAGCAGAAGATATTGGTCCTATGATTACTTATGGAACCAACCCAGGAATGGGGATTAAAATTACAGAACACATTCCAGAAATCGCTGATGCTTCTTTTGAGAAGTCGTTAGAATACATGAATTTCAAAAAAGGAGATTCACTCATCAATAAAGAAATTAATTATGTCTTTATTGGAAGTTGTACCAATTCTAGAATTGAAGATTTTAGAGTTGCCGCAAGCTTTGTAAAAGGAAAACAGAAAGCACAGAATGTCAATGCTTGGTTGGTACCAGGTTCACAAAAGGTGGCAAAACAAATTCAGGAAGAAGGTTTGCAAAGCATTTTTGAAGCAGCCGGGTTTACCCTAAGACAGCCGGGATGTTCTGCTTGTTTGGCAATGAATGATGATAAAATTCCTGAAGGCGAATACTGTGTTTCCACTTCTAATAGAAATTTTGAAGGAAGACAAGGACAAGGGGCTAGAACCATTTTGGCAAGTCCACTGGTTGCTGCAGCAACAGCGATAGCAGGAAAAATAGTTGATATTACAAAACACTTGAATTAATGGAAAAATTTATACAATTATCGTCGACAGCAATTCCTTTGGTAACTGAAAACGTAGATACAGATCAGATTATTCCAGCTCGTTTTTTAAAGGCTACAGACAAATTAGGTTTTGGAGACAATGTTTTTAGAGATTGGCGTTATCAAAAAGATGGATCGGTAAATGAAAGTTTTCCGTTGAACAATCCTATTTACGGTGGAAGTATTTTAGTCGCTGGTGATAATTTTGGTTGTGGTTCTAGTAGAGAACACGCTGCTTGGGCATTGGTAGGCTATGGTTTTAAAGTCATCGTGAGTAGTTTTTTTGCAGATATTTTTAAAGGAAATGCTTTGAACAATGGTTTGTTGCCAGTTCAAGTTTCAGAAGCATTTTTAAAAGAATTATTACAAGAAATTCAAGAGAACCCAAGTTTGGAAATTTGTATTGACCTAGAAAATCAAGTAATTTCTACTTCAAACAAAGAAGAGAAATTTGAGATTGATCCGTACAAAAAAGTGTGTATGATTAACGGATATGATGACATCGATTTTTTAATCAGTAAAAAAGATAAGATCAAGTCTTTCGAGGCTACTTTATAAAATAATAAACACCTACAAATGAAATTTAATATTGCAGTAATTCCAGGAGACGGAATTGGTCCAGAAGTAATCAACCAGGCAAAGAAAGCCTTGAATGCGGTTGCGAACACCTACAACCATATATTTATTTATACAGAAGCGCAAATGGGAGCTTGTGCTATTGATGCTACAGGAAACCCATTGCCAGATGAAACCATAGAGGTGTGTAAAAATTCGGATGCTATTTTATTTGGAGCCATTGGTCATCCTAAATATGACAATGATCCTTCTGCCAAAGTTCGACCAGAACAAGGCTTGTTAAAATTACGTAAAGAATTAGGACTGTTTTGTAATATCAGACCTGTAAAGGCCTACGAGCAATTAATTGAAAATTCTCCTTTGAAAAGAGACATTATCTCTGGGACTGATATTTCTATTTTTAGAGAATTGACTGGAGGAATTTATTTCGGAATTAAAGAATTGAGTGAGGACGGAACAGTGGCTTTTGACGGATGTTCCTATTCTGTAGAAGAAATTTCAAGAATTGCACATTTTGCTTTCAAAGCAGCACAAAACAGAAAAAAGAAATTAACTTTAATAGACAAGGCCAACGTTTTGGAAACTTCTCGTTTGTGGAGAAAAGTAGTCACAGAAATCGCGAAAGAATACAAAGAGATCACCTTAGAATTTTTATTCATAGACAATGCAGCCATGCAAATGATTTTAAACCCTAACCAATTTGATGTCATTCTTACAGAAAATCTTTTTGGAGATATTATTTCTGATGAAGCTTCTGTTATTGGAGGTTCTATTGGTCTATTGGCATCCTCTTCTATTGGAAATGAAAATTCACTTTTTGAACCCATTCATGGATCTTTTCCACAAGCAACAGGAAAAAATATTGCAAATCCTTTGGCATCCATACTATCAGCAGCTATGCTTTTGGAACACTTAGGATTGCATAAAGAAGCCAAGGCAATTGAAACGGCTGTTGAAAAATCCCTAGAATTATCAATTGTGACTCAGGATTTAAACTCAGAAACCTCTTTTTCAACTTCAAAAGTTGGTGATTTTATTGCAGATTATATTGAAAACCCAGAAGATAGTAATCACAATTTTCAAAACATTCACATGGGACAAAGTACGATTATCTAAAGTTTAAAGAACAGACTTTTATAAATCTTGAATCAGGCAAAAAAACATCAATCTTTCAAAGTTTTGAAGTTTTTTTTGCAAATAATTCAAGTGTTGAATGTCATTATAATTCATGGTTAATATATTGATTTTTAATAATATAAATTAATAGTAAGGCACCTGAATTTAACGAATTGAATTATTGATTATTCAATGAAAATTAAGAAACACAGTAATTTAGTCAAAGATTTGAAGAATTTTATAGATGGAATTAAATAAACACAGCAAAAGATTAACACAAGATGAGTCTCAACCAGCATCACAAGCAATGCTGTATGCAGTGGGTTTGACTGATGAAGATATGCACAAAGCCCAAATTGGGATTGCCAGTACTGGATATGATGGAAATCCGTGTAATATGCATTTGAACAATTTGGCTGCAGAGGTGAAAGTAGAAGCAAACATCGCTGGCATGGTTGGTTTAGGATTCAACACGATTGGTGTATCTGATGGAATTTCCATGGGAACTTCTGGGATGAACTATTCATTGGCTTCGAGAGACATTATTGCCGATTCTATAGAAACAGTAATGAATGCTCAAAGTTATGATGGATTAATTTCTGTAGTTGGATGCGATAAGAATATGCCAGGTGCAGTTATCGCCATGTTGCGTTTGAACCGCCCTTCCATTATGATGTATGGAGGTACCATTGCCTCTGGAAATTATAAAGGAAAAAAGCTAAACATCGTTTCTGCTTTTGAAGCATTGGGACAAAAAGTTGCAGGAGAAATTGAAGAAGCAGAATACCGAGAAATTATCAAACGAGCCATTCCTGGAGCAGGAGCTTGTGGAGGGATGTATACGGCCAATACCATGGCGTCTGCTATAGAATGTATGGGGTTCTCTTTACCGTACAATTCATCAATACCTGCCGAAAATCCAAACAAATTATCAGAAGCTGAAAGAACCGCTATCGCGATAAAAAATTTATTAGTATTAGATTTAAAACCTTTAGATATTATTTCTAAAAAATCGATAGAAAATGCCATTGCCATTGTCAATGCATTGGGTGGATCTACAAATGCAGTCTTACACT
>Ga0257120_1001094_pt1 | contig 18662 bp, 20 predicted proteins | sample SI106_10metaG_FD_190153 | JGI IMG/M metagenome (GOLD analysis project Ga0257120, IMG submission 190153) | Marine microbial communities from Saanich Inlet, British Columbia, Canada - SI106_10 | ecosystem: Environmental > Aquatic > Marine > Inlet | place: Canada: British Columbia | collected... | reverse complement strand
ATACAATCCATAAATAGAATTGGTTTACAGATGACAATAGAAAACTTAGAAATACAGACAGCACACTTCACTAACAATGAACGTACCGAGATTGAGGTATTGTTTTTTGCTGAAGACTCAACAGATGATGATATAAGGTTGATTCCTTATCACATCGAAGCTAAGGATGGAGATGCTGATTATGATTGGTTGACGAGTAAAATTGATATTGACCAAATTCATGAGAACACCTTCAACAAGTTCCGTAATGAGAACGAAGTATTCCGAGAACTAATCGTCAGAACTGGTAAAGATATGGAATTGATCGTTGCTGACAAGTTACAAGGAAACATACATGAGTCTTTGATTGAAGTATTATTTGAGCCATTTGATGAAGACGAGATGAAAGAAACTCTATTTCTACTTAAACTTAAAGTCTTTGAAATGGATGCTATCAAATCTAGTAAAGATAGAGAAACAAAGGCAAAGCTTAGAAAAGCTAAAAACTTCGTTGATGTTGTAAAGTATACAACTCAGATCGTATCACCCGAAAAATAGATCAAATTTCTTATGAACAAAGTGTAGAAAGTGTGCGGCAGAAGTCATCTGTTGCTCATTATGATCTACTATGAAGTTCCAAGGCATTCCAATGTTAGTAAAAGGTAAGTCATACTTCTCTACAATGTAAGAGAATATAACTTCATTGTTCAATACCCAATTCTTACTCATCTTTTCTGGATAGACATTGTCTGCTAATGCATCATTGAATGTAAGTACAGCCTCTACAGATCTTTCTGCAAAGTTTAAGTTGCGGATACATTTAGAATTCATTAACAAAACACCTGTATTAATACAACTTTGTTTTCCAACAATGTCGTGAAGAAGAAGCATGGCTTGTTTGTTAATAGCTTTGCTATACATGTCCATAGAATCCCACTCAAAATCATCTTCTAAACGCCAACGTAATACCTTCTTAGTCATACCTATCACATCTATGTCAAATGAACATATAGTGTTTAGATCAAACCTATCGAAGATGTTTACTTTAGTATTTGGTATGACATCAAAATCTAGGTACATTACTTGATCGTACTTATGTCCTAGCTTTTCAAACATATTAAGCTTTTCGAACTGTACGTCAATGTAGTCTGTTGAGTTTGGTTTGAATATCTTATAGTCTGCGCCACATAGATCCGCATACTCTTTCTGCTTATTCTCTAATTGGTCTGCATACTTAGAGAACTGTTGCCTTTTAACGTCAGGCACAGAGGCATGATCATCAAGATCATTTCTATATAAACTGAATATTATTCTTTTCACACCATTGCCTCACATAATCAAAGTCCTTACTAATACAATGTACGAACTTTGCATCTTTAGTTATATAGCTCCACTTGTCCATAAGGTGGTGCCAATAGCCTAACTCTTGATAAGGAACATTGTTTAAGTATGTCTTAGTTCCCCATACAGTTTCGTTATCATAACCAAACATGTAACTAATAGTATCTGGATAGAACTCGTCAGATATCATACTTTCCATAGTGTCGAGAGTTTCTTCAAAGTCATCAAAGTATTTAAGCTGTTTTAGATGTTCTCGTTTTGCCCCCACTATTGCAGTGTTGAATACATCAGGTTGGTCTAGATTCACATCATAGTCTGCAAGAAGACATTTACTATTCCACATCTTAGCCATAGGAGATCTCACACCATGTGTGTACGAAAGAGTTGATGATTTGGTTATAGGCTGTTGACCATTGGCAGTACCAGTCATAACAGCAATACCTTTAGACAAATCTATCTCTTCAAAGAAGTTTAGATCCGTGACAGGTATTACATCAATGTCTAGGTAAAGAACTTCATCATACTCTTCCGACAAGTTCATCATTAGGTGGATCTTGTAAAAGTTGATGATATCATAATATGAGATCTGTGGATAGTTATCCTCAAACCATTTAGCATACGTATCAAATGCTTCATCTTTGGTGTAGTGTTTATATTCTACACCTATCTTATTAGCATAATGTTTCTGACTTGTCAATAGCCAATCGTAATTATCGGCAAACTTCTCCTTAGAGCTATGGTGTGATACCAACAACTCATTGGGGATTTCAATGTAGAAACTGTATATAACCCTACTGATAGCCAATTACCATAAACCTCTTATATCCATTAGCCATAGTCAAGTTTCCTTTGTACAGCACATCTGTTATTTCAGAAGTTTCGGCAAGTTCATCTTCACTATTTACACAGTTTATATGCTCTTCGAGATGGTGCATATTGTTACTTTGCAACACATATAAACATCCCCTTTTAGGATTCTTATCCTTTAACAATTGAGGTAATGGTGGCATATGTTCAGATGATGTGTTTATTAGAATATCTAGTGTATGGGATCTAGGGTTATCATCGAACCAATTCTGACATCTTCCAAATACTCTTGGTTCATCCTTGTCATTAAAACCATATTCTTGAGACATTCTGTTACACATGTCAATAGCTTTGCCATCCATGTCTATGTTTTCTATAAAGTCTATATCATTAGGAAACATCTCTAATAAGTGAGCAATAATCGGATAGCCAAACCATCCGCCCACAATTTGTATTCTCTTCTTTTCTTTGATCCTTTTATGCTGTTTTATTTCAACATTTCGTAATTTATCAAAAAGCCAAGTTTTGCTAAGTTTTTGGCTAGGAGACATACTGTCCCAAAAGTGAGGTATATCATAATCATTGTTAAGAGCATAAGACATCCCACTATACCATATAGGATTCATATAATCCTTCAGTAAGGGTTTAAAGATGTTTAAGCTTTCTTCCAACTTACCATCTTTGTTAGTCTTCCAAAGCGTAGACCATGCCTTTGAAGAAATAGCATCTCTAGTCAAAATACTTTTCATAACCAACATACCCCTCATCATCTAGTATATAATCATTTCCAACTTTATCTGCCCACGTTCTACGCTTCCAACCATTAAATATGCATATGTTATGATCTTCACTGTAAAACATCTTTTCTGGACCATGACTGCCTGGAGTATACCAATAGTCATTCTCATCTATACCATATGCTCTTGAGTAGATCTCTCCTCTTGGAAAAAAGTTTAACATATCAGGATGGTCAAAGCACAAATACGAATCAATTCCTTTATACTTCATTAGGAAATACTCTATATTGTCATAGAACATATTCCATATAGGAGTTAGATCTCCACTCCAAACTAAAACAGAAGAGTTAAGATTCATATCAAATTGACGTTTTGGGTTTGACACAGCATCCTCTAACCAAGGCTTCCAATACGCCTTAATCATCATAAGCTTATCTTTCTCAACGTAATCTTTGTAGTGCGTTATATCACCCTGTATAACATTATCAAGATCAAAAAACATATTGACTTCATCAGTTTGTTCTCGAAACAATACAAGCTTCCACCACCACACCTCAAGGTCTAATGACAAGTCAAGAGGAATGATCTTAATGTCGGGGTGAATGTCTGTAGGATCTTCGGTATGGCATACGAAGGTAAACTCCTCATGGAAGTTCTTGCACACCATCTTGTATAGTCTATTCACATGTTCGTGACTAAACTTATCCCCCCACTTTACGCACGATATAATCATTAATTATTACCATATCCATTTCTGTTTTATTAAAAGTATCTATAGCTTCTTTTGGTGTCTCTACAATAGGTTCTTGACAGTTGAAGCTAGTGTTAAGTACCATAGGAATTCCAGTGATCTTATAGAACTCGCTAATCAACTCATGATACTTAGGATTGTCTTCCTTACTAACGGTTTGTATTCGGGCAGTACCGTCTTTGTGAGTAATCCCAGGAACCTTATCAGATTTGACAGGACAGATCCTTGACATGTATGGGCTTGGTTGATTAGTATCAAAGTATTCTTGATAATGCTCTACGAGAACAGATGGTGCAAATGGCCTAAAGTCTTCACGGTTCTTAATGGTATGATTAATGATGTTTTTGATCTCAGGGTTACGTGGATCCGCAAGAATACTACGATTACCTAATGCTCTATGACCACTCTCAGATTTACCTTGAAACCAACCAACAATCTTACCATCCGCTATAGCCTGTGCTACCTCTTTAATATCAACCTTCTCTTCACCAACATAGTCATACTCTTTGCCAGAATATACACTTGGTATATGCACGTTGTCGTTTAGAATATAATCTGCATGCATGTAAGTACCTATAGATTGTCCTTCATCACCTGGAGCAGGTGGCACGTATACATTATCCCAAGTCTTGGTTAGCATCTCATTCATGTATCCATTGTATGCAACTCCACCAGACACACATAAGTTGTCACTTGTTTTCAAAGCAAGTACATAGTCACTAATACGTTCTTCGGTTGCTACTTGAAGTGTTTTAGCGATGTCCTCTGCTTTGAATTGATGCATTGCTTTTAAATTTTTAAAGTTCTGTGTAAAACTGGGTAGAGTTCCAGTTAACCAATACCTTTCCAGTGACATATGAATCTCATGACTATATTCGCCATAAGCGGCTAAACCCATAAGTTTACTTGCTCCTAGATTACCAAACCCTAACTCTTTTGAAAGATAGTTCCAAAGTATTCCCATATGCATATCATCAGATAGATCTGTTATGTCACCGTTCTTATCACAGAATATACAGTTGAACTTCCAACCCCTACCATCAATAGCAAGAATATCACTTTCCTTATAACCAGATTGAAGGAATGCATATGCCGCATGGGATTGATGGTGGTCAATATAGTATTGATTGCCGTTTCGTGCATAGTCCCATAGGTTGTATGGTTTAAAGTCTAAAAAGTCTTTAGGAAAAGTTGGATTGTCAATCTGCTTCATCCCACCTATAGTTGTTGTGAAAGCAAATATCTCATGATCGTCAGGTTTGTAAGTCTCATCATAGAACTTCTGCCCAGCGCTGTTGTCGTTTTGGTTCATTTTATCTGCGGTGGTGTGGTGTGGGTATGAGTCAAAATGCCAAGGCACATTATGCTTAAGGCGGCTTTCTCGTTCTACTTGATTATGCCACACACCATCATACGTATTGTGATCATGAGGACCATAAGATGCACTAAAGATTTTCATAGATATATTTTCCTAACTTCTCATGACCAATTGATGAAGGATGTCTATCCACATCACTGATAAAATCTATATTTGATGACTTCGCAAACCCCAATACCTTACCCTGTACGTTATCTTTATCATTATCAATCAATTCAATAAATTGAAACCCTCTATAATCAATGTCACGGCATTTGCAGAAATCATTTAACATTTTCTTATATCTATTAGTTCGTTCAAGATGATATTCCAGATCCCCTCTTAAATCTGTTCTATCGTTTGTCCAATATCCTCTTATTTGATAGTCACGTCTTTGAACTCTAGACCATGCGGCAATAACCATGTCTGGGGTTCTATTCTTTGATTTGAGGTAATCATATATACTGGAGAATATGTATTCGTTCCCAGCTCCACATTTTCCTAAGTTTACAAGATCCATATTTAACTTATCTGCAACATGGTGACACCAACGCTTCTCTATGCCATCCTTTATAAAAGTGTGCTCAGTAAAACTACATCCACTAACCAATAGTTTCTTACGCATCGTTTCGCATCTCATATTCGTTTAACATTTCAAGAACATTGGCTACTCTATAATGACCACGAGGGTTCATATATTCAGTACACTTAATACAATAGTTTTCATAATCAAACAACTTAAAGGTCATCATCTTACTTAGGTTTTCTGACGTAACATCAAACTGCCTAGATCCATTAATGACCTTCTTACTACAATGACGAATCTTCTGTATCTCAAAATCAATTACAGGGACAGATGGAAACTTGGCACACATCTTTCTATCAATTTCTGCCGCCTGATCTGTAACATCATAGTCAGGAGATCTTGAATTGTATGGTTTTAAAATAGTCTGATCGTGATCGATTTCACTAAGATCGTGACCATCTCTATACTTAAAGTAGTTAGGTGTCTTAATTATTAGATTGAAGTTATTCTTATTGTTAGGTGGAATAAATGGATAGTTTCCTAGCTTTTCAATCTTATCTTCATGGAAGTCTAACACAAGGTGCTCCATGTATATAATCTCTGGATCTTCAAGAACATGAGGATAGAACTTTCGGATCAAAGAGTTTGACAAGATTTGTATCATAAAGTTGGGGTATTCACGTATCATCGCAATGACTTCATCAAGGTTCTTGATAAGTCCTGGTTCGCCACCCAACAGGTTAATCTTAGTCTTGAACGGAGAAAGACCCTCTAAGCAAGTTCTTAGAAAGTCCATATCTACATGAAGATTGCGCATCTGCAACGTCCAAGCAGTACAGTAATAACAAGACTTATTACACGACTTAGACAAATAGAAGTCAACGGACTTGTACTTTTGATCAAATATATGCTTAATACCAGTTTGCATTATGTTGCTTTCGTATGCTTTATTTCGCCAGTATCTGTATCTACATAATTCTCTTTTTTATGAGCATGACCATCTCTCTTTTTACAGATGGTGTAACACACTTCAAATCCCTCATTATTCTTTAAGTTGCTATAGAACTCAACCCACTCATCTTGTAGGAAGATCTCTTCAATGCTATCATGATCCTTTATATTGGATACCTCTAAAAGCTTCTGATAATCTGGATCTTCTCTTACTCTTTGAGTGTCACACCAACAACAAGGTATAAGTTCTCCTCTATTGGTGAAACCAAATGCTTCTTGTTCTCCATTTACACATTTAGGTACAATTGTAACATTATTATGGTTTTTCATCAATTGCCTCCGACATACAGATTTAGACTTAACTTTTCATTCTTTGGTTTCAAAGGATCGTTACTACCACGCCAACGTGAAGAGTATAGAAGCATGAACTTAACATCAATTTCTTTAGCCATCCTTACAGCTTCTTCAATGTTATTCTCATTATAGCTGAATACAATATATTGCCATACTGGTTTCTGTTCTAATATTGGTCTGGCAGTTTGCATCACTCTAAATAGCTTCTCACCATCTTGATTGATCCTATACATGTTACTCTCTTCGGGCAACCCATCTATTCCAAATGTCCATCTAGCTTTTGTATTAGCTTCAAAAGCTTTCTTGTACCATTTCTCAGGCTTTGCGGCGGATGCGTGATGAATACTTACGCTATTGCCATTCTCATAGGCCATCTCTAAGAAGGGTATAAACTTGGGATGATGTACAGGATCTGATACTTGACCACAGAAGTTAATGTGCTTAAAGTATTTAATAACTTTAGCATAGTTATCTATAGATAGGTCTTCGCCAGGGACTTTGAGACCCTTACTTGTGAAAGAGCTATATCTTTGACAGCACACACATTCTAGTGGACATCTATGTGTGATATCTAGATTGACACTGTATCTTTGAAATAGCTTTGTAAAATCATCCATAACTAATTATTACTTTCTTATTAGACAACGTCTCTAGCTTATTTGCAATGAATTTGTTAAATGCTATTGATAGTTTAGTTTCAGTTCTCTCATTCAATGATGTTTTAAACTTGTGTATCAGGTGTTCGTCATTAGAATTTGATTCATAGATCTTCTCTACTATGCACATATATATGTCTTCTACTTGGTCTTTTATGCAGTCCTGTTGTATAAGATCCTTACGCATAATATTAGATAATAGAGTGTGTAGATTATTGCAACGAGATAGATCTATATCGCAGTTAACCATATTCATATCACCATCCAACACATAGAATTGTGATAGATCGTTATCCCAAATTAAGTTTAACGAATCATTCATAGTATGGAATATCCAATTCGGGAAATAGGTTATGAACATCCATATTAAAGTTATAAGATCTATCTTGAGCCTCACAATACGCTACAGCCTTATCAAACATTGTCTTATCTCCTGACATGGAAAGTGCTCCTACAATCACATCAAGAAGATCCTGTGACCTTATAGAATCTGAGTGTTTATCAATAAGTGCCTTTTTTACAGATGATGGTAAATGCCTAGGATGAAGTTCTGGAGGACCTTCCACTACTATAGTCTTTATCAATATATCATTATCCATTCCCCACTTGAGCAATTTGTCAAATTGTAAAACACTTAAAACACTTAACACGCAGAGAACTTCGAGTTGTACATTAGGAATACCTTTTAGTATTCTTATGTTGTCCTCAATATCACTCCACTTAGATCGTCTCCTAATATAGTCATTATACTCACCAACCGAATCAATTGACAAATTAATAAATACTTTTTCAAACTTTTCAAAGTAAGGAAGTATTCTATGCTTACCAGACGCAAGAACGGTAGCATTAGTATTCATCTCAAGATTGATTTCATGCGAATGACCAGTTTTGATTAAACTATCTAATACTTTATATTGGTTTCTCATTATAAGAGGTTCACCACCTTGAACTGACCAATGTTTAATGTACGGTGCCAGTTCTAGTATTTGTTCATTAAGCTTACTAAAATCTGAAGTCATGTCATAATTTTGAGGGTCAAACCTTAACATTTTAGCAGTGTCATGAATTTCATCTTGTCTTACTCTTGTAGAGGAATTTCTAGGATGACACATAAAACAATCTAGATTGCACTGATTCCCAAAATGCCTAAGTTGTACATACAACATCCTTCCTATAGGCTTCCATTCTCCAGTCGCTATACTGTCCATGGCTTGTTCAAGAATCAAGTCATGCTTAGGATTGTAATCCCCATTTTGGGTATAAACAAACCGCATTCTCTCTGAAGTTCCGTATTGTTTTTCAGCATTTTTGCACTGACGACACAAACGATTTATTAGTGGCGAGTCTCCACCATTTTCAGTAACCATATCATATCTAAGTTCATTCATGGTATCAGAATTCATATGATCTAAAGGATGGATTTTTGCAGAATGCGTTCCTATACCTTCACCAATACAACAAACAGCGTAGAGGCCATCCGTATTATTATAGATGTGGTCAAATGGTCTAGGACAAAACCAAACCTTTTTATCTTCTATCTTCTTCTTTAACTCATTAGTATCATATTGCATAAGTTCTCTACTTCTTCGTCCTCTAGCCATGCGTGAATTGGCAATGACATTACAGTGTTTGCCGCAAGTTGGGCGGTTCCACAATCGTCTTTTCTATATTCTATGTCACTATATAGGGAATTGTTAGATAGAGTTTTCTCATAATGGATTGATAGGTTTATACCTTGAGACTTAACAACATTCTTTACGTGTTTACGTTGTTCTTTATCATCAAACATTACCACATACTTGTGGAAGTTATGTTCAAGATTGTATGGTCTATATGGTGTACTTAGATCGTCACCTAACATCTCGTCATATATATCAGCAATCTCATTACGTCTCTTCTGCCACTTCTCCATATTACCCATACGCATAAGAATGATATCAGCGTTGCCTGTGTACATCTTAGAGTTATATCCTAGGAGCGAGAAGTCTTTGTCTTTACCATGTCTTCTAACCTTCCTAGCATAATCACCCAAAGCATCATCGTCAGTCATAAGAACTCCGCCACCACATAACCCTGAGATTACTTTATTGGCATTAAAACTATATGAACTGGCATATCCGATAGTACCTGCTTTACGTCCATTGAATGATGTCCCAAGCGATTGAGCACTATCCTCAATGAAACGAATGCCTTTACTATCACACCATTGTTCAATCTCTGTTGTGTCAACCATATTGCCATACAGATGTGTGTAGATAAGAGCCTTCGTCTTATCAGAAGCCATGCGCTTGATACTCTCAAAGTTCATTTGATAACTAAGGATGTCAATGTCACAGAATACAGGTGTGGCACCTACCATAGAGATACAGGATGAGGTAGAGATCCAAGAGAAATCAGTTACAAGAACTTCATCTCCCTTACCAATACCCATAAGAGAAAACCTAAGAGCATCAGTTGCATTCGCCATTGTGATGCAATGCTTCCTACCAGTGTATTCGGCAATAGCATTCTCAAGGTTCTCAGTCTGTCCTTCTGGATCCTTTGCCATCATATTGTCAAACACAGACGTGTAATCGTCAATGCTCTCTAAGTATTCAATGTCCCAACCGTTGTATTTCATTATATATCCATTCTGCTATCTTTTTATGCCCTTGGGCGTTTGGGTGACTATCCTCTTCAGATATCCTATCTTCCTTTAGTAATATCATATCGTCTATAGATGCTCCTACACCATAACCCATTGATATAGCATAACACTCAGTTAATGATAAAATTGGATTCATTAATTCATACATAGGATGCGTAGGGGTCTCCTTTGAAAGATCTTCACCAAGATTGTTTAACATATTAAATTCTAGATATTTAAAACCTAATTGTTCAGATAATCTTTGTAAACTCCATCTCCAATTATGAGTTCTTGATTCCATAAAGTAACTATCTTTATGTAAATATGATGGTCGATTTGATCTGTGACCAAAGTTATCGTGCACCCATTCGGGTGGTGATGAATCCGAAGAGGGCGGAACCTTCCAGTCTTCTCTAGTAGATCCTGACCAAGCCGCCATAACTAAAAGTATGTCTTTAGGATCTATCTTTAATATTTCATCTTTTAAAGATGTATATATGTATTCGTTCCCAGCCCCACTTCTACCAAGGTTAATTACTTCGGCATTAGGATCAATCATATTTTTTAGATGTTCTGCCCATTTAATATCAACATGATTTTTTCCATTTTTATCTTCCCAACAATGATGTTTGGCAGTATAACTACATCCACTAACTATTAGATACTTCATTATATGCTTTCACTATAGGTTCTATGTTTGGCTTTCTTGCTCCACGTTCTATGTATACAGATCCACCATCGTGCATGACTGGTCGATCAACCACAACGTTCTTTCCATAATGCCAACACTCTTGTAGTATCCTAGGCGCTGGATCAAATGTCTTTTTGATGTACACATACGTATCGAAGATACCCATTAAGTTCTTAACAGGCGCAACGATACTATTCAGTTCAGTTTTCTTATATGTTATTATACCATAATCAGGATATTTGTCAATAGATTCCTTTGCCCACTCATAGTACTCTGGTGTTGTTCCAAGAAATAGATACTTGAATTGTATATCATCCACAGGATCTTTATAGTTATCAAAGTGAATATACTTCTCAAACTGTTCTCCTACGCCATTGGGATATACATCATAATCACACAGGTCGTAGATATCTTCTAAATGAAAGAACTTTACAGCCTCTTCATACTCTATAGGATGGTTCTCTGAGTAAACTGATATCAACGGATTACCAAATAGCATCATAATACAGAACTGTTGATCTACATCATAATCTTTCCAAGTCTTGTAGGCTAGTGTCAACATACTCCTACCCATAATTAGATTGACATCACCATGACTAGGATCATAATCATTAAACACAATAGGTATTGACTTTGTATACTTTTGTGCTATATTGTTTGTATAGTCATCTTCAGTATGATGCCTGTGGGTAAACACAATCAATTGTACATCAATTCCTAGAGATGCAAGCTTGAAGTAGTGTTCACAACTGTAGAAGAATAGTCCATCAGATGGTTTACCTGTTACTACAATGTTTAGCACTCAAATGCCCACTTCTTTTCTTGACACCAGAAACACACGCCACAAGGTTCTGTATAAAAGTTAGTGACTGCCGCACTACCTACACAGGACGAAGTCAATTCATATAGATCCATGATATCATTACTTCGATATATGTCGGCAACAAACTTCTTGTCTACGTTTATAAATGGTTGATAGTTAAATCCATATTCCTTAGCAACCTTACCATCATCCCTTCTCTTCTCACGAACATCATAGAACCCATGTTTCTTCATTTCCTCAACTGATGGGTTACCAGTCATACCAGTTACAATCATAGGGTTCCCATGCTTATCCCAGACTGAATGAGTAAACTCTCTAATCATTAGGATCTTGGCTAAACCACTTATTGTGCTACACCTTTCAACCCACTTATGTCCAACTAATACCTTTTCATTCTCCCACTCGTCTTCTGCTCTTTTACGCTGAACAGGATCTTGAACATCAAATTCAAACCATTCATGTTCCTTAATATTGTTATCAGGAAACTTCTCTCTCATCCATTGAATAATCATAGTTGCTGATAAGAAATCAAATGGTGCATACTTATCCTTACCAGTGTACGGAATGACTTCTATTTGAGGAAACTCCTTACATATGATATAAAGTAAGGATGCTGAGTCAAGTCCACCAGACAATGATATCATAACCTTATCAGGAACACCACGTGAGAATAGATCTATTTCTATATTGTTATATTTAATCACCTTCAAATCCCCATTTCTTTTCATGACACCAGAAGCAAGTTCCACAAGCAACGGTTCCATATTCTGTCTCGTCTGGCATTCCTACGCATGAACTTGTGTAAGGATATAGTTCGTCCATCAAGTCATTTTCTTTGTACACTCCAGCCACAAATCTTTTGTTTACATTTATGTATGGAACGTATAGATCTCCCTTAAAGGTTTTTCTATTATGAGGTTCGTTTCTGACATGTTCGGCCTTATCATAGAACCCATGCTTCTTCATATAATCGTCAGGGGGGTTTGCAGTTGTTCCCATAACAATCCATTCATACTTTATTTCAGCCCTAATGTGTGCAATCGCTTCTCTCATTTGTATGTTTTTAGAAGTTCCTTCTGGTGTTAGTGCTGTTGCCATACCTTTATTATGTAAGTCGTTAGCCTTTTCCATCCAATATGGATCTGTATGATCAAAGGTAAATGATTGATTGTCTAGTATGTTATGATTAGGAAATCTATCTTTCATCCACTCAATAGTGTCAAATGCACACGCCGCATCAAACTTTGCAAAAGCATCTATTCCGATTATAGGAGACACTTTAATTTGTGGATAGTATTTACATATTAGGAATAGAAGAGAAGCTGAATCAAGACCGCCCGATATTGATAATGAGACATGTTTAGGTATGTCAGGCAGATCAGTAAATAGTTCTATAGTCTGATCAGCATAGGTAATTTTCATCATTTAATCCTAATATAAATAAGTCATACACACTATATATGCGTTCTTATAACCTCTCCCTGATTCTCGAAGATGGTCCTTTATTATACACAGATTCGTTAAAGTTGTCAAGTGTCTAAATTGTATAAATAGAAGAAACGTTATGATTTATATGACATCTTCAAATACCTAGTGTATAATGTGTATAAATAGAAGTAACAAACATAGCAATTTATGGGTACGATGCATGGCACAAGAAGAGACATTTACTATTGATCAAGGGGCTGATGTTGCATTACAGCTTCATCTGATCGATCCTACAGGCGGAGCCAAGGATCTGACAAACCATAATATCAATGCGAAAATGAAAAAGAATTACAATGCTGACAGTGCAGATACTCACGTTTTTAACTCAGTTATAGCCACTCCAGCTACAGACGGTATACTTACCTTATCTTTGACAAACACGCAGACTGATGCTCTAAGACCCGGAAAGTATGTTTATGATGTAGAGATGTCATTTAACGATAGTGACGACAACACGATCATAGAACGTGTTCTTGAGGGAAGAATCATTGTGTCACCATCAGTAACAAGGTAGAGAATTATGGCTATTAAGGTTGGTGTAAGTGGCGTAAGAGTAGCAAAGGTAGTTGTAGGTACTCCTGTAAAAAGAGTAACATCGGGTGCTTTTAGTGTTTCAAATTTAGGTGGAGTTGATACCACCGGGGCTGTCACAGGTTCTGTTTTAGTTTATGATGAAGAGGTTGGTAAGTTCGTTGCTAGACTCGATTTAACAGATACAAACTTTAACGGAGGCCAATACTGATGGCATCAATAATTAGAATTAAACGCAGTGCCACGTCAGGTAATCCAGCCACGTTGGCCGCAGGCGAACTCGCCTATTCGTCCTTAGCAGATAACGGTTCCAATGGTGGTGATCGTCTCTATTTTGGACATGGAACAGAAACAAACGGAGATGCGGCAAATCATGAGATTGTTGGTGGTAAGTTCTTTACACAACAGCTAGATCATGCTAAAGGTACCCTAACCGCCAACTCTGCATTACTTGTAGATGCAAGCAAAAAGATCAACGAATTACTTGTTGACAATTTGACAATTGATGGCAATACCATCACTGCTACAGATACAAATGGCGACATCTTCCTAGAACCAAATGGTACAGGATCTGTTGTTCTTAACTTTAATAAGATTGAAGATGTTGCTACCCCGGTAGATTCGGCTGATGCGGCGACTAAGGGTTATGTAGATTCTTACAATACGGCGGCTACCATAAGAATAGCTGATGGTACTGACTCAGATGAAGTCAATCTTGCTAATGATACTCTCACCTTCGCTGGTGGAATTGGATTAACATCAGCAGTTACTAACAATCAAGTATCTCTTAGACTAGACGATACATCAGTTACAGCAGGCTCATACGGTACTGCAACAGCTATTCCAGTGTTTACAGTTGACGATCAGGGTCGTTTGACTTCGGCTGGTACTAACTCAATTTCCACAACATTGAACATCACTGGTGACAGTTCTTCCTCTGGTTCAGTTGCTCTTGGTTCCGCAACTCTTGCCTTTAAAGGTATGGAAGGTATCGACATTACTGCTTCTGGTGGAATTGTTACAGTTGCGGCAGAAGTTGCTACAGATACAAACCTTGGTGTTGCTAGATTTGATGCTACAGACTTTGGTAACAGTAATGGTGCAATTACGGTTGCGACAACTGTTCTTGGTTCTACTAACTTAAACCCAGGCGCAACAACTACAGATCTCGCAGGTCTTACACAATTAGATGTTGACAATGTTCGTGTAAATGGTAATATTATATCAACGACTGACTCTGCTAATGGTTATATGTGGATTGATCCAGGTAATAACATGGAAGTCACTGGTAAAGTTATCATCCGTGGTGACTTACAAGTTGATGGTACGCAAACAGTAATCAACTCAACAGACCTGTCTATCACAGACAAACTTGTGATTGTTGCTCAAGGGTCGGCAGATAGTGCGGCGGCAACTGGCGCTGGTATCGAAGTTGATACCGCAGGTGCATCTATCAAATACAACTCAGCTAATGGGGCTTGGGACTTTAACAGACACGTAAACCTATTATCTGGTAACGACTTTAAAATCGATGGAATTGGTTTTGAAGAACGTATAGACGACAGAATGAATGACTTGCTACTTGCAGGTGAGGCTATTGACCTTACTTACAATGATGGCGCAGGGACATTAACTGTTGCGGCACAAATAGCAAGTTCATCTAACTTAGGTGTTGCTAAGTTTAATACAGACTTCTTTACAGTTGACGGAGCTGGTGATGTTATTATTCACGAAGTCAATGGTGGAACGTACTAAATAACACTATAATAACGTTGGGCTTTTTAGTTCGACTTAATCTTTCTTAAGGGTCATTATGGCAACCAATATCATACATAAGAAGAGTTCTGTTGTCGGCAGAACTCCCGATAGTTCTGATCTAGAGTATGGCGAATTAGCAGTTAACTATGCTGATGGCTATATTTACTACAAAGCTTCAAACAATGAAGTTAATAGATTTATTGACTCGGCTGTTGCTGAAACCCTTATCAATAGTAAGATTACGTCTGCCCTAATTCCTGGTGCTAGAGGATCTATCTCAGTAACCGATAATGGTGGAGATGGGTCTCTTGCTTACAACTCAACCACAGGTGTTATCACATACCAAGGTCCTCTAAAAGCTGACGTTGTTGCTCACTTGTCAGCTGGGGGAGACTTATCCTTCAACAGTAGTACAGGTCAGTTTAGTGTAACGACATATAAAGATGCTGACTTTGATACACGTTTAGATACAAAGAACACGGGTGACCTTGACGAAGGGTCAAACCTATACTATACACAAGCTAGAACAGATAGTGCCTTTGATGTTAGACTTGGTATTAAAACAACTTCAAATCTTACTGAAGGCTCAAACCTATACTATACAGATGCTCGTGCAGATGCACGTGTTATTGCTGTTATGGATAGTGATCAACTAGATCTACTTGCCAAAGACTATGTCACAAAAACAGACACACAAACCCTTACTAATAAAACTTTAACTGCACCTGTCCTACAATCGATCATATTGCGTGATAGCGCAGGGGATCAATCTACAGTACATACTCATGCATACAGTGGTATTTCTTTTAATACTGGTGCAAACTTTGGCGACTCAAACCATACAGTATATCACTTTGGTGGAGACTCTTCTAGAGAAACAATCATATCTATTGGTAAGAACGATCAGTTTAACCATGCGATTGGTGTAAGTGGTGTACAGAATGCTAATGACTTTATCATTGGGTTTGAAGGAAATGCTACAAACTTCAAGATCAAAAAGGATGTAGGTGCCAACTACGATCTATCGACTGGTACTGATTTATTCTCTGTTGACTCTACAGGTGTTGTTAACATACCGTCTAACGTTCAATCTACCAACAAAACATCTGGTGCTTTGGTTGTTACAGGTGGTGTGGGTATATCGGGAGATCTTCGTGGTTCTGAGATTATCGTATCTGGTAACGTTCAAGCTCAAGGTAATTTCATTGGTAACCTTACTGGTCAAGTAACAGATATATCAAATCACAACACAGGAGATTTGAGCGAAGGTAGTAACAAATACTACTTGAAATCAAGAGCCGACTCAGATATAGACTCAGCATTTGATGCAAGAAGCACAACAGATTTATCTGAGGGTGGTAATCTCTATTACACTACAGCACGTGCAGACTCAGATGCTAAAAGATCTGTATCAGTAACAGACGCTGGTGGAGATGGATCTCTTGCCTATAACTCGACTACAGGTGTTATCACATACCAAGGTCCTGTTGCGGCAGATGCTAGAGCACACTTCTCAGGTGGTACAGGTGTCACACTTAATGCATCAAACGGCGTAATCTCAATTGGTCAGGATGTTAGCACATCTTCAGTTGTTACATTCGCAGGTGGATCTACAATCTCAGGTAACCTAAACGTTTCGGGTGACCTTGTTGTTGGTGGTGATCAAATTAACAATCAGGTAACGGATCTTCGTGTTACTAACGCAATGATCAAACTTGCAGACTCCAACACTGGAGATGCTGTTGATATTGGTCTTGTTGGTAGATACTCTGATGATGGTGGATCAACTATCAGACGAGCGGGCTTCGTAAGAGACGCTTCTAACGGAGAGTTCTATGCCTTTCAAGGATTGGTACAAGATGGATTAGATTCGTCAGTAGCAGATAATACAATTAACGTAAATGGTACTGGTTGGGAACTAGGAACGTGGAACTTCGGTGCGCTTCGTGGATCTTATCTAGGATTTGACTCGGACTTCTCAGCATTCCAAAGTAATTACAGTGTTAAGACTGGAAACTATACGGCAGTGGCTGGTGATAGATTAGCAATTGACACATCAGGTGGTGCATTTACAGTGACACTGCCTTCTAACCCTGTAACAGGTAACACTATTAGATTTATAGATATTGCTAACTGGAACGCAACAAACTACTTAGATGTTGCTAGAAATGGTAACACAATTGAAGGGGTTGCAGACAATTTTAGATTAGATCTCGGACAGAACACGGTTGATTTTATCTTTATAAATAACACATGGAACGTATATGCGGCAATTGGACAACGTGGCGAACAGGGAATTACTGGTGCCGCAGGTGTTAACGCAGATTCAGACACACTTAACCAAAACGCAATAGCGTTTGCAATAGCTCTAGGATAGACAATGGGAAAACAACTTATACGTGATTATGTATTTACACCAGGCAATGCGGGCGCAGGCACCATTGAAATTGGCGGAACATACAACTTAGCTCAGATTTTAATCGTTACAAATGTGACTGACAATGTTGTGATTTACAACTTTGCAAGTTCGGATTCAGCTGGTACAACGGCAGTAGTCACTAGTGATAACACAGCACCAGAAGGCCATTGGCCTCATATCCTACAAAAAGAAAATGGTTTTACAACTATTACTTTAGCGCAAAGTACGTCAGGAATGAGTTCTACTGATGATCTTCAAATCTTTGTAGAAGATCCACAGGGTGATGTGGTCGTAAGACCGTATGCATTTGGCACAGACGCTATCGAACGTATGCGTGTATCTCTTCCAGAATCAATGATCGATGCTGACTTTGAGTATGGTCTACAGCCTACTAAATGGGCTGGGTATGGTACCGTTAAAGGTTATCCATCTGTTTATCAAAACGAAGGTATTGATATTGAAACTACAGCCGTAACTACAAATTACAATACAGGTTCTGCTACAAACTCATTAATTGAAGTCACATTTGGATCGGCACATGGTTTGGCTGTCGGAGATGTTGTTAACGTATCAGGGCTAGATGCTGGTGTTCCAGGCTTCTCACGGGGTGATGGTTCATTCCTTGTTGAAACAATCGTCAATACTACAAAAATTAAATACTATGCACGAGGTATTGTTGGTTCATCAAATGGACAATCATTACACACTGAAGAGACACTAACAAGAGGTGGCGGTATCTACGCAGGTGCTTCTATTCCAGTTTCTTCTGCTACATCTAATGGTGCTAACCCAAGTGTAATTACTCTAAACTTTACTAACCCTCACGGGCTTATTCCAGGCACAAACATTCACGTTGAGACTGGTGGC
>Ga0257120_1001093_pt1 | contig 18664 bp, 14 predicted proteins | sample SI106_10metaG_FD_190153 | JGI IMG/M metagenome (GOLD analysis project Ga0257120, IMG submission 190153) | Marine microbial communities from Saanich Inlet, British Columbia, Canada - SI106_10 | ecosystem: Environmental > Aquatic > Marine > Inlet | place: Canada: British Columbia | collected... | reverse complement strand
CTTTTTTTAGTTCTGGAGTAACTCTTTCATCGGCATCTAAAATATAGATCCAATCATTTTTTGCAAGGTCAATAGCAAAATTCTTTTGTGAAGAAAAATCATCAAAAACACGTTGAATAATTTTTACGTTGTATTTTTTCGCAATCTCAACAGTTGCGTCTTGGCTAAATGAATCTATAACAATAATTTCATCTGCAAAATCAACTGATTTTATAGAATTTTCAATATGAACTTCTTCATTTAATGTTGGTATGATTGCTGTAATTTTCATTTTTCTTATACAGCTACATCATATTCTCGTAGCGCATCATTTAAAGATGTTTTTTTATTGGTGCTTTCTTTTCGTTTTCCAATAATTAATGCACACGGAACTTGATAATCACCCGCAGTAAATTTTTTAGTGTAGCTACCGGGGATCACCACACTTCTCTCAGGAACCAACCCTTTCATCTCAATGGGAGTATCACCAGTTACATCAATAATTTTTGTACTCATTGTTAATACTACATTAGCACCTAATACAGCTTCTCTACATACTCTAACTCCTTCTACTACAATTGATCTAGAACCTATGAAGGCTCCATCTTCAATAATTACAGGAGAGGCTTGAAGCGGCTCTAAAACCCCTCCTATTCCAACACCTCCAGACAAGTGAACATTTTTGCCAATCTGAGCACAACTTCCAACAGTAGCCCATGTGTCTACCATAGTTCCTTTATCAACGTATGCACCAATATTAACATAACTAGGCATTAAGATAGTACCAGGTGCTATAAAGGCACCATGTCTGGCTACCGCATTTGGAACTACTCTTATTCCTCTAGATTCAAAATTTCTTTTTAGTGGAATTTTGTCATGATACTCAAATATACCCGCTTCTAACGTTTCCATTTTTTGAATAGGGAAATACAAGACTACAGCCTTCTTTACCCACTCATTAACTTGCCAGTCAGTTTCATTTGGTTCTGCTACACGGAGCGATCCAACATCTAACAAATTAACTACTTCTCTAATAGCATTGACAGTTTTATCTTCTTTTAAAAGAGATCTATCTTCCCACGCTTGTTCAATAATTTCTTGTAACAATTTCATTAAATTAATTATATTGAATTTGATTCAATTTATCAGTTAAAATATGTTACAAATATAACACACATTATAGCTCTTTATTGCGAAGATACATTTTTTAAACAAAAATAAATATCATGTTTAAAATCGCTATTTTTGCATTAAATTATTATGTATGCCTAGAATTTTAGCAATTGATTTTGGAGAAAATAGAACAGGAATTGCTGTTACTGACGAACTACAAATTATTGCTTCTGGATTAACTACTGTAAAAACAGATGAGTTAATTAAATTTTTAATTAATTACACTAATAAAGAAATCGTTGAATTGTTTATTGTTGGAAAACCAAGGCAGATGAACAATACAGATAGCGAAAGCGAAAAACATATTCTTAGTTTTTTAAAACATCTAAAAAATTCTATACCTACTATACCTATTGTTAGGATAGACGAGCGATTTACATCTAAAATGGCTGTGCAAACAATGATAGATAGCGGATTGAAAAAAAAACAACGAAGAAATAAAGGGTTAGTTGATGAGATTAGTGCTACTATTATTCTACAATCTTATTTATACAGTAAATAAGTTTTCTACATATTCCTTTCTTCGTATTTTTGCCAAAATTTTATAAAGTTTATGATTTTACCTGTTGTGGCCTACGGAGATCCTGTTTTGAGAAGAGTTGCCAAAGAAATTGGGCCAGATTACCCAAATTTAAAGGAGTTAATTGCAAATATGAAACAGACAATGTATAATGCTAGTGGTGTAGGAATAGCTGCTCCACAAATAGGAAAATCTGTTCGTATTTTTATCATTGATGCAACACCTTTTGCAGATGACAAAGACATCTCTGAATTAGAGAGAAATCAACTCAAGGAATTTAAGGAAGTTTTTATCAATCCAACGATTACTAATCAAGAGGGTGATGAATGGGCTTTTGCTGAAGGTTGTTTGAGTATTCCAGATATTAGAGAGGATGTTTTTAGACAAGAAACTGTAAGTTTTGAATATGTTGATGAAAATTTCGAAAAACATTCTAAAACATTAAATGGTCTTGCTGCAAGGGTATTTCAGCACGAATATGATCATCTTGAAGGAATATTATTTACAGATAAGCTCTCTTCATTAAAAAAGAGAATTTTAAAAAAGAAATTAGAAAAAATATCATTGGGAAAGATAAGCTCAAGCTATAGAATGCGCTTTCCAAATATAAAAATTTAAACACATATGGAATTCAATAAAATTATTTCAGTTGCAGGAAAACCAGGATTATTCCATGCAATTTCTCAAACAAAATCTGGATTTATCGTAGAATCTCTTGTTGATAAAAAAAGATTCCCAATACCATCTACTAACAATGTTAGTTTGTTGGAAAACATTGCAATTTACACCTATGAGGAAGAAGTACCTTTACTAACTGTTTTTAAAACAATGTATGAAAAAACAGAAGGAAAAGAAGCAATAAACCACAAAGAGAGTGGTAAAAAACTAACATCTTTTTTCTCTGAGATACTTCCAGATTACGATGAGGATCGAGTATACACCTCTAATATTAAAAAAGTGATACAATGGTACAATATATTAGTATCCTCTGGTATAGACTTTTCTGTTGTTGAAGCTTCTGAAGAAAACTCAGAAACAGTGTAAATGAATTCAAGAAAACAGCAATTAGTAGCTTTCAATCGTTTGTTAGACATCATGGATGATCTTCGAGAGAAGTGTCCTTGGGATAAAAAACAAACACTAGAGTCTTTAAGGCATTTAACTATAGAAGAGACTTATGAGCTTGCTGATGCTATTTTAGAAAATGACTTAAATGAAATAAAAAATGAGCTTGGAGATGTTTTACTCCATCTAGTCTTTTATGCTAAAATTGGTTCTGAAAAAAAAGCCTTTGATATTGGAGATGTAGCCAATGCAATTTCTGATAAATTAATAGCTAGACATCCCCATATCTACGGAGATGTAGTAGTTAAAGATGAGAGTGAGGTAAAAGAAAACTGGGAAAAACTTAAACTAAAAGAAGGAAAAAATTCCGTATTAGAAGGTGTTCCCAAAAGCTTGCCTGCTTTGGTTAAAGCCAACAGAATTCAGGATAAAGTTGCAGGAGTTGGGTTTGACTGGGAAGAGGCCTCCCAAGTTTGGGAAAAGGTACAAGAAGAAATCACAGAATTAAATGAAGAGATAAAAAAAGGGTCTAAAGATTCTATAGAATCAGAGTTTGGAGATGTATTATTTTCTATGATAAATTTTGCTCGATTTATTGACATAAATCCCGAAAATGCTCTCGAAAAAACAAATAAAAAGTTTATCAATCGGTTTCAATATCTAGAAAAAGCTGCAAAAAAAGAAGGAAAAGAATTATCTGAAATGACATTATCAGAAATGGATGTATATTGGGAATTATCTAAGAAAATTTTCAAATAGTATTCTTAGAGGAAAACTTATCTATGGAATTACAAAAGAACTACAGATGAATGTATTAACAACAATTAATTGTAAAGGTCCTTTTAGTGTCTATAGAGCTCAAATTGAAATGATTTGTTTATTAAAAAACAAAGGTATTAATATCAAAGTAATTGGTTTTTTCAGCAAGCAAATCAAACTATTTTTCGATAATAAAGGAGTTGCTAATTCTAATATCTTTCCAAAAAAATCTATTGACAAGCAATACATTAAAGACGTAAAAAATATTATTAAAAATGACCGTATCGATATTCTACATGTCTTAGATGGAAAATCTCTTAGAAACTGTGTTCTTTCAGTTAAAAAAGAAAATGTAAAATTAATTACCTACTTTGGGTCTGCTAGCTTGTATTGGCATGATCTAAGCTCATACCTAACCTACTTAAATCCAAGAGTTGATAAAATTATATGCAACAGCATTTATGTTTTTGAACATGTGAAAAAACAACTTTTTAAAAAAAATAAAAATAAAGTTGTTAAAATATACAAAGGATATAACCCTAACTGGTTCAAAGATGTTGTTCCTTTTGATTTTAGTTCTATAGGAATACCAAAAGATAGTGTTATTGTAGCTTTAGCTGGAAGCAACACTAAGAATAAAAGAATTACTGATTTTATAAATTCATCTGCCTACATAACAACAGATAAAAAAGTTCATTTTGTTGTTTTCGGAAAAGAAACTGATGCAACAAATCTAAACAAGTGTAAACATGCAAGTCCTGTAAAAAATAATATTCATTTGTTAGGTCTTCGCCCAGATGCAGTCTCCTTAATAAAAGGAAGTGATATCTATGTTCAAACCTCTATAAGTGAAGGGTTTGGTAGAGCCATTAGTGAAGCTATGTGCGTAGCCAAACCCATTATAATGACTAACGCTGGCGGTTGTACTGAATTAATTGATGAAACTTCGGGAATTATTACTCCAATTAAAGAACCCGAGTTGCTAGGAAAAGCTATTTCTAAACTGGTGAATAATCCAGAACTAAGAGTTCAAATGGGAAATAACGCAAAAAAAAGAATGGATAAAGTATATCACATTCATGACACAGTAGAGGATACATTGTCGTTATACAAGAAACTATTCATACAATAAAAAAGCCACTTTAAAAGTGGCTTTTTTTAGTTAAATTTCTTGGCATTCTTTACTTTTTGTTTTGTAAGGGCAAGTTCAATCACTTCATGCATCTCCGTTACATAATGAAATTTTAATCCTTTTAAATAACTCTTTTTTATGTCTGCAATGTCTTTTTCATTGTCTTTACAAAGCATTATTTCCTTGATATTTGCTCTTTTTGCAGCTAGAATTTTTTCTTTAATTCCGCCTACAGGTAATACTTTACCTCGTAAAGTTATTTCACCGGTCATGGCTAACTTATTTTTTACTTTACGTTGGGTAAATACTGACACTAAAGAAGTTAACATAGTAACTCCTGCACTTGGACCATCTTTTGGAGTAGCCCCCTCTGGAACATGAATATGAACATTATACTTCTCAATTATTTCTGGATCTATTCCAAATTCAATTGCATTTGCTTTAATATATTCCATGGCTATGGTAGCCGATTCCTTCATTACTTTTCCTAAATTTCCAGTGATAGTAAGTGACCCTTTTCCTTTAGATAAAATAGATTCAATGAATAGAATATCTCCTCCTACACTAGTCCAAGCTAAACCAGTTACCACACCAGCAACTTCATTATTCTCGTATTTATCTCTTTCTAATCTTGGAGCTCCTAGAATTGTTTCTATATCATCATTGGTAACAGCAATGTTATATGACTCCTCAAGAGCAATAGATTTAGCAGCAAAACGAACTACTTTAGCTATTTGTTTCTCTAAACCTCTTACTCCAGATTCACGGGTATATCCTTCAACAATTTTTTCAAGCTGTGCTTTTCCTACTTTAATTTCTTTTGCAGTTAATCCATGTTCTTTTAACTGCTTGGGTAATAAATGTCTTTTGGCAATTTCTATTTTCTCCTCAATAGTGTATCCAGTAACATTAATTATTTCCATTCTATCTCTAAGTGCCCACGGAATTTGACCCAAGTTATTAGCTGTAGCTATGAATAAAACTTTTGATAAATCAAAACCAACCTCTAAATAATTGTCATAAAACTCTGTATTTTGTTCTGGATCTAATACTTCTAACATTGCTGATGATGGATCTCCTTGATGACTTTGTCCTAATTTGTCAATTTCATCTAGTACAAATACTGGATTAGAGGTTCCTGCTTTTTTTAAGTTTTGAATCAAACGACCAGGCATAGCTCCAATATATGTTTTTCTATGCCCTCTTATTTCAGCCTCATCACGAAGGCCTCCTAAAGACATTCTAACATATTTTCGTCCCAAAGATTCAGCAACAGATTTACCTAAAGATGTTTTCCCAACCCCCGGAGGACCATATAAACAAATAATTGGAGATTTCATATCTCCTCTTAATTTTAAAACTGCTAAATGTTCAATAATACGTTCTTTAACTTTTTCTAATCCAAAATGATCTCTATCCAGAATCTTTACAGCTTCTTTTAAATTAAATTTATCATCAGAAAATATTCCCCAAGGTAATTCCAACATCAACTCAAGATAATTTCTTTGAACACCATATTCGGCCATTTGCGGGTTCATTCTTCTGAGTCTTGCTAATTCTTTATCAAAAGTTTCTCCAACTTCTTTTGTCCATTTTTTAGATCTTGCTTTTTTTCGCATTTCATCTAATTCGGCATCGTTGTTTACACCTCCTAATTCTTCTTGAATAGTTTTTAACTGCTGATTTAGATAATATTCTCTTTGTTGTTGATCTAAATCTGAACGTGTTTTGGATTGTATATCGTTACGTAATTGAAGTTTTTGTAGCTCTTTGTTAAGATTTTTAAGTGTTAATAATGCTCTTTCTTTTAAGTTATCTTTCTCCAAAATAACTTGTTTCTGCATCACACTTAACTCCATATTAGAAGAAATAAAATTCACTAAAAAAGAATCACTTTGAATATTCTTAATGGCAAAAGAAGCTTCCGATGGCAACATAGGATTTTCTTTAATAACCTCAAGTGCTTGTTCTTTAATAGAGTCTATAATGGCGCCAAATTCTTTAGGATCATCAACTTCTTTATCCTCCTTTACTTCCTGAACTTTCGCAACTAAATAGGGTTCTTCTTGAATAAGTTCCTCAATTTCAAAACGCTTTTTACCCTGAATAATTACTGTCGTATTCCCATCAGGCATTTTTAAAACTCGTAAAATTTGCGCAACTACACCAGTTTTATAGATATCTTCAGATGTTGGATTTTCTATATCTCCATCTTTTTGAGCAACAACTCCAATTACTTTATCTCCTTTATTTGCATCATTAATTAATTGAATAGATTTATCTCTTCCGGCTGTTATAGGGATGACTACTCCTGGAAATAATACAGTATTTCTGAGTGGTAGTATAGATAGAGTTTCTGGAATATCCTCTTTATTAATAATCTCCTCATCTTCAGGAGTCATCAATGGAATTAACTCTGAATCTTCATTTAATATATTGGATAAAGACAAACTGTCTAATGTTACTATTTTTGATTTACTCATATGTATTTAATCTGTCATTATGACACTGAATTTTATATTAAAATTCAATAAAAAATGATATTTAATTTATAAACATTTGATAAACAGCGTTATATGCATAAAATAAGACTGTTACTTATCTAATAAAATCAATTGTTGTGCCAGTAGTATAAATCGTTTAAGTAAAATACTAAACAACGCAAGAATTAAAAAAATAAAAATAGATAAGGTTATCTAACACTTCAAAGATTAGGAAGTTCTGTTTTTTGAAGTTTCATCAAAAACATGATGTAATATTTTTTCATCTGTTTCTGTAAGCTCCAAGCCTCTACGTTTCATAACAACTTTAGCAACCTCAAAAACTTTTTTAAGTTGGTAAGTTGTAAAACCTGTTGCACCTCCCCAACTAAATGAGGGAACAAAATTTCTTGGAAATCCGCTACCAAAAATATTAGCACTAACCCCTATAACAGTCCCAGTATTAAACATGGTATTGATACCACATTTAGAATGATCCCCCATCATTAGTCCGCAAAATTGAAGACCTGTATTTGTAAATCTTTCTTCTTGATAATTCCATAGTTTTACCTCCGCATAATTATTCTTTAAATTGGAGGTGTTAGAATCTGCACCAATATTACACCATTCACCCAAGACCGAGTTTCCAAGAAAACCTTCATGGCCTTTACTTGCATAACCAAACAACACAGAATTATTAACCTCTCCTCCTATTTTACTGAAAGGGCCAACGGTAGTTGCACCGTAAACCTTAGTCCCCATTTTTAAAATAGAGTTCTCTCCTAAAGCAAATGGTCCTCTAACCAAACTACCTTCCATAATTTCAGAATTTTCACCAATATATATCGGTCCATTAGAGGCATTTAACGATGAATAAGAAACAGTAGCTCCTTGCTCTATAAAGATATTTTGTTCCTGAATTGCATGAACTTCAACAGGTATAGGCTGTGAAGTTCTTCCTTCAGTTAGTAAATCAAAATCGGCTTGAATTGCTTTGTCGTTTAAAGAAAAGATATCCCAAGTGTTTTTTATTTGAAGAACTTCTTCTTTGAACTCTAATTGTTCATAAGAATCAAAATCTACATGCTCTTGACTATCACAAGTAAAGAAGGCAATTACCTGTTCACCTTTAAAAATTGCTTGATTATTTGTCAGATTACTTACTTTTTTTACCAAATTTTTAGTTGGCAAAAAGGAAGCATTAATTAATATATTTTTATCTAACTCTACCATTGGATATTTATCTTCCAAATATTCTTCTGTGATAGATGTTGTCGTAAAACCTAAAAATTTTTCCCATTTTTCACGAATGGTTAAAATTCCTATGCGAATGTCTGCTACAGGTCTAGTATAAGTAAAAGGTAATAGTGAGCTTCTAACATCACTGTCAAAAAGTATGTAATTCATATTGTTCTCTTAAGGGACTATTTTTCTACAAAACTAACTTTAAAAAAGGGATAAAAAAAACCGATTGTTTTCACAATCGGTTTTTGTTTAAAAAGGGACTATTATTTTTTTAAAAATCTTTGAACTCCAATTTTACTATTAGTGGCTACTCTAATAACGTAAATTCCTTTAGAAATTTTTCGAACATCTATTGAAGTATTATTAGATGAGATGGTTTTTGATAAAATCAATCTTCCTCTATAATCAAAAATAGAAACCTCAGCTTTTCCAGTCCCTGTAGGTAACTGAATATTTAATTTATCTGAGACAGGATTTGGATACATTTCAAAACTTAGTAAAGTATTTTTAGTGATTCCTAAAGAGGTAACACTTAATAGCGTACCACCTCTGTTGTTTGGACCATGCCAGGCATATGTTGAAGTGCCACCCATTGCATAAATTAAAGATAATGAACCGACTGAAGCACTAAAAACATAATCTTGTGAATCTTGGGTATCATTAATTCTAGTGGCAACAATGGTTCTTTCATTATCAGACACAGTATTTGAAATTAAAGTCCAGTCTCCACTTTCATTTGAAGAGGAATCTGCCGGCGGTATTGGTCTCTCTAAAGAAGAGGATGGGCCTGGTTCTGAGAAAGCATCTCGAATAGTATCTCCATCTGTCATAAAAATATCTGTCCCGTTCATTTCTTCATTTCCAAAACCAATAGCTAGCCAAACATCAGAGGGGCCAGTTAATGTTAAAGTAGTTGTAAAAGTTTCTCCATCTATAGTAATATTTGCAGTTAATCCCGAAAGCAATGTTTGAGTTCCAGTAGAAAAACTTTGTGAAAACAAAGAAAATGAAGTAGTCAAAAAAATTATAAGTACTATTTTTCTAGTGAAGGCCATCATTAAAAATTTAAAATATTTACTATTAAATATATTTTTTTTTAAATAATGAAATCAACTTTTTCGACCAAAAACAACATGTAAGACACATAAAACAATTTCAATACTAATTTTTGGATAATACTATTAACTATAAAAAGAGATAAAAAAACCGATTGCTTTCACAATCGGTTTATATTTAAAAAAGAAAGGACTATTTTTTAATAAATCTTTGTACCCCAATTTTATTGTTAGCAGCTACTCTAATCATATAAATTCCTTTGGAAATTTTTTGAACATCAATTGCTGTATCATTAGATGAGATTGTTTTTGATGAAACCAATCTTCCTGTATAATCAAAAACAGAAACCTCTGCTTTTTCAGAACCTGTTGGTAACTGAATGTTTAATAAATCTGATACAGGGTTAGGATACATCTCAAAACTTAATAAATTGTTTTCGTAAATCCCTAGACTTACACTGAGTGCTGTAACTCCTCTAATACTGTGATATGCATATTCGGTTGACGATCCCATTGCCCAGATTACGGTTAGAGAACCTGCAGAGGCATTAAATACATAATCATTTGAATCACCTGTGTTATTAGCTCTTGAAGCAACAATAGTTCTTGTACCATTTACAACTGAATTGACTTCTAATGTCCAATCTTGGCTATCTTCTGCCTGAGGTAATCCATTAGATGTAGAATAAGCATCTCGTAAAGTGGAACTCCCATTTGTCATCAATATATCTGTACCATTCATATTTGAATTCCCAAAACCAATACCAAACCATTTATCAGATGGGCCAGCCAACATTAGTGTGGTTGTACCTGTATCATTGTCTATGTTTATGCTAGTAGTTAATCCAGACGACAATGTTTGTGTTCCCGTAGAAAAACTTTGGGCAAACAAAGAAGTTGAAGTTATTAATAAAAGAATAAGTAGTGTTTTTTTCATGTGAGAGTTATTTTAAGAGTTGAATAATATTGCTATTGTTTGTAATTTTTGCGTAGTCGAGGGCTGTATTCCCCCTATTATCTTTTATGTTTGGGTTCGCTTTATACTTCATTAGCAGCTCAATAATTTCTTGTTGATTAAAAATCACAGAAAAATGGAGTGCGGTAGAATTGTTTTGATCTGTCAAATTTGGGTTGGCATTATTCTCTAGAAGTAATTTTACCAAATAACTATTTTTTTTAACTGTTGCCGCCATTAAAGGAGTACCATAACCACTTTTTGAATTGACGTCTTTTACATGTTCAATTAAATAGCTAGCAACTTCATTGTTACTATAATAACATGCCAATGTTAAAACAGAATACCCCTCTTTACTTAGGTTGTTAATAATATCAGGATTATTATTAGTTAACGCCTTAATTTCCATTAAAGATCCATTTCTAGCAACATCAAAAATTGATGATTCTTGTGCCTTTACATTTGAAAAAGACAAAAAAGCTAGAAAAACAAATAAACAAGTATTTTTGAAAATCAATTTTAGTGTTTTAACATTCAATATCCATAGTAAATATAATCAAAATACTTCAATTAAAATATCCTAATTTGATTGTAAAATTCTAATAATTTTTTCTTTAAACATTCACGCAATGAGGTGAAATTTTTTGAAAAACCTCTATCGCTCTGGAATAAGTAGTTTACATCTACAAAACTCTTTTTTAAAGAGCTAGAGTTTTTCATGTTTTAACTAAAGTTTACACACTATTAAAATTAAAGATTTGAGCATCAATTTAGGTTTTATTTAACATCTAATTTTATCCTTAAAGTTACTTTTGCCATAATCAAATTACATTGTAGATGAGAAAGATAATTCTTGCATTTTTGGGGGTAATACTCATAATAATTTCTGTATATACTTCAAAAATGATTATTAACAGTAAAAGTACTATCAGAAAAGCTCCACCTAAAGTTGTGAAGACTGTTTATGTAGATACTGTCTCAAACAGGACAATACCTATCATTATTCCTGCTAATGGAAACCTAATTGCTAAAAGAAGGATGGAAATATATTCTGAAGTACAGGGCATTTTCAAACCCGCCTCTAAACTTTTTAAACAGGGAGAAAAATATAAAAAAAATGAAATTTTTATCACTATAAACAATACAGAATACTACTCGAGTGTGCAGTCTGCAAAAAGTAATTTATACAACTCAATAGTTGCTATCATGGCTGATCTCCGATTAGATTTCCCTGATGTTTATTCTAAATGGGAAGCCTATATAAAATCCTTTGATCTAAATAATATTACTCCAAAGTTACCAGTAATGAGCTCTGAAAAAGAAAACTATTTTGTTACTGGTAGAGGTATTGTTTCCAACTACTATAGTGTAAAAAACTTAGAGCAACGATTGTCTAAATATACCATCAAAGCGCCATTTAAAGGAATACTTACAGAAGCATTAGTTACTGAAGGAACTCTAATTCGCAACAATCAAAAACTAGGCGAATATATAGACCCATCCATATATGAAATGGAAGTTTCTTTAGGGAAAAATTATGCAAGTTTGCTAAAAATTGGTGAGAGTGTTCAATTAAATAATCTTGAAAATACTGAAAAGTATACCGGTAAAATCTCAAGAATTAACGGTAGTGTTAATACTGCCACTCAAACAATTACCGTATTTATAGAAATAATAAACAGTTCTTTAAAGGAAGGTATGTATTTAGAAGCTAAACTAAATGCTAAAAATGAGCCAAATGCTATTGAAATCAATAGAAGTTTGTTGTTAGATGAAAATAAAATTTTTGTAGTTAGAGATAATGTATTGGATGTTATAGAGGTAACACCCACCTATTTTTCAGAAACTAAAGTAGTCTTGAAAAATATTCCTGACAAGACTATCATATTGTCAAATCCCTTTCCTGGAGCCTTTGTTGGTATGTCAGTTAAACCATTACAGCGTAAAAAAGAAAATATTATCAAATTAAAATAAGAAATATGAGAAAGCTTGTTACTTATTTTATTAAGCATAGTGTAGCTGTAAATATTGTAGTCATTGCCTTTTTAATTTTTGGTTTTGTAGGTGCCTATAATCTTAAATCATCCTACTTCCCTCTTGTAGACTCTAAAAATATTAATGTAAATATTACTTACCCAGGAGCCTCTCCCCAAGAAATAGAAGAAGGAGTAGTTCTAAAAATAGAAGACAACCTTAAAGGACTAAATGGTGTAGAGCGAGTTACCTCTACTTCAAGAGAAAATAGTGGTAGCATAAATGTTGAGATAGAAAAGGGAAAAGATATAGACTTCATGCTATTGGAGGTTAAAAATGCCGTAGACAGAGTCCCTTCTTTTCCAGTAGGGATGGAGCCATTGGTAGTGGCCAAAAGAGAACCTTCTAGACCAACCATTACTTTTTCGGTAAGTGGAAATAAAATTCCGTTAATAACACTAAAACAAATTGGTAGGCAAATTGAAAATGATTTAAGAGCTGTAGACGGTATTTCACAAATAGAAACCACTGGTTACCCTGAAGAAGAAATAGAAATAGCAATTAATGAAACTAGCTTACTGGCTTATAATCTATCTTTTGCTGAAGTTTCACAAGCCATAAATGAATCTAGTTTAATTACTACAGGGGGGACTATAAAAACAGACTCCGAAGAATACTTAATACGTGCCAATTCTAGGTCTTATTATGCAGAGGAACTATCCAATCTAGTTGTAAAGTCTGATGCTTCGGGTAAAATTATTAAACTTAAAGATATTTCGGTAGTAAAAGATCAATTTTCAGAAACTCCAAATGCAACTTATTTTAATGGAAACCTATCTATAAATATTACCATTACAAGTACCAATACAGAAGATTTAATTTCATCAGCAAATAAGGTAAATGAATATATAGAAGACTTTAATCAAAAATATGATAACGTAGAATTAAATGTAGTAAGTGACTTATCTACAACCTTAGTTCAAAGAACAGAACTTTTAACAGAAAATGCTATTATTGGAATGATATTGGTTTTGATGTTTTTATCATTGTTTTTAAATACGCGTTTGGCTTTTTGGGTTGCATTTGGTTTACCTATTGCATTTTTGGGGATGTTTATGTTTGCCGGCTATTTTAATGTAACCATCAATGTTTTATCTCTTTTTGGAATGATTATAGTCATTGGAATTCTGGTAGATGATGGAATTGTTATTGCGGAAAATATTTATCAGCACTATGAAAAGGGAAAAACACCAGAGCAAGCCGCCGTTGATGGTGTTATGGAAGTACTTCCTGCTATTTTATCTGCCATTTTAACTACTATTATAGCATTTGCCATTTTCTTGTTTTTAGATGGAATGATTGGTGACTTTTTTGGAGAAGTATCAGTAATTGTTATTTTAACTTTAGTTGTTTCCTTAGTTGAAGCGCTCATTATACTACCTGCACATTTAGCTCATTCTAAAGCCCTTCGCAAACAAAAAAATATTCAAAAAAATGGTTTGGCGGGATTATTTCAGCGTATTTTCTCAAAACTAAGACTTATTAATACTTACGGAGATAAAATAATGAAATGGCTTCGAGATAAACTATACAGCCCAAGTCTTCGGTTTACGCTTCAAAACAAATTTCTAATCTTTTCTCTGTTTATTGTATTTCTAATATTAACAGGTGGTAGTTTTGGCGGTGGAATCATACGAGGGGCATTTTTTCCTCAAATAGCTAGTGATCGAATAAGTATTTCGTTAAACATGCCAAATGGTACTAATGAAAAAGTAACTGATAGTATCATCTCATATATTGAACAAAAAGCGATAGAAGCTACCAATGAAATTAACAATGAATATTTGGGTGAAAATCCAGAAAACCATTTGGTGAAAAATTTTATTAAAAAAATTGGGCCTGGTTCCTCTGCAGCATCTTTAACGATAAATTTATTACCAGGTGAAGAACGCCCAAATGAAATAACGTCTACACTAGTAACAAATAGAATTGAAGAACGTGTAGGTGCTATTTTTGGGATTGAGAGTATCGTATTTGGAAGTGGCGGTAATTTTGGTGGTAGGCCTGTTTCTGTCTCATTCTTAGGAAATAATATCACTGAACTTAAAGCAGTAAAATCTGAATTAAAAAAACGTTTACAAGACAACACCTCTTTAAAAGATGTCACAGATAATGATCCTTCAGGAATTAAGGAAATACAATTAAAACTTAACGAAACTGCTTATGCATTAGGCTTAAATTTAAGAACGGTCATGAGTCAAGTTCGAGCTGGATTTTTTGGATCTCAAGCTCAACGATTTCAGCGAGGACAAGATGAGATTCGAGTATGGATTAGATATGACAGAGAAAGAAGATCATCCATTAAAAATTTAGATGATATGCGTATCCTTGTTCCGAACGGAAATCGCGTTCCTCTCAAAGAAATAGCTAGCTATGAGATAAAGCGTGGAGATGTTGCTATCAATCACTTAGAGAGCAGAAGAGAAATTCAAGTTTCAGCAGATATCAAAGATCCAAAGAAAACAAGTTCAACAGATATCATGGATGAAATTAAAAATGATATCATGCCTGGAATCTTAGCAAAATACCCAACAGTAACCCCATCTTATGAAGGGCAAAACAGAGAGCAATCTAAACTTACAGATTCATTAACCCCTATTGGACTAGCTGCTCTTTTGTTAATATATATTGTAATCGCATTTACATTTAGAAGCTACAGCCAACCGTTATTGTTATTGTTTTTAATTCCTTTCAGTTTACCTGCAGTGGCTTGGGGACACTGGATACATGATTATCCAGTAAATATTTTATCGATGCTTGGTATCATTGCTTTGATTGGTATTATGGTAAATGATGGTCTAGTATTAATTGGGAAATTTAATAATAACCTCAGAGAAGGATTGTCTTTTGATGATGCTCTTTATGAGGCAGGTCGTGCAAGGTTTAGAGCTATTTTTCTTACTTCAATAACCACTGTAGCAGGTTTAGCACCTCTAATTTTTGAAGAAAGTAGACAAGCTCAATTTCTAATTCCTATGGCTATATCTATAGCATATGGTATTGGTTTTGCCACTGTACTAACCTTGATTGTTTTACCAATATTCCTTTCTTTTAGCAATAATGTAAAAACAACATTAAAATGGTTACAAACAGGAAATAAAATTAGCAAAGAAGAGGTAGAACGTGTCACTAGAGAATAAATTTATCAGATGAAAATTAGAGAAATAATTATAGTTTTTTTATCGTTTTATATTAGCTCTGTTACTGCTCAGAAAATAGTAACAGTGTCTGAGGCTATTGAATTAGCTCTGGAAAATAATTATGGAATCAAAATTATTTCCAACAATAAAAAAATTGCAAAAAATAATGCTAGTATTTTAAACTCTGGTTACCTACCAACAGTTACAAGCACTTCAGGAGCTACTTTTAACAAAGACAATATTGAAGCAGAATTTGCAAATGGAGAAACTACCCAATTAAATGGTGCTAAAAGTTCTCGATACAACGCTTCCATAAATTTAAATTACACACTATTTGATGGATTAGGAAGATATTATAATTATAAGAGGTTAAAAGAGACTTATAAATTATCTGAATTACAGGCAAGAGAGACTATTGAAAATACAATCGCTCAATTATATGCGGTTTATTATAATGTAGCACAGGTATCAGAGAGTGTAGATGTTCTAGAAAGAACTCTGACTATTTCAAAAGATAGAATTAAAAGAGCCAACTATCAATTTGAATTTGGACAAGGAACAATGTTAGATGTATTAAATGCGCAGGTTGATGTGAATAATGACAGCATTAACCTAATTAATGCAAAACAACAATTGGTATATACGAAACGTGATTTAAATGTAGTTTTAGGAAATGTAATTACCTCAGAATTTAATGTAGAAACCTCTATTGATTTTAAATTAGATGTAGATCAAAATGACTTAATTAATAAAATGAAATCAAATAACGTTAGGCTTTTACAACTAGATAAAAATTTGATGATTAATAAATTTATTATCAAGGCTAATAAATCTGGATACTTACCAAGCATTGGATTAACAGGTGCTTATGGATGGAATAAAGGAAATAACAATGCTGCTTCTTTTGTAGCCGTATCAACCAATACTGGTCTTTCTGGCGGTCTTAATTTAAGTTGGAATTTATTTGATGGTGGTTCTACAGCTACTCGAGTTACTAATGCAAAAATAGATTTAGAAAATAAGGCATTAGAAAAAAAATCTATGATGATAGACATTGAACGTAATTTTAATAACGCTTGGGACGATTATCAAAATAAATTAACAATTTTCCAAGTTCAGGAAAACAATATTCTTACCTCTAAAAATAATTTTACTAGAACACAGGAAAAATACAAACTTGGTCAGGCCACATCTATAGAATTTAGACAAGCTCAGTTAAATTTCATCAATTCAGAGTTGAATAGGAATCAGGCAAAATATGCAGCAAAAATAGCAGAGTTATCTATGTTGCAAATAAGTGGAGAATTATTAAATATTCAGTTTTAACACCTTTCAACTATTGAATCATTAACAAAAAAAGCAACCAATATTGGTTGCTTTTTTTGTTACTTCAGTAATCGTACTTATTTACTTAAATACATCTTACGTTTAGAATATAAATTATAAAATTCATCATCCTTAAGATTCTCAATAAATAGAATACTTTCACCTGTACTTTTCATTTCAGGACCCAAAGTCTTATCTACATTTGGAAACTTATTAAATGAAAATACTGGCTGTTTAATTGCGTACCCATCTAGTTGTGGATTAAAATTAAAATCAGTTACTTTTTTCTCTCCTAACATTACTTTAGTCGCGTAATTTACATAAGGTTCTTTATATGCCTTAGCTATAAAAGGTACTGTTCTTGATGCTCTTGGATTGGCTTCAATAATATAAACTATGTCATTTTTTATTGCAAATTGAATATTAATTAATCCAACAGTATTCAATTTAGTAGCTATTGTATTAGTATGGTCTATAATTTGTTGCATGACCAAATTACCTAAATTAAAAGCTGGTAGAGTTGCATTTGAATCTCCAGAGTGAACACCACATGGCTCTATATGTTCCATAATACCAATAATATATACATTACCATCAGCATCACAAATGGCATCAGCTTCAGCTTCTATAGCGCCATCTAAATAATGATCTAACAATAGTTTATTATTTGGTATTTTACGTAGTAGATCTACTACATGTTCTACTAAATCTTCTTTGTTTATTACAATTTTCATTCCCTGACCTCCTAAAACATATGAAGGTCTAACCAATATTGGAAAATCTAATTCATCTGCTAAGGCAAGTGCTTCATCTGCTGATTCTGCAACCCCAAATTCTGGAAAAGGAATATTATTTTCTTTTAATAAGGTAGAAAAACTACCTCGATCTTCTGCTAGATCTAGTGACTCAAAACTTGTTCCTATTATTTTTACTCCATACTTCGTTAACTTCTCAGCTAATTTAAGAGCTGTTTGACCACCTAACTGAACAATTACTCCCTCGGGCTTCTCATGTCTAATAATGTCATAAATATGTTCCCAAAAAACAGGTTCAAAATACAATTTGTCGGCTGTATCAAAATCTGTAGAAACAGTTTCAGGATTACAGTTTATCATGATGGTTTCGTAGCCGCATTCTGCTGCTGCTAAAACTCCGTGAACACAACAATAATCAAACTCTATTCCTTGCCCAATTCTGTTAGGTCCTGATCCTAAAACAACAATTTTCTTTTTATCTGTTACTACACTTTCATTGTGAACATATACCTCTCCGGAAGCTGTTTCAACAGCATTCTCAAAAGTAGAATAATAATACGGTGTTTTGGCTGTAAATTCTGCAGCACAAGTATCAACTAATTTATAGACTCTTTGAATATTAAGTTGGTCTCTTTTTTTAAAGACTTGACTTTCTAAACAACCCAGCATGTGAGCTATCTGGCGATCTCCATATCCTTTTTGCTTAGCTTCTAACAATAGCTCTTTGTCTAAAGAATCTATGGTATAGGTAGCTATTTCTTTTTCAAGTTGAAATAACTCTTCGTACTGTTTAAGATACCACATATCAATTTTTGTGATATCATATATTTGACTCAAAGGAATCCCTAACGCTATAGCGTCATAAATTACAAAAACACGATCCCATGAAGCATTAGTTAACTTATCTATGATTTGATTATAATCCGTGTACCCTTTTCCATCAGCTCCTAAACCATTTCTTTTAATTTCAAGCGATTGAGTAGCTTTATGAAGTGCTTCTTGAAAAGATCTACCAATCCCCATCACCTCTCCAACTGCTTTCATTT
>Ga0257120_1001086_pt1 | contig 18746 bp, 16 predicted proteins | sample SI106_10metaG_FD_190153 | JGI IMG/M metagenome (GOLD analysis project Ga0257120, IMG submission 190153) | Marine microbial communities from Saanich Inlet, British Columbia, Canada - SI106_10 | ecosystem: Environmental > Aquatic > Marine > Inlet | place: Canada: British Columbia | collected... | reverse complement strand
GTTGGAGCAACTACTGGATTTGGACTATCTTATCAATATATGCCTAATCAATTAAGTTTTCAATTAGCTTTCTTTCCATATAAAGATCAATCATCAAGCTTAATAAGTGCTGGATTGACATTTATTTACAGATTAAGAGAGGGAGAAAAATTAAACTTTTTATTGTACCAAGGAAATCATTTTATCTCTCAATCTCAAACTAATTATGGGTGGGATCCTGTAAACCAAGTTTCGGTTGAAACAGGAAAATCTACAACAAGTGGTTTTAACAATGGAGTAGGAATTGGATTTGAATTTTTCTTATCTGAAAGTGTAGCTTTTAACCTAATGGCAGGATATGCAGGTTATAACAACTTCGAAAGAATTACATTAACTGGAGAAGGAGCTTTGTTCTACAAATTTTAATTAAAAACGTATTTACCGTTTCTAACTTCTACATTTGGAGGGATATGATTTTTTTGAAAAAAATCATATCCCTCTTTTAGGTTAGTCCAAAAAGAGTGAGATTTTAACCCTTTAACTTTTGGATGAGCCATTAGTTCATCTGTAAATTTAAAAGGGAATATGTGAACTCGAACAAGGGGTTGATTATTTTCTAATGCCGTTTCCAGCAGAGTATATATTTTTTCGATATTACTATTCCCCATAGCGTAACAACCAATTGAAACGCACTCTCCATGAACCATTAAAGCAGAACCTGTGTAACCTTTATTTCTTTCATAAGCATTTGGATAACCAATATTAAAGGCTAAATGATAGCTGCTGTACGGATTAAGTTGAGAAGGTTTTATGTAATAAAATCCTTCAGGACTTTTTCTGTCTCCTTGCTTAGTTTTGGTTCCTAATCCACCTGAAAAATAACAAATTTTATATGTAGTAAATAGAGTGAACTCCTCCCCTTTCTTAACCCAAACTTCAAATTCTTTTTCTTTTTTAAACAATCTAAAATAGACTTCATTCCCCCATTTCAATCCTTTATCTTTAAATTGTTTTTTTAAACTTGGTGAACTACTTGTAACTACTTTTTTAGATTTCTCACTTTTGGGGATTACCACAGAATAAAATGAGAGTCCAAGAGTACTAATTAAGACAAAAAGTAAAAGATTTTTTTTCATATCAATAATAACTCTCTCATTTCTAATTTATTTCAAAAAATGCATCCAACCACAGTAAAAGCTAATACATTTTTGGTAAATGTATATTTATAAAACAAAAAAAACGAAGTTATGATTGATAATATTATGAGTATGGTTAAGGATCAAATCGGAGGTGATTTGATGGAGAAATTTGGATTGGATTCAAGCCAAAAAGACGAAGCAATAAACATTACAAAAGATACGATTTCAGATAAAATTTCTGGTGCTGCTTCTGGTGGTGGAATGTCAGGAATTATGAACTTGTTTTCTTCTAACGATAATGATGATGAAGGAAACTCTATGCTATCGGATTTAACTAGCTCACTTTCATCTAATTTTTCGGATAAATTAGGAGTAGATTCAGATAAGTCTGGAGGAATATCTAGTATGATTATGGAAAAAGTAACTTCACTATTTGGAGACAAATTAGGAGGTAGTTTTGATATTGGAGATTTGATGGGAATGATTGGTGGAGGAAAAGCTGGTGGTATTGCCGATATGGTTGGCGGACTTATTGGTGGAGACAGCAAAAAATCTGGCGGACTCGGTGGAATGCTTGGTAAACTAGGAGGACTTTTTGGAAAGAAATAAATCAATAAATTAAATAAAAAAAAGCCTCTCAAATTAACTTTGAGAGGCTTTTTTTATGACTTAAAACTTTTACTATTAGGAGATTCAAATATTTCTAAATCAAAATATTGAATGGAAGCTAAAAGATGATCAAAAATATCTGCTTGAATAAATTCGTAGTTCTCCCATTTTTTGTCCTTACTAAAGGCATAAATCTCAATAGGAATACCTTCAGATGTTGGCTGAAGCTGCCTTGCCATGAGCATTAATTCTTTATGAACAGCAGAATGTTGTGCCAAATACAACTCTACATATTTTCTAAAAACTCCAATATTGGTAAGATGCCTTCCGTTCAAAATAAGCTCTTTATTTTCAACTTCTTTTTCATTGTAAGCTTCTAATTCTGCTTTCTGTTTAGTTAGGTAATTTGATAAGAAATCAATTTTCATCAGCTTATCAATATCCTCATTCGTTAGGTATTTAATCGTGTCTTGTCGGATAAAAAGTGCTCTTTTAATTCGTCTTCCAGGAGAATCAAGCATTCCTCTCCAGTTTTTAAAACTATCGGAAATAAGTGCATAAGTAGGAATTGTGGTAATCGTATTATCAAAATTTTGCACTTTTACTGTAGCTAAATTTATTTCTACTACATCTCCATCGGCTCCGTATTTCTCAAAAGTAATCCAATCGCCAATCCTAACCATATCATTGATAGAAACCTGAATACTTGCAACAAATCCAAGAATAGTATCTCTAAACACCAAAATAATTACAGCAGAAACAGTTCCCAAAGCTGTGAAAAATTTCCACATTTCAATTCCTGTTAAAACACTAAACGCGAGAAAAAACCCAGCAAACCAAGCAAATATCATAAACACCTGGATATAACTATCAATTGGCTTGTCTCTATATTGTGGTTTAGTTTTTAAATAATCTTTAATCGAATTTAAAATACTACGGACAATGTATAGAATTAAAACAATGCCAATAACTTCTACCGCTTTTATCAATAAATTTTCCACTATTGGGAAATCTGTAAAAATAAAAGGAATATAATAATGAAATAAAAGTATTGCAGGAACATGAGCTACGTTAGTAGGAAGCTTGTTCTTTATTAAAATATCATCAAATTTAGTTTTCGTTCCAGAAGCAATTCTACTAGAAATTTTACGAATAATAATTTTAATAAAATAATCTACAAATAGTGTAAGTGCTGCTACTATCAATAGCAACAAAAACATATTTAGGTATTTAGATACAGTTGGACCAGAGCCCATTTCGAGAAAATAATCGTATAGATAATGGGAATATTTACTCATTGGACAATTAGTTTTAAGTTAAAACTTTGGTGAACTCTAAAATCTTAACTTAAAGATACTAAACATTAAATCTAAAGTGCATAATGTCGCCATCAGCAACAACATATTCTTTTCCTTCAACACCCATTTTCCCTGCTTCTTTTACTTTAGCTTCAGAACCTAAAGAAACAAAATCATTGTATTTAATTACTTCAGCTCTAATAAATCCTTTTTCGAAATCGGTATGAATTACTCCTGCAGCTTGAGGCGCAGTCATTCCCTTAGTAATTGTCCAAGCTCTTACTTCTTTTACTCCTGCAGTAAAATAAGTACTTAAATTAAGTAATTTATATGCACTAGTAATTAGTTTATTTACTCCTGGCTCTTCCAGTCCCATATCACCTAAAAACTCTTGTCTATCTTCAAAAGATTCCAATTCATTGATATCGGCCTCAATTTGAGCACCCAAAAACAATACCTCTGCATTTTCGGCAGATACAGCAGCTTTTACTTGTTCTACATATTTGTTTCCTTCAGCCACTGAACCTTCATCTACATTGCACAAATACAATACTGACTTAGTAGTCAGTAATTGCAATTCTTTCATGAATTTCACATCATCTTCAGCCTCTACTTCTACTTCTCTTCCTGATTTACCTGCTTCTAATTTTTCTTTTAATTGAGTTAAAATAGCATGTTGACGAACAGCTAACTTATCTCCAGATGCTGCAGCTTTTCCAAGCGATTTTATTTTGCCTTCTACTGCTTCTAAATCTTTCAATTGCAATTCAATATCAATGATTTCTTTGTCACGAACTGGATCTACACTTCCATCTACGTGTACGATATTATCGTCATCAAAACATCTTAATACATGAATAATTGCATCAGTCTCACGGATGTTTGCAAGGAATTTATTTCCTAATCCTTCTCCTTTACTTGCTCCTTTTACCAATCCAGCAATATCAACTATTTCAATAGTAGTTGGCATTACTCTTTCTGGATTTACAAGACCTTCTAGCTCAGTTAATCTATTATCTGGTACAGATATAGTTCCTAAGTTTGGTTCTATTGTACAAAAAGGAAAGTTTGCCGATTGCGCTTTCGCATTAGACAAACAATTAAAAAGTGTCGATTTTCCTACATTAGGTAACCCAACTATTCCGCATTTTAAAGCCATGTGTTCAAATTTTTTACAAAAATACGGTAATTAATGGAATATTGGGAAACTGATTTAAATAAAAAAGGAGCTTCTTTCGAAACTCCTTTTATTATTAGTTTTTAAATTTTTATTATGCTGCTTCTAAATCCAACACCTCTTCAGAGTCTGGATCTAAATCTAGTATATTACTTTCTTTCTCTTTTTCAGCTTGACCTTCACATCTACTACAAAGCTCAGAGATGTTTTTATCAGCTTTGCACTCCCCTACAGTTCCTGTTAAGATTTCATTAGTTCTGTCTCCATTTATATATCCACAAGTATTATACAAGTGATATTTGGTTCCAGATTTAGTCCAAAAAACTGAATTAAAACCTAAGTCATCCACTCTTTGAGTTTCCTCTGTGTATTGCTCAACTGATGGTGGATTAAAATCAATTCCTGTTCCAACTCCAATCAATAAAGCTGCTCCAGCAATTGCTCCAAGTATTCCTTTTTGTTTCCCATCTATGTTTTTATCTGTAAGGATTAAAACAACTAAAGGTAAAAAGGCAATAGCACTTATGATTGCTCCCAATTGATTTTGAACCCAAAATTTAAATTTATTTTTCTTTGATGCTGGATCAAGTTTATTCGCTTTTTTCCACAATAAGTTTCCTGCCACAGCAAATATTAATGCAACAACTATCAGTACGATAAGCATTGTCATTCCGTTTTCTTGAACGTCTCCTCCTTTTAATTTAAGGATTCCCCAAATTTCAAATCCTATTGCAATTGCCCATGCTATTGCAGCTATTACTCTAAAAGTTATCGCTTTAGATTTATTATCTTCAGTTGGTTTCCAAGTATCATTAGCAGCTGATGAAGAAGATGCTTCATTACTTACTTTAGTTATTTTTTTATCTGACATATTAGTTTTATTAGGTTGTAGCGCAAATACAATTAAAATATGAGGATTTGATTCTAGTTTCATTAATTCCGCTAAATTCTTCTTATTTTTGAACTAATCGAAAAATCTATTTCTCTTAATGAAAACATTTTTAATCAACATAAAGCAGCTAGCTGGAATTCAAGAAAATATTTCTAAACTTAAACTAAAAGGGAAAGAAATGGGAGTTTTGACTACCCTAGAAAACGCCTATTTAGAAATAGAAAATGGATTAATTTCTGGATTTGGAGAAATGAGGAGTTTACCTAATACCGACAACTCCAAAATAGAAGACTGTTCAGGAAAAGTTGTACTTCCTGCTTGGTGCGATTCGCATACTCACTTAGTATTTGCAGGAACTAGAGAAACAGAGTTTGTTGACAGAATTAACGGATTGACCTACGAAGAAGTTGCAGCTCGTGGTGGTGGAATAATAAACTCTGCCAAAAGATTGCAAACTGCTACCGAAGAAGAATTATACCAAGCTGCATGGACAAGATTAGAGGAGATAAAAAGCATGGGAACTGGAGCGGTAGAAATTAAAAGTGGTTACGGACTATCCTTTGATGCAGAATTAAAAATACTTCGAGTAATTAAAAGACTTAAAGCTGAATCGGACTTAACAATAAAAGCTACATTCCTTGGAGCACATGCTGTCCCGCCAGAATTTAAAGGAAACAAAGATGGCTATTTAGATATGTTGATTAACGAAGTCCTTCCAGTAATTAAAGAAGAAAACTTAGCCGATTACATTGATATATTTTGCGAAATAAACTACTTTACCGTAGCTGATGCAGAACGAATTATGGAAGCTGGGGCTAGCATTGGATTACAATCTAAAATTCATGTAAATCAGTTTACAAGTATTGGTGGAATTCAAGCAGGAATAAAACACAAGGCACTTTCATTGGATCATTTAGAGGTAATGACTGATGAAGACATTGAAGATTTACATAAATCTGAAACTATGCCTACTGCATTACCATCTTGTTCATTTTTCTTAAAAATTCCTTTTGCTCCTGTTCGTAAAATGATTGACCAAGGATTGGCAATTGCACTTGCAACTGATTACAATCCAGGCTCTACTCCATCAGGTAAAATTCCATTCGTAATTTCTTTAGCATGTATTTATCAAAGATTAACTCCTGAAGAAGCTATTAATGCTGTTACAATGAACTCAGCTTATGCCATGGGAATTAGCGACACTCACGGGTCAATTACAGTAGGTAAAAAAGCGAATTTGATAATTACCAAAGAGATTTCTAGCTATAACTATATTCCTTATGCTTTTGGAGGAAATCATGTGGAGAGAGTTATTTTGGGAGGAAAATAGAATTACTAATTAAAAACTTAATTTATAAATGCCACTTATATTAATGTCATTCCTGCGAAGGCAGGAATCTTAGCACAAGAATCATTCACATTAAATGAATACTTATTTCATATACATTCTTTCAAGTCCAAATAAATCTGTGCTTTACATTGGTGTAACTAATGATTTACAAAGAAGAATAGCAGAACATAAAAGCAAAATGTTTGAAGGCTTCTCTAAAAAATATAATTGCACTAACTTAGTATATTTCGAAAAACACAACCAAATTGAAAAAGCCATTTTAAAAGAAAAACAACTTAAAAAATGGAAAAGAGAATGGAAAGAAAATTTGATTAATTCAGAGAATTCTGATTGGACAGATTTAGCTAAGGATTGGTAACTGACTTAAATTTAAACAGATAATTAGCTCGATTTAAGATTCCTGCCTGCGCAGGAATGACAATAAAAACTAAAAAAAATTAAAAAAAATAGATTAAATTTGGATTAAATTTGGATTACAAAATACAAACCAAATGAAATTAAGGCAACTAAGTATTCTACTAATATCTTTAATATTAATAGTATCAAATTGTAAAAAGGAAGACGAAAACCTTTCCATACCAGATTGTAATGCAACCATTAGCAAGGTGCAATTTTACACTAGCCAAGGAAATTTTGTAGTACAATTGGAAGATAGATTAGCTCCAATAACCTCTAGTAATTTTTTGAAATTAGTGAATCAAAAATTTTATGATGGAATCATTTTTCACAGAGTAATGCAAGGATTCATTGTTCAAGGAGGTGACCCAACAGGAACTGGAACTGGTGGACCCGGATACTCAATACAAGATGAATTTCATGAAGATTTAAGTAACGTAGAAAAGACTATTTCTATGGCAAACAGTGGCCCTAATTCCGGAGGAAGTCAGTTTTTCTTTAACATGACAAACAATGATTTTTTAGATTTTGATGAGTCGCCATCAAGTTCCAAGCATGCAGTATTCGGGAAAGTAATATCTGGTTACGACAAAGTTGAAGCAATTTCTAATGTTTCAGTAAACTCTGGCGACCGACCAATTACTGATGTAGTAATTGACAGCATTAGAAAAATAAATTAATCTAGTTTATTCAGCTTTCTGCAAAGTAAAAAAGATCATTCCATTTCTAGACTTTATAGTTTGTCCTTCATTTTATAATTTCCATTCTTTTGGTAAATTATTATTTTCGATTGTAATACAATCTTACCTTTTTCTAATAACCATGTACCATTTGCTTCTATTTTATTATTAGCATCAAACGAACTGTAATGGCTAAATGTGTTATCATCATTTAAACTTAGTTGTATAATTGAATCACCATAATTACCAACAACTTCACTTTTTACTGCCTTTGTAAAAGACAAAGAGACAATAAATAAGGCTACTCCTACTGAAATTAATTTTAGTTGATTTTTCATTGTATTGATTTTATGTTTTCCTAAGTTAATGAAAACAAATGAATTAATTAATTTTTATTCTTTACTTAATATTCTCAACTAACCTTTTCTTAATTTTTCTCGTGTTTATAAATGAACCAAAAAATTTATTGATCATGAAAAATATTATCCTAACTCTAATGGCAATTACTGTAGTAATGTCTTGTAAAAAATCCACACAATTCGAAGATTCTGAATTTCTTTCTGTAGAAGAAAAAAACATGAGTGTTATAGCCAAAAGAACTTGGACGGGATGTCCTTCATGTGGAAGATCAGGTTTTAAATATTTGAAAGAAGCCGAAATCGATTATAAAGGAAAAGCTGTTGTTATGGCATGGTATCTTGGACTTCAAGACGAAGCAGAAGATTTATTCTGGGCAGCTGGACCAGAATTTAACTTGGGAAACAGCACTCCTACTTATTTTACCAATTTTGTAAAGTCAGCTCAAAGAACTGTAATTGAAGAACATAATTCTTCTCCAGTAGTATTAAATTCAAATTACGATTTCTTTATTTCGGGAGATAAAGTAAAAATAAGAACTACTACTCAATTTTTTAAAGAAACGGACGACTCGTATTACCTTGCTACTTACCTAATAGTAGATGGAATTGTTGCTCCACAAAGCGGACACCCAGATGGAGCTAATGCTGAACACGTTAATGTTGTTGCAGACATTGCTAAACCAACTACCATATCAAACAAAAAAGACTTTGGATATTTAATAGCAAATGGAGCAAGACAAAATCAAAAAGTAAATTTAGAATTTGATGTAGATTACAACCTTAATTGGGAAAAAGAAGACATATCTATAGCAATTGTAATGTTTAAAGAACAAGGTGATTCTATCGTTTTTGCAAATGCATTTACAAAATAATTAATCCAATTTAGCAAAAGAATCCCAAACCGGATCTTTTGGCGGAGGAGCTACAATAGTCACTGGCTCTTTCTTTACTGGATGAATAAATTCAATGGCTCTGGCATGTAAATGTATGGAGCCATCTGGATTTGATCTTTTTGCTCCGTATTTTAAATCCCCCTTTATTGGGCAACCAATAAAACTCAATTGAGTTCTTATTTGATGATGACGACCAGTTTTAGGATTCACTTCCAATAAAAAGAAGTTATCTGACTTAGCTTTTAATTTATACGTTAATGTAGACTCTTTGGAACCTGAACCAATACTCTTATTATGAGCATATGATTTATTCTGTTGCGTATTTCGTTTAAGCCAATGTGTTAATTCACCCGATTCATTTCCTGGAGCATCTCGAACTACAGCCCAATATGTTTTCTGAATCTCTTTATCCTGAAACATTTTGTTTAATCGAGTCAATGCTTTACTTGTTCGCGCAAAAACCACAATTCCCGAAGTTGGTCTATCAATCCTATGAGCAACTCCCAAATACACCTCTCCTGGCTTGTTATACTTTACTTTAATATAGTCTTTCACCATATCAGAAAGGGGTTTATCGCCAGTTTTATCTCCCTGAACCAAATCGCCAGCTCGCTTATTAATTACAATTAAATGATTGTCTTCAAATAAAACAGAAAGTGCCATAGTTACTTAAATAATTTAATGAGTAATATTTCGAAAGCTAAGAAGATAATAGCTGCTAACACAAACCATTTCCACCATTTGGTGTCATTTGCCATTGATAAAGAAGAAGCTCCTTTAGAGTTATCCATTTCACTTCCATTAACAACAACTGCTCCATTAGCCAGTTTCTTTAATTCAGCTAAATCATAAGAGCCAAATTCAGACTCTAGTCTGTTGTAATTAAGACCAAATCCTGCAATGTTTTTTCCTTTATAGGTTACATTATAATTTCCTGATTGAGTCAGACTCTTAGGCAAAAACAATTGTAACTCTCCCCTATTCTTTTCAATTTCAGGAATCACATCAATCTCCATTTCTTTGTTTTGGATATGGATTTCTTCAGTGAGATACTCTTTGTCTTTTAATACAATACTTTCATCCGTAACCAAATAACCAACCGATTGTGGCGAACCACTATTTTCGACAATACGAAGTAGAGAAGTAACAAATATACTGTGACTTGCCAAATTACTAAAACTCTTATCTAGCGGTACAGTGAACACATAAACTTGTCCGCTTTTGTAACTGAATTTATTTAAAAAATCATTTCCTGTTTGCAGCTTCATTAACTTATCTACTCGCGCTCTTGACGAAGAAGAAAATTTATATGAATTAGAAACAACCGGTAAATCTATATTTTTTGGAACTTTTTGGAATAAATCTTTGAAAATTGGATGTTCAAAATTCAGGTAAGATACTTTGGTGTTAGTTGTATCTTTGGATACAAATCTACCAGCCTGAACAGCCAATAAAAATTCGTTTACAGAATTTAGTTTCACATCACTACCTGGGAAATAAAGTACCGAACCTCCAGTCTCCAAATATTTAAGCAACTCCGATATTAACCCAGAAGAGAACTCATTCAACTCATTAAGAATAATTAACCCAGAACCAGAAAACTCAGAAAAATCGATTGCTGAAGCTGAGCTATTCTTTATTTTAAAATAAGTGTCATTAGAAAATAATTGATTTATATTTCCACTTACATTATCCTGAAAACGAGCATTGTTATTAATCACCAATATTTTGGCAGACTCCTCTAATAAATAAGAAAAGTAAAACTCATCATCAAACGTAGAATTAGGATTTGGATACTCTGATATTTTCAATTTTGCTGAAACCAATCCAGGTTTGTCTTTGGTATAAGACATCACTATTTCAGTCTCCGAATTAGATTTAATATCCTGATTAACAAAACTCTCTGTTTTGCCATTAATAATCAATTCCGTTTTAACCTGAATATCATCTTCGGTATTGTTTACCAGTTTAGCAGTAATGTTTTCTTTCTTTTTAATTACCCTAACTGGCGAATCGAACCAAACAGAATCAATAAAAACATTGCCAGTAATCTCGGGTTTAAGATGAATAAACGAAGAAAGAATTGTTGTATTAAGCTTCATTTGTTCCACAAAATAACCCAACTTATTTTCGGTAAATTCTTTGTTCAAAAAATCAAGTTGCTTTTGCTCCACTTCGCTCATTAGCCTAGATGATGAACTGACTTCAATCTCTTGAATTAAATCTACAAACTCCTGCTTGGTAACAAACCTCTGGTGTTTTAATTCAAAATCATTGGTGATTAACTGAAACTTGTCGCTCTGTTTATAAAGCTGTGCAATATTATCTGCCTTTTGTTTAGCTTGATCTAGCAAAGTAAACTCTTGCGATACATTACTCATGCTAAACGAATTATCTATATAAACAGAAATTAATTTTTCTCCCTGTCCTACTTTATTCATTTTGGAAGGAAAAAATGGTTGGGCAAAAGCGAATACCAAAGCGGCAATTGCTAATATTCGAGATAATAATATTAATAAATGCTTTAGGTTAGATTTTTTAGAAGTCTCCATCTCTACTTCTTTCAGAAGGCGTAAATCAGAGAAATAGACTTTTTTGAACTTCTTAAAATTAAATAAATGGATAATTATTGGAATAGCAATTGCCAATAGTGCCCATAAAAATTGTGGATATAGAAAGTTCATAGGTCAAATATATTTCATTTTTTTAACTAGTAAAGATTTATCCCTTACTTTTGGAGAATAAATTTTACAATGACCAGAAATCAAGCCTTTCTTCTACTCCACATTTGTGTCTTTGCTTGGGGATTTACTGCTATTTTAGGAGAACTAATCACTTATGATTCTGTTTCGCTAGTTTGGTGGAGATTACTGGTTGTTAATCTTAGTTTGCTAGTTTATTTGGTAATTGCCCGCAAAAAACTCATCCTAAACAAAAGTATATTTTGGAAAATTGCTGGAGTTGGAGCTATTGTAGGAATTCATTGGTTGTGCTTTTTTGGAGGAATAAAAGTGGCTAATATTTCCATTACCATGATTTCATTTTCTACCGGAACTTTCTTTACTGCACTCATAGAGCCTTGGGTATACAAACGAAAAATAAATCCTAACGAAGTAATTATTGGTGTACTCATTATGCTAATAATCAGCATTATTGGATTAACCGAATTCGAAAACTCAGAGAATCCAATTTGGGGAATAGTTCTGGGTTCTTTAGCAGCATTAACAGCAGCTATATTCTCTACTTTTAATGGTAAACTAATTCAAAAATCCAACTCATTTACTATTTCTTTTGTAGAGTTAATCTTTGCTTTTATTTTAGTTTCAATAGGATTATTACTCTTTTTCGAAGTGCCAGATAATTTATTTTCTCCATCTACTGAGGACATTTGGTATATCCTCTTATTAGGAATTGGGTGTACAGCTTTCCCTTTTATTGCCAGTGTAGAAGTAATGAAAAAACTAAGTCCTTTCTCGGTTAACCTAGCCGTTAATTTAGAAATTGTTTACGCTATAATTTTAGGTTATTTCATCTTTAGAACCAAGGAACAAATGACTCCAACTTTTTATATTTGCGGAGCAATGATTGGAGTTCTCATTGTTTTTAATGAGGTGTTGAAAAGAAAAAGGAAGAAGAGAAAAGCTAATGAAACTATTATTGATGATTTGGAATTAAAATAGAATCTATTAAGAAATTTTTTTTATCATTTCTTGAACACGCTTTTTAGCTTCTGCTTCTGAGATGCCATCATAATAGTCTTTTACAAAAGTATGTTCAAAATCTTGATGAGGAAAAATTTCGGGTCTATCATTTCCAATTTTAGTCACAACATCACAAGGAATTGATAAAGTAGCATCATATTCTGAAATATTACTGCAAAGCCAATGCTGGTAATTCTTAATGTGATTTCCCACATTCTGAACATTTAATCTTTTTAAATTTATTTTTATTCCAAAACATAATCTAATTTGAAATTAAACCAACTTATTCTCCACCAAATACTCAGCAATTTGCACAGCATTAGTTGCAGCTCCTTTTCTTAAATTATCGGCTACCACCCACATGTTTAATCCATTCTCTACAGAATGATCTCTTCGGATTCTACCAACAAATACTTCGTTTCTTCCCTCCGTATATTTTGGCATTGGGTACACATACATATCTGGATTATCTTGTAAAATTACTCCTTGTGTATCGGCAACAATTTTACGAATATCAGAAACTTCAAAAGGCTTTTTAGTCTCTACATTTAATGATTCAGAATGACCTCCAACTACTGGTACACGAACTACTGTTGCAGTAATTCCGATAGAATCATCATTAAAAATTTTGTGTGTTTCGTTTACTAATTTAATTTCCTCCGAAGTATAACCGTCTTCCTGAAAATCTCCTCCGTGAGGTAAACAGTTTTTATCAATTGGATAAGGATAAGCCATTTCACCTTTCAGTTCATTTCGCTCATTTTCCATTTGTTTTACTGCCTTTACCCCAGTTCCTGTAATAGATTGATACGTAGAAATTACTAATCTCTTTATTCCATATTGTTTATGAATTTCGGATAAAGCCAACACCATTTGTATCGTACTGCAATTTGGATTTGCTATAATTTTATCTTCTTTAGTCAGTTCAGATGCATTAATTTCTGGTACAATTAATTTCTTATCCGCATCCATACGGAAAGCCGAAGAATTATCAATTACGGTAGTTCCTGCTTCAACAAAGCGATTTGCAAACTCGATAGAGCGTTCACCACCAGCCGAAAATATAGCAATGTGTGGAGCTCTTGAAATTGCGTCTTCCATAGAAATAATAGCATGATTACTTCCTCCAAAAGCCAACTCTTTACCTACAGATTTTTCAGATGCTACTAACATCAATTCCGTAATTGGAAATGAGTTTTCCGCCAATACTTTCAAAATTTGTGTTCCCACCATTCCTGTGGCACCAATTACAGCTATTTTCATTTATTCCTGATTTATGGATTATTTAATCGAGTTACTTAAACCTTGTGATACAAAAATATTATATTTAAGGCAGAATGTAATTTATTTATGCGGTATTATTTAATCTTATTGTTGTTTTTATCACAAGCCTCTGTTTTGTTCTCTCAATTTACAGATAATTTTACTGATGGAAACTTTACAGCAGCTCCAGCTTGGACTGGAAACAGCATTGATTTTACTGTAACAAGCGGAGAATTACAATTAAATGCTCCTTCTGTAACTAGCACAAAATATTTAAGCACCAGTTCACAAGCAATTAATTCTGCTCAATGGGAATTTAAAACCAGAATGACCTTTGGAACCTCTTCTTCTAACTTCGCTAAAATCTATTTAGTATCTAATACTCTTACTGCCGATATTGAGAAACAACAGGCAAAAAAGAATAAAACGAAGTTCCTATGTAGTAATTTTTGCTTCAAATAGGGGAGGTAATAAATAAACATAATTCAAAGTTATATTATCGCACTGATTAAGATAGTAAAACTAGCCAAAAGAAGTGTTTATTTAATTCATCTAAAAAAGCAGATAATTAAACATCTAGCTACTTAAAAAATTATCTCAATAGATTAACATGTCCAAAAATTTCTTTTTTATCACCACCTAAATTGTGATAAATTATTTTATAAACATAAGTGTCTGATTGAGACATGACACCATCTGTATCTGTTCCATCCCATCCTTCAGCTAAATTCTCAGTAAAAAATAATAGCTCTCCCCATTTATTATAAATGCTGAATTTATATAACGAAGCAGAATTTATAACGGGTCTAAAAACATCATTAAGCCCATCATCATTAGGAGTAAAAGAATTAGGAACAAACAAATTATATTTCATTTCATAGAAAATTTCACCCATTAAGGTATCATAACATCCAACATTATTCTCCACAATTAACTGAGGATAATAAAAACCTTCAATTGCATAATCTGTTTTTAACTCAGTAAACGTTGAAACTATTGCACCAGCTCCGTCATCAAAAGTTGAAAAATTAAAATTCAAGGAATTGTTAGTGAATAAAACATAAGGATAATAATAAGAAGTTCTCAAATTAACTGGAGAAAACAAGGCAGTGGGACTCGGATGAATAGTAATGGAATTAGGTTGAATCATTGTATCAAAACACCCATAACTATTTTCAACTACCAATGTTATGTCAAATAATCCAGTGTCTTCATAGATATATATTGGAGCTAATACATTTGAAAATGTGGTTTCTTCAAAATCCCAATAATGAATCCAGCTTATATCTGATAAACTTATTAAATCAATTACATTAGAATCACCTATGCAATACTCATTTTTATTGATTCTAAAATCTGCTAATGGTGAAGGATAAACCTCAATCGTATCTGTATAAGAAGTGTCACAACCAAAAGCACTATATCTTAATGTTATTGGTTTTGTCCCAAAAGTACTAAATAATATTCCGTTTGGATTAGCAATAGATGAAATACCTGGTGTTGCTGTAGGACCGAAATTCCAATCTATTTGTGTACTATTATAAAAAGCACCTCCTGCATTAAAATCAAAGGAGTTTTCATTTAAACATTGTTCTGTTGGCGCAACAAAAAATGGACTTAACAAAGGATGCATTACAACTTGTTGGTATAAAGTATCTGGACAAATTGATGAGTTCCTGCCCATAACCAACATAACTGTGTAAATCCCAGAATCTGGAAAAGTATAAGTTGGATTAGCAACTGTTGAAGTATCTGTTAAGGTTGTCTTATCTCCAAAATCCCAATAATAATCTTTTGAGAATAAACTGGAATCTGAAAACTGTATAAAATAGTCAACACAATTATTATCAGAAAAAGAGAAGTTAGAAAGAGGAGAAACATATACTTCTATTGAGTCAGTGTAAGAAGTATCACAACCAAACGCTCTATACCTAACAGTTATTATTTTTTTACCAACAGTATTATATACTATTCCAGTAGGATTAGAACCTGATATAAAACTTGGTGTTGCTGTAGGGCCAAAATCCCAATCAATTTGTGTACTTCCATAGAAATTTCCTCCAGCATTAAAATTAAAAGAATTTCCATTTAAACATTGATTTTGGGGCACATTAAACGAAGGTCTAAGCAAAGGATGCATAACAACTTGCTGATATGATGTATCTGGACAAATTGAATCAAAAGTTCCCGCTACAAGCATTACCGTATAAATCCCAGAATCTGGGAAAGTAAAAGAAGGATTAGCCATAGAAGAAGTATCTGATGTACTTAAAGGCACTCCAAAATCCCAATAATAAAAATCTGTAAATAAACTGGAATCAGTGAACTGAATATCAAAGTCTATGCAGTTATTTTCAGTGAATGAGAAATTAGAAGAAGGTGAATTGTAGATTTCAATAGTATCTGTATACGAAGTGTCACAACCAAATGCATTGTATCTAATTGTGATAGGCTTCAGACCTGTACTATTAAATGATATACCCGTAGGATTGGAACCTAATGAAGTATTTGGTGCAGCCGAGGATCCAAAATCCCAATCAATTTGAGTACTCCCATAGAAATTCCCCCCTGCATTAAAATCAAATGAGTTTCCATTTATACATTGGTTGTCTGGGATATTAAAGAAAGGATTTAACAAAGGATGCAAGACAACTTGCTTGTACGAAGTGTCAGGGCATATTGTAGAGTAAGAACCTGAAATTAACATTACAGTATAAATTCCAGAATCTGGGAAAGTAAAAGTAGGATCTTTAGCTGAAGATGTATCGGTCGTAATTCCGGTAACTCCAAAATCCCAGTAATAGAAGTCAGTAAACAAACTTGAGTCAGAAAAGTCAATTGTATAATCAACACAATTATTATTAGTGAATATATAATTAGAAAAAGGTGAGCTAAAGACTTCTATTGTATCAGTATAGCTTGTGTCACATCCAAATTCTTGATACCTAATTGTAATAGGTTTCTTTCCTATGCTATTAAAAACAATATCTGTAGGGTTTTGAGCAGATGAAGTACTTGGAGTAGCTGAAGAACCAAAATTCCAATCTATCTGTGTATTGCCATAGAAAGCACCTCCTGCATTAAAATCAAAAGAATTAATATTTAAACATTGATCTACGGGCTTACTATAATAGGGATTTAGTAATGGGTTTAAAGTTATCTGTTGATATGAGGTATCTGGGCATAAAGATATGTTTCCATCAACTATCAACCTTACTGTATAAACCCCTGAATCTGGATATGTAAAAGTAGGATTAGAAGAAGTAGAGGTGTCAGTTATACTTGTAGTAACTCCAAAATCCCAATTATGCCCTGTGGCAAATAAACTAGAATCAGAAAACTGTGCTGTTAAATTAAAACAGTTGTTGTTGGTAAATGAGAAGTTTGAAACAGGATTATCATATACTTCTATAGTATCTACAAATATTGTGTCACATCCAAACTCTCTATATCTTATAGTAATAGCTTTTTTACCACTTGTACTGAAGATAATTCCTGTAGGATTAGATATACTTGATGTGCTTGGTGTTGCTGTAGGTCCAAAATCCCAGTCAATCAGAGTTCCTGGATATGAGGTACCTCCTGCTGTAAAATCAAATGAATTTCCACTAAAACATTGATTAGCTGGTTTACTAAAATAAGGAGCTAAGATTGGATTTAAACTTATCTGTTTATAAGACGTATCAGGGCACAAAGATTCATTCCCATCTGCAATAAGTCTTATAGTATAAACCCCAGAATCTGGATAACTAAATAAAGGGTTTGCTATAGATGATGTGTCAGTTATACTCGGTATTACTCCAAAATCCCAATAATATTCAGTTGTGAATTGTGTAGAATCTATAAATTGTACTGATAAATCATGACAATTATTATCTGTAAATCCAAAATTAGAAACAGGATTATCATACACTTCAATAGTATCTGTTTTTGTAATGACACAAACAAAATCAGTAAAAATTAATGATATTGCTTTCTTCCCACTTGTATTAAATATTACAGTTGGTGGATTAAGTGTTGTATCTGAATTTGGAGTTGCAGACGGTCCAAAATCCCAAGTAAATTGTGTTGTAGGATAATAAATACTAATAGAATCAGCAATAAAATTAAATGCGTTTCCTACAAAACATTGGTTAGCTGGTAAATTAAACTGAGGATCTAATACTGGAAAGATTCTTACTTGTTTGTAAATAGTATCAGGTGCACAAAGCAAATATTGGGAAGTTACAATTAATCTTACTGTGTATATTCCCGTATCTTGGTATGTAAATACTGGATTTTGTAAAGTGGAAGTATCAGAAGTAATTCCTGGCAACCCAAAATCCCATTGGTAAGTCCCTGCAAACAAACTAGAATCATAAAAACTGGTTACCAAGTCAACACAAATAACATAGTCAATGATGAAATTAGCAACTGGTAATTCATAAACGTGAATTGTATCCACAAAAGAAGTATCACAACCAAAATCTTGGTATCTGATAGTAACTGCTTTCTTTCCTGATGTATTAAAAACGATACCTGTAGGATTTTGAATATTTGAACTACTTGGCGAAGCTGAAGCACCAAAATCCCAATCTATCTGTGTTCCAGGATAAAAACTTCCTCCAGCGCTAAAATTAAAAGAATTACCAGTGAAACATTGATTAGCTGGTCTAACAAAATAAGGATTTAATATTGGATCAACTCTTATTGTTTGGTAAGAAGTATCTGGACAAGCTAAATACTGTGAACCTGTAACCAACATTACTGTGTAAGTACCTGAGTCCAAATAAGTAAAAATTGGATTAGCAGAAGTTGAGGTATCTATTGTGCTCCCGAGTACATCAAAATCCCAATAATAATCTCCTACAAATGAACTTGAATCAATAAACTGAATAGTAAAGTTGTTACAATGATCCTCAACATAAGTGAAACTAGAAACTGGATTATCGAATACATTAACACTATCAATAAATATGGTGTCACAACCAAAATCTTGATACCTAATACTGATGGTTTTTGAGCCACTG